>Ga0315281_10007468_pt1 | contig 15384 bp, 11 predicted proteins | sample YL17G07_0_MG_FD_204540 | JGI IMG/M metagenome (GOLD analysis project Ga0315281, IMG submission 204540) | Sediment microbial communities from Yellowstone Lake, YNP, Wyoming, USA - YL17G07_0 | ecosystem: Environmental > Aquatic > Freshwater > Lake > Sediment | place: USA: Wyoming | collected...
ACGGCGGCGACAGCCTCACGCTCGTCCTCGACACGTTCTACGACCATCGCAACGGCGTCCTGTTCCAGACCAACCCGCTCGGCGCGCTGCGCGAGCAGGCCATCGCCGACGGGCAGTACGTCGAGAACTGGAACACCGTGTGGCAGGTCCGGTCGGCCCGCTTCGAGGGCGGATGGTCGACAGAGATGGTCATCCCCTTCAAGTCGCTGCGGTACCGCGACAGCGGACCGCAGATCTGGGGCATCAACTTCCGGCGCGTCATCCGGTGGAAGAACGAATTCGCCGGCGTGACGCCCATCCCCGCCGCGTTCGGCGGGTCGGGTCTCGGCCAGATGCAGGTGGCGGCGACACTCGTCGGTCTGGTGACGCCGGCCCGATCGCGCAACCTCGAACTGAAGCCCTACGCTGTGTCGGCGTCCACGACCGACGAGACGGCCGCCGTGCCGTTCCGGAACGAATTCACGCGCGATGTCGGCGTCGATCTCAAGTACGGCCTGTCACGCAGCCTGACGGCGGACGTGACGGTCAACACGGACTTCGCGCAGATCGAGGAAGACCTGCAGCAGATCAACCTGACGCGCTTCAATCTCCTGTTTCCGGAGAAACGTGATTTCTTCCTCGAGGGGCAGGGGATCTTCGCCTTCGGCGGCCGCAACCTCACCGGCCGCGGGTCGGGCGACACAGACGATGTGCCGGTGATGTTCTTCAGCCGGCAGATCGGCTTGTCCGACGGCCAGACCATCCCGGTGATCGCCGGCGGGCGCGTGACCGGAAAAGCCGGGCCGTTCGACATCGCGGCCTTGAACATCCAGACCGGAACCAGGGCGTCGTCGCCCGCCGCAGCGACCAATTTTTCGGCCGTGCGGCTCAGGCGGGACATCTTTCGCCGCAGCAACATCGGCGTCATCGCCACCGCTCGCCGGCCGAATACGGCCGACGGCCGCGCGAGCGTGGCGGTGGGCGCCGATGCGAGCATTCGCCTGTCCGCCAACACGACCGTGCTGGGCTACTACGCCCGCACGGACGTCGACGGGACCGATGCACAGGTGTCGAGCTACCGGGCGCGCTTCGACTACGCGGGCGATCGGTACGGGCTGGCCGGCGAGCACCTCATGGTCGCGCCGTTGTTTGCGCCGGCCGTCGGCTACGCGCGGCGCGACGATTTCCGCCGCGACCTCGCGACGGCGAGGTTCAGCCCGCGCCTGAAGAACAATCGCCTCATGCGGAAGCTCACGTGGCAGAGCACGCTCGACTACGTGACGGACGCATCGGTAACGAGGGTCGAGAACCGATCGATCGACGGAAGCTTCGGCATCGAGTTTCACAGCGGCGATCAGGCCTCGACGCTGTACGTGCACGAGTACGAGTGGGTCCCGAAGGACTTCAAGATCGCGACCGGCGTCACGGTTCCTCAGGGCGGTTACGACAATCGCAGTCTCAGCGCGTCCTACTCGCTGGCGAACCAGCGCACCGTGGCCGGCCGTGCGACTGTGTCGTCGGGCGCCTTCTACGGTGGCACGCGTCACGAGGCGTCCTACACCGGCCGGGTCTCGCCTGCGCCGCAATTCGCCCTCGAGCCCAGCCTGTCCCTCGCCTGGGTCGATCTGCCGTACGGCACCTTCTCCGCCCGGATCCTCGCGAGCCGCGTGTCGTACACCCCGACAGCGAGGCTCTTCGTCAGCAGCCTGGTCCAGTTCAACGCGGACGCGCACGCACTCTCGTCGAGCGTCCGGCTCCGGTGGGAATATCGTCCGGGCAGCGAGCTGTTCGTGGTCTACAGTGACGGCCGGGACACGTCGCGGCCGGGGACGGACATCCTGAATCGCACGGTGGCGGTCAAGGCCACGCGTCTCGTCAGATTCTGATGCGTGGCTACGCCGCCGACGCCCTGAGCCGCGGCAGCAGCCTGACGGCGTTGTCGCGTTCGATCGCGCGAAGGTCAGCGCCGGTGAAGAAGCCGAGATCCGCCACTGCTTTGGCCAGGGCGAGGTTGGTGCCTCCCGGCGGAAAATCGGTCCCGAAGAGCACCTGCGACGTGCCCACCAGTTCCAGCAGCGACGCGATGGCGCCGCGATTGGCCGCGCCGGCCGTGTCGTAGAAGAACTTCTTCGCTTCGGCCATGAAGCCGGCCGGCATCCGGTCCGTCGCGGTGCGGGAGGCGCCATCGATGCGGCCGGCGAGGAAGGGCGCCGACCCGCCCCCGTGCGACCAGATGAACCTGATGTCCGGATAGCGCGTGGTGTCGCCGTTGAACGTCACGCCGATGATGGCGCGCGTCGTGTCGGTGCCGTACTCGATGCTCCCGGGCGCCGTGCCGTAGTCGAGGTTCCGGCAGCAGTTCGCCGCCGTCGGGTGGACGTGGACGACGGCCTTGCGCCGGTTGAGTTCGGCCATCACCGGCCGGAACGCGGCGTTCCCCAGCCACGTGTCGCCGTAACTCGTGAACAGGCCGACGCCGTCGACGTGCAGCACGTCGTAGGCGTACGCGATTTCCTTCAGCGTCGCATCGACGTCGGGCAGCGGCATCGCCGCGAACAAGCCGAACCGCGTCGGATACCGCTGCACCAGCGTCGCGCCGTACTCGTTGCAGGCGCGCGCGATCCGGTTCGTCGTCTGGTTGTCGCCGAACCAGAGGCCGGGGTTGGTGATGGAGATCACCGCCGCCGCGCTGCCGGCGCGGTCGAGGTCCTCGATGGACTTTTCCGGCGTCCACGTGGTGTTGGCCGTCTGGAGCAGCGGCCGCCCTTTCACTTCGGCGACCCACGCCGGCGGCGCGAAGTGATGGTGGATGTCGATGCGCTGGGACTTGGCGCCAGGCGCCGCCTGCGTGAACGCCGCGACATGTCCTCCGCGGACCGCGCCGGCGGTCGCGGACAGGCCGAGCGCCGCCATGGCGCCGGTCAGAAAGCCTCGTCTATCGAGATCGCTCATGGTGTCCCCCGCCTGCAGGTCGCGTGGATCCTCGGTCCCGGATGGACGCGCGCGCCCGATTATACCGATCGGTCGCCGGCTTCTCGATGGTCAGTTTTATCTTTTAAGTTTTCACTTTTCAGTTTCTAATCAACGCGTCCAAGGAGGTCAGTCGTGAGCACACGTCTTGTGCGCGTCTCGCTGGCGATCATCGCGGCGTCGGGTGTGGGAGCAACGGTCGCGATTGCGCAGTCATCCAACGCCCGGGTGGACGCGCACGTCGCGGCCGCGAAGGCGGCGGCGGGAACGGAGTTCGCCGGCGTGTTCAACCGGATTTGCACGGAAGCGACCCGGCCCCTGGCTCCAGCGGCGCCGGCGACACCGCGGCCGGCGGCCGCACGGCCAGCCGGACCGCCGCCGCGCGAGTCGTGGCACGCCGATCCGGTGAAGGTCTTCGACAATCTCTACTTCCTCGGCCAGACCGAGTACTCGGTGTGGGCCGTGACGACGTCCGCGGGCATCATCCTCGTCGACGCGATCTTCGACTACTCCGTCGACGATGAAGTGTCGGGCGGATTGCGGACGCTGGGGCTCGATCCGGCGACGATCAAGTACGTCGTGATCAGCCACGGGCATTCGGATCATTCCGGCGGCGCGAAGTTCCTGCAGGACCGCTACAACGCCCGCGTGCTGCTCACGGCCGCCGACTGGGATCTGCTCGACAAGAGCACGCAGACCAAACCCAAACGCGACATGGTCGCGACCGACGGCCAGAAGCTCACGCTCGGCGACACGACGCTGACGCTCTACAACACGCCGGGCCATACGCTGGGGACGCTGTCGACGCTGATTCCGGTGACCGACCACGGCGTGCCGCACGTGGCGGCGCACTGGGGCGGGACGGCCTTCAACTGGATGGCGGGCCCCGCGGCGTACATCACCCCCGAGCGCCCCGCGAGTTTCTGGTTCAAGACGTACAGCGACTCCGCGCGCCGCTTCAAGGAGATCACCACGAAGGCCGGCGTCGACGTGCTGATTTCGAATCACACGATCTTCGACGGCTCGAAGACCAAGATCCCCGCGCTCGCGACCCGCAAGCCCGGCGACCCGCATCCGTACGTGATCGGCAAGGACCGCGTGCAACGCTACCTGACCGTCGCCGACGAGTGCGCGCAGGCCGGCCTGGCGCATGTCCAGTAGCGGCGGAGCTCGCTCTCTCGCCCGCGTCCTCGGCCTCCGCGATCTGATCCTCATCGTCATCGGAACGGTGATCGGCTCCGGGATCTTCCTCGTGCCCGGCGGCGTGCTGAAGCAGGCCGGCGGTTTCGCGGGGCCTGCCCTGCTGGTCTGGGTCATCGGCGGCGTCCTGTCGCTCCTCGGCGCGCTCGCGTACGGCGAGCTCGGCGCGATGAACCCTGAAGCAGGCGGCCTCTACGTCTACCTGCGCGATGCGTTCGGACCGCTCACCGCGTTTCTCTACGGCTGGACCTTCTTCCTCGTCATCGCGTCGGGATCGGCGGCGACGCTCGCGGTCGCGTCCGGATCCTACGTGCAGCAGTTCGTCGCGCTCGGCCCAATCGGTCAGAAGGCGACCGCGGTCGCGCTGCTCGCCCTCGTCTGCGCGATCAACGTCCGCAGCACCCGGCGGAGCGCCGACGTCCAGAACTGGAGCACGGCCATCAAGGCCGGCGCGCTGCTCGTCATGAGCGCCGTCCTCGTCGTCTCGCGCCGTGGCGCCACTCCCCCGCCCGTGGCGATGTGGCCCGAAGCGTTCACGCCGTCGCTGTGGTCAGGAATGGGCCGCGGGATGATCGGCGTGCTCTGGGCGTACGAGGGCTGGCAGTACGTGACGTTTTCGGCCGGCGAGGCGATGAATCCGCAGCGCACGTTCCCCCGGGCGATCGTCATCGGCACGGCATCGCTCATCGGGATCTATTTGTTGGCGAACGCCGGTTACCTTGCGGCGCTGGGGACCGCGGGCGTCGCGACGTCCGATCGGGTGGCCGCGGAAGCCGTCGGCGCGATCGTCGGTCCGGGCGCGGCGAAGCTCATCGCTGCGGTCATTCTCGTGTCGATCTTCTCGGCCACGAACGGCCTGACGATCTCCGCGCCGCGCGTCTACTACGCGATGGCACGGGACGGTCTCTTCTTCCGAACGCTCGGCGAGGTCCACGCGCGCTACGGCACGCCCGCGGTGAGCATCATGGCAGGGACCGCCTGGGCGATGGTGCTCGCGTTGTCAGGGACGTTCGAGCAATTGCTGACGTACGTGGTGTTCGTCGGCTGGATCTTCTATGCGCTCGGCGCGGCGTGCGTCTTCGTGCTTCGGCGGACGAAGCCGGACGCGGAGCGTCCCTTCCGCGTGCCGGGCTATCCGTGGACGCCGCTGCTGTTCATCATCGCGGCCGCTGCGCTCGTCGCCAATACGATCGCGACGCAGCCCGTCCGCGCCGCCGTCGGCATCGCCGTCGTCCTCCTCGGCGTCCCGGCGTACTTTGTCTGGCGAAGAGCCTGAGAGATTTCAGATCTGAAGTCTGAACTCTCAAATCTGAAATCTCACGCAGCCGTGATATCCGTCCGCCTGAAGTCGTCGCCGGTGAACAGCAGCGAATCATTGGCGACGAACGCCGAGGCGTAGGCAAGACAGTCGCCGAAGTTCAGCCCCGCCTGGTGGCGGCCGCGGCCGAAGCGGAGAAACGCCGCCACCGCCACATGCCACTCGCGTTCGCCGAACGGGGCGACGTGGACACCCAACTCATGCACGAGTGCGTCCACTTCGTCGGCGGACCTGGCGCGGCGCCGGCCGGCGAAGACCATGCTAGTTTCGACGAGCGTCGGCGTGCCGACACGCACGGTCTCAGCTTCGAGGATGCGATCGACGAGCGCCAAGTGACCGGCTTCCGCGAACAGGATCGCGATCAGCGCTGACGAGTCGAGCGTCATACGCCGCCAGTCCCGAACCCGAGGATCTCATCCTCTTCGGCGCGTGTGAGCCGCCGGCCGCGCTCGCGCTTCGGCAGCGCCGGCCATATGGTCTTCGTGAGGAGTCGCATGACGCGCTTGCGCCGCCTGTCGCCCGATGGGCCCTTGAGCCGCCGGAGTCGCTCGTCGAGCGCCCGGCGGATGGCTTCGGTCTTGGACTCGCCAGTCAACCGCGCCAGTTCGGCGGCGAGACGTTCCACCGCAGCGTTCTTGATGTTCAGAGGCATGACTACACCATGATATACCACGTCAGGTGTAAAGGTGTAAACTTCAGTGCCCCAGCAGAAGCAGTCCCGCCGACAGCGCGGCGAGCAGCCAGAGCGTCACGCCGACGTCACGCGATCGCCCCGCCACCGCGTACAGCAGCGCGTGCAGCAGAAATCCCCAGAGGATGCCCTGGGTGATCGACAGCGTGAGGGGAATCAGCACGACCGTGACGAACGCCGGCAGCGCGTCTTCGATCGACGTGAAATCGATCGACGCGATGGACTGGAACATCGACACGCCGACGAGCACGAGCACGGCGGCGGTCGCGTAGCCGGGAACAGCCGCGGCCAGCGGGCCGAGAAAGAAGCACGGCACGAAGCAGAGCGCCGTCACCACCGACGCGCGGCCCGTGCGCGCGCCCATGCGGATCCCGGCGATGCTCTCGACATACGCGGTGCCCGGCGACGTGCCGGCCAGACCGGAACCGAGGGTCGCGATCGCGTCGACGATGAGGCCGCGGCGCAGGTTGATCGGGTTGCCATCGGGATCAGTCAGGCCGGACGCGCCGGCGACGCCGATGAAGGTCGAGAGCGAGTCAAACAGATCCGTGAACAGGATCGCGACAATCGACGGCAGCAGCGCGAGCCTGAGCGCGCCGCCGATGTCGAGCTTGAGGAACGCCGAGGAGAAGTCGGGCGCGCTGACGAGGCTTTCCGGCGGTTTCGCATAGCCGAGCATCCACGCGAGCGCCGTCACCGAGAAAATCGCCGCGAGGAACGCCAGCGGATTGTTCCGCCGCATCAGCGCCACCGCCACGAGGATGCCGAGCAGCAGAAACGCCGCTCGATGGTCGAGCGTCCCCATGCGCACGAGCGTCGCCGGATCGCCGACGATGAGCCCCGTGTTGCGTAGGCCGATGAACGTCAGCAGCAGCCCGATGCCCGCCGCGGCAGCGGATCGAAGCGGCGCCGGAATCGCCATCGCGATGTGTTCGCGCAGTGGGGTCGCGGACACGAGCAGAAACAGCACGCCCGCCCAGAAGACCATCCCGAGCGCCGTCTGCCACGGGACTTTGCTTTGGAGAACGATGGTGAACGCGAAGAACGCGTTCAGGCCCATGCCAGGGGCGACGGCGAACGGCAGCCGCGCGTAGAGGCCCATCAGCAGCGTCATGCTGCAGGCGACGAGGACCGTCGCGGTCATCGCGCCCGAGAACGGCATGCCGGTGCCCGGCGTCGAGAGAATGGCCGGATTGACGACGACGATGTACGCCATCGTGACGAACGTCGTCACGCCGCCGATGACGTCGGCGGACAGCGCGTGATCGCGGGTCGCCTGAGACTGCGTCACGAAATCTGAATTCTGAAGTCAGAAATCTGAAATCTCATCTTGGCGTCAGCGTGGCGTTCCAGTTCAAGATGACGGTCACGGCTCTGGGTGATGCATCCGGCACGACCTCGTTGAGCAAAAGGCGTCGGCCGTCCGAGGTGATGGCGTAGCGCGTGCGACCCAGAAACGTCGTCAGTCGCCGGGGCGGACGGAACAACGCATGTGCGCCGCGGACTTCGAGACCGGCCACCGTGACCGACAATTCGGCTTCCACCACGTCCCCGTTCGCCGCAATGTAGAAGAGGCCGCGCCCGTCCGGCCGCCAGATGGGACTATCGCCGCCGTCGATCGAGACGCGGCGCTTGCGGCCCGGGCTCGGAAACGACTGGATGAACACCTCACGATTCCCGGCCTCATCGGAGACGTAGGTCAGCCAGGATCCGTCCGGCGAAATCTTCGCCTGCCATTCGTTGAACGGCGTTTGCAGGTACACCGACGGCGCGCGTCCATCGGTGGTGACGATGCCCAAGTCAGTCGTCTCGCGGTTCTCGTAGAAGACCACGTAACGCCCGTCTCTCGACCAGTCATTGGGCCAACGGCCGCCCCGGCCGACGTCGATCTCCTGAGGACTGCCGCCGGCGAGCGGCAGGATGTGCAGATGCTCGGTGAAATCGGTCACCAGCAGGCGGCTCGAATCGGCCGACCACTGCGGGAGCGCGGTCCAGTTCGGGTACGTCGTGAAACGCGAGCGCACACCGGTGACGGCATCGACGAGCCACACCGCCACGCGTCCGCTCTTCGGCTCGTGCATCTCGGCGGCGACGCGGCGATCGTCCGGCGACAGCGCGATATCCAGGTACTCACCCGGCTCGCCCAGCGCACCCAATCGATTCCCCGCGCGATCGAACCACGCGAGTTGGCTGGTCTCGTAGGCGCTCCGATCCCAATACGCCACGACACCGGAGGGTGACGCGCTGAAGGCAAACTGCGTCATGACCTGGCCGGTCCAACCGATGTTGTCGGCAACTTTCGACGGCTCTCCCGAGAGCGTCAGGCGATCGGCATCGAAGGGCTGCGCAAACAAATCGCCGTCGCGCACGTACAGCAGGTGCCCGTTGGCGTACTGGGCCGTCGATGGGATCGGGGCGATCGCCTTCACCTCCGGCGAGTCGAGCGAGCCAACGGCGATCGACAGACCGTAGCCGAACAGGAAGTGACGGCCGTCCGGCAGGAACGACGGGAACGCGTGACGGTGGTCCTGCGTCTCGAAGGGCACCGACAGCTTCAACGGCGTCGCCGCGCCCCCTCCGGCCCTCGTGCGGTAGATCGGCACGAACGAGGTCGGGCAGAACAGGATGTCGCCGCTCGCGTTCCACGTCCCGCCGCGCGGCAGCGGGGCATCGGCCAGAATTTGCGGCGACCCGCCGGCAATGGCGACCTTCTTCAACTTGCCAAGCGCGAAGAAGCCGACCCATTGCCCGTCGGGGGACCAGAACGGCTGAGTGGCCCCGTCACTACCCGGAATACTCCGCGGCGTGCGCGACTCCAGCGCCCGCAGCCACAGCAGGCTCTTTCCTGTCGGTCCGAGGGCGACGAACGCGACCGTCCGGCCATCAGGCGAGACGGCGGGACTAGGGTCGGAGCCGAAGCCGTCGGGCGGCGGGAGCAGCGACATCCACACCGGGAGCGACGGCGGGGGCAAGCCGCGTGGGGAAAGGCGGCCCGCCAGCAGGCCGACCGCGAGAAGGGCGACAGCAGCCAGAATCAAGACCGGCCACGGGCGCCGTGCAGGTGGCAGTGCGGCGACCGGCGCGGGCGCGGCCTCGGACGGCTTCATCGCGTGCTCGAGGTCGAGACGCACGTCCGCTGCATCGCTGCGCCGCTGCTTCGCATTCTTCTCAAGGCACAGCCGCAGCAGCTCTCGAACGCGCGACGGCGTGCTCGCCGGCAGCAGCGTCCAGTCCGGATCCCGTTGCAATACGCGCGACACGATCTCTGCGACGTCGTCGCCTTCGAAGGCGCGGCGTCCCGTCAGCATCTCGAAGAGCACGCACCCGAACGCGAAGATGTCCGTCCGCCGATCGACCTGACGTCCCTTCGCCTGCTCCGGCGACATGTACGCCGCCGTCCCCAGAATCATTCCCGGCATCGACGCGTTGAGCATCGTCGGCGAGTGCGTCAACCCACCTGCCCGACCCGCCCCACCAGCCCCGGTGTCGAGCGCCTTCGCGAGGCCGAAGTCCAACACTTTGACGGTGCCGTCTTCGCGCACCTTGATGTTCGCCGGCTTGAGGTCGCGGTGGACGATGCCCTGCTCATGGGCAGCTTCGAGCGCTTCGGCGATCTGCTGCGCGATCGGTAGCGCATCGGCGAGGGGAATCGCGCCATGCGCGAGTCGCTGGGACAGATCCTCGCCCTCGACGAGCTCCATGACGAGCGCGTGTCCGCCGGGCGTCTCTTCGAGTCCGTGGATGTGCGCGATGTTCGGATGATTCAGCGCCGCCAGCGTCTGGGCCTCGCGAATGAAGCGCTGCAGGCGGTCGGGATCGCTCGCAAACGCGTCAGGCACGATCTTGATCGCGACGTCGCGATTCAGCTTCGTGTCGCGAGCACGATACACCTCGCCCATTCCGCCGGCCCCGAGCGGCGCGACGATTTCGTAGGGACCAAGGCGAGCACCAGGCGCCAGACTCATGCGGGGAAGCTTAACATTTCAGATTGCAGAGTTCAGATTTCAGATTGATTGTTGATTGGACCGGCGGATCGGCGCGGGCTTCCAATCTGAACTCTGAATTCTGAAATCTGCAATATCATTGATCTTGTGGCTCATCCCGAACGTCTGCCGAAATCGCCCGTCGCGCTGACCGCCGGCGCTCCCCCTCCAAAGAAGAAGAAGGCGCTCACGCCCGGCGCGTGGGAAGAAGCGCGCGCGCTCATCTGGCTGCACCGCAAGCGCCTCGCGCTCGGCCTGGGCCTGATGCTCATCAACCGCTTGTCCGGTCTCGTCCTGCCGCTGACGACGAAGTCCCTGATGGACGACGTCATCACACAGGGCCACTGGGATTTGCTCCCGACGCTGGCGTTTGCCGTCGGCGCCGCGACGATCGTCGACGCCGCCACGTCGTTCGCCAACTCGCAGGTGCTCGGCGTCGCCGCGCAGCGCGCGATCACGGAGATGCGCAAGGACGTCGAGGCGCACGTGATGCGCCTGCCCATCCGCTACTTCGACTCGACGAAGACGGGCATCCTCATCTCGCGCATCATGAGCGACGCGGAAGGGATCCGGAATCTCGTCGGCACCGGGCTGGTGCAGCTCACCGGATCGATCCTGACGGCGACGATCGCGACCGGCTTCCTGCTCTATCTGAACTGGAAGCTGACGCTCGTCACGCTCTTCATCCTCGCCGTGTTCGGCGGGGGCATGGCGACGGCGTTCAAGCGCCTGCGCCCGCTCTTCCGCGAGCGCGGCCAGATCAACGCCGAGGTCACCGGCCGGCTCTCCGAATCCCTCGGCGGCGTCCGCATCGTCAAGTCGTACGTCGCCGAGAAGCGCGAGGAGCTCGTCTTCGCGAAGGGCGCGCACAGGTTGTTCAGAAATGTGGCGCAATCGCTCACCGGCGTCTCGGCCGTCACGGCGTCTTCGTCGATCGTTATCGGTGCCACCGGCATCGCGATGATGGTGATCGGCGGGAACTCGATCAGGAACGGATCGATGACCATCGGCGAGCTGTTCCAGTACCTCTCGTTCACGGCGCTGATGACGATGCCCGTGATTCAGCTGGCGTCGATCGGCACGCAGATGTCCGAGGCGTTCGCGGGCCTCGATCGCATCCGCGAGATCAAGAAGATGGCGACCGAGGATCAGGAGGACGCGTCGAAGGCGGCGCTGGCCGAGGTCCGCGGCGAGGTGACGTTCGAGGACGTCGTGTTCGAGTACAACGACAACGCGCCGGTGCTGAAGCGCGTGTCGTTCCGCGCGCCGGCCGGATCGACAACGGCGCTCGTCGGATCGAGCGGCTCTGGCAAGAGCACGCTCATCAGCCTCGTCATGACGTTCAACCGGCCCAAGAGCGGGCGCGTGCTCGTGGACGGCCACGACCTGACGTTGATCAAGCTGCGCGACTACCGGTCGAACCTCGGGGTCGTCCTGCAGGACAATTTCCTGTTCGACGGCACGATCGCCGAGAACATTGCGTACGGCAACCCGCACGCCTCACGCGATGAGATCAAGGCGGTCAGTCAGATCGCGCACTGCGACGAGTTCATCGAAGGCTTCGAGAAGAAGTACGACACGATCGTCGGCGAGCGCGGCGTCCGCCTGTCGGGCGGCCAGCGCCAGCGCGTGGCGATTGCGCGCGCGATTCTCGCCAACCCGCGCGTCCTGATCCTGGACGAAGCGACGTCGAGCCTCGACAGCGAGAGCGAGGCGCTGATCCAGGACGGCTTGAAGTCCCTGCGGCAGGGCCGCACGACGTTCGTCATCGCGCACCGGCTGTCCACCATCCGCAGCGCGGATCAGATCCTCGTCCTCGAGCAGGGCGAGATCGTCGAGAAGGGCACGCACGACGAGCTGCTGGCGGTGAACGGCCGCTACCGTCAGCTCTACGACAAGCAGTACCGCTTCGAGAAGGATCGCTTCATCAACCCGGGCGAGGATTTCACGCCGGAGCCGGAGAAGGTCGCGATGCCGAGGGCGAGCACGGCGTTGTAGTGTCCGGCGGCAGCCGGCCGCTCGAACGCGTGCGCGCGGATGACTTCGGCGACTTCCATTGATTATCCTTGACCGCCCGCGCGCGGGGAAATAGCCTTGCGCGTTCGACGGCGACACACGGAGGCCAGCATGAAGCATGTGGCGATCACGGCAACGGTTGTGCTCTGCGTAGTCTTGTTGGCAGCGCGGCCGCGCGGGGCTGGGACCGACGCAGGCGGCTACGAAGTGCTGGCCAACGCGTTCGGCTTTGGCGTGGACATTCCCGGCGCGGTCGACGCGTCCAGGAACATTCGCGAGATCAGTATCGACGAGCTCACCTTCGACATTCGCGAGACGACCACGGGGCTCGACGTGGAGTATCGGCTCTACCAATCAGGCGGCGTCCACTTCGGCACTGCGAAGTTCACCTTCCATGTCGACCCTGGGAATAAAAACAAAGAGCTGACGGATTGGGTCGATGACGCGGCTCGCGGTAACAACATCCGGAAGAACATCACGGTCACGCTGTTCAAGCGCGACAAGACCGCGGGCCGCAGCTACACGCTCGTGGATGCGGAGCCGGTCGCGTACTATCCCCCCGACCCGGGCGCGCCGAATCCCATTGAAACGCTCACGGTCAAGATCGGCCGCATCGACTTTCACACGCGCGCGGCCAACGGCGGGTCGGGCAAGCCGCGTAACGGATTCCACTCCGACATCTCGTCGCCGAACGATCCGCTCGACGTCGACAACGGCTGGGAGACGGCGGTCGGCGGCGTGACCTCGCACGAGGAGCACCCGATGGTCCTGGGCCTGCGGTTTGACCCGACGATCGACACGCACGCGCACAAGACCTGCACGGATCTCACGCTGCGCGGTCCGATGACCGACGCGCGCTTCGGCGTGGTGAAGTGGTTCAACGAGCGATCGGCGCGCAACGTCGTGCTGTCCGTCGGCTCGCACCGCGACGGTCACGTCAGGCACGTCTACGAGGACGCCATCCCCGTCGGCTACGTGTTCCCCCGGATGAGCGTGACGAACACCACCGGCAACGTCATGGAGGAGATCCGGATCAAACCAATCCGCTGCGAGCTCAAATAGCGGCGGACTCTCGACTACCGACTCTCGACTACCGACTCTTGTTAGTGCCCGCGGCCGACGACGGTGACGGTCTGGCGGACCCGGCCGCGCGGCCGGCCGTCCGATCCGAAGACCGTCGCCGTGACTTCATAATCGCCTGCAGGCAGGCCCGGAAACTCGAAGATGTTCGTGCGCGCGGCCCGGTCGCCCTCGAGCTGAATCCGGCTGCTGCGGTAGAACTCCCCGGAGTCGGCGGTGATCTCGACGGCGCGGTTGTCGGCGTCCAGCTCGATGGTCGCCTGAACGCGGACAACCGCCGGCGCGAACGAGACTGAGGGTGACACGCGAATCTTCATCGGCTCGCTCGCGCTGAGCGACATCGACACGACCGTTACCATTCCGCAAAGCACTGCTCGCTTCATCGCTTCTTCGCTTCTTCCTTGCTGGGCCTGTCGGCCTCTAGTGCAAGTGGCGGACCACTCCAGCAGTCGAAACAAAACGGCCCGTTCTTGAGGTACGCTGTGCGGACCCGGAGGAATCGCATGAGACGGTGTGTCAGATATGCATGGATACTGTTGTGTGGTGTTGTCGCAGGGACCACAGTCGGCGCGCAGGCGCCGCAGAATCGAACGTCGGGTAACCACGCCGCATGGGTTGATCAATATCGTGATCCCGCCGCCCGCCTGATTGGCGAGGCCGTCGGCAGCACGTTCGCCTGGCAGCGCCTCGCGGTCCTGACCGACACCATCGGCAACCGCCTGAGCGGCACGCCACAGCTCGACCAGGCGATCGCATGGGCCGTCGATGAAATGAAGAAGGATGGTCTCGAGAACGTCCACACCGAGAAGGCGATGGTCCCGCGCTGGGTGCGCGGCAGCGAGAGCGCGGAGATCGTCGAGCCGGCGCGGCACCAGATCGTCATGCTCGGCCTGGGTGACAGCGTGTCGACACCCCCTGACGGGGTTCAGGCCGACGTCGTCATCGTCCACAGCTTCGAGGAGCTGGACGCGAAGTCGGCGACGGTGCGCGGCCGCATCGTCCTGTTCAACGTCATCTATACGAACTACGGCGAGACGGTGCGATTCCGCTCCGGCGGACCGTCACGCGCGGCGCGCTACGGCGCGGTCGCGACGCTCGTCCGCGCCGTCGGGAATCCCGGCCTTCGGACGCCGCACACCGGCGCGCTGCAGTACGCGACCGACGCGCCGAAGATTCCGGCGGCGGCGATCTCGACCGAAGACGCGGATCGCCTGCAGCGCATGGCCGACCGCGGATCGAAGATCATCGTGCGTCTCAAGATGGAGGCGCACTTCGAGGCCGACGTCGAGTCGGCGAACGTCGTCGGGGAGATCAGGGGCCGCGAGAAGCCGGACGAGATCGTCGTCGTCAGCGGGCACCTGGACTCGTGGGACGTGGGCGCCGGCGCGACCGACGATGGCGGCGGCTGCGTCGTGTCGTGGGAAGCGCTGCGGATCATGAAGAAGCTGAACCTGCGCCCGCGGCGCACGGTCCGCGTCGTCTTGTGGACGAACGAGGAAAACGGCGGCCGCGGCGGGCTCGCCTACCGCGATCAGCACCGCGCGGAGCTCGGCAAGCACGTGCTGATGATGGAGTCGGACGGCGGCGTCTTCCGGCCGAACGGGTTCGGCTTCACGGGCAACGACCGCGCGATGGAGCGGGTGAAAGCGATCGCGACGCTGCTGAGCGGCATCGCCGCCGATCAGATCGTGCCCGGCGGCGGCGGCGCGGACATCGGCCCCAGCGTGCAGGAAGGCCACATGCCCAGCATGTCGCTCGACGTCGATGGCACGAAGTACTTCCTGATCCATCACACGCAGGCCGACACGATCGACAAGATCGATCCGGTCGAGATGGCCAAATGCGCGGCTGCCATTGCGGTAATGGCATATGTGGTTGCTGATATGCCGGAACGACTTGGACAGTAGCAGCGTCAGCAGGCGAGATGGGCGTTGGCGAGGTCGTGTCCGGCGGCCGGCGACGGCTCGCGTGGTCAACGCGTCCTCCAGCGCTGGCGCTGTCGGTCCGCACGTCGCCTGGCGTGTCTCGAGCGACATCTGACAATCAGTTGGGCGTACGGGTCATCCCGTCGGCAGTGGCGAATCAGCGGCGCCGTGCGGCGATCCGCTTGCGGATGCGTTGACCGGCTTCGATGGCGCACGCGAGGT
>Ga0315281_10007469_pt1 | contig 15384 bp, 18 predicted proteins | sample YL17G07_0_MG_FD_204540 | JGI IMG/M metagenome (GOLD analysis project Ga0315281, IMG submission 204540) | Sediment microbial communities from Yellowstone Lake, YNP, Wyoming, USA - YL17G07_0 | ecosystem: Environmental > Aquatic > Freshwater > Lake > Sediment | place: USA: Wyoming | collected...
TCTGCATAACTCTCTCTCTTTGTAAGTCTTAATTTCTTAATTTCTTCAAGAAGTTCCTTATCTACACGCATCATTGTCTCTTTTGTCATGTTAATTTATTCTTCTCCCATCTTCATAAATAATTTTTCTAATTGTATTTATCAAAACCTTGTCTCCAAAACCTTGTTTATTGTTCCATCTCTCATATCTTCTTGCTTTTATTTTTGCTATTCTTGAAGAATGAGCATATAACTGCAATTTCTCTTTCAGACCTTTTAATTTGAATTCATATTCACTTGCTGTTTTCCAATACTCTGGAGAATTCCATTTTGGGATGTGCTTGTTTGTCATGCTGTATAACAGTTGTTAAACTTTATAAATGTTTGGATATAGAATTTTGCACTAACTGAATAATACTTATGTTGTCTTGTATATTTTTTGATTGTTTTCATGTTTTTGAACATTGCCAGCATTATTCTCATAACCTGCTTACACCATTTAGTTGGCAGTTAATTGTAATTTTTGGCTTACACCTTTATGAGTTTTTTGCTGACTATGATTGGCTTTTGAACATTTTATAAAAATCCATCCCATGAAAAAAATTGCTAAGACCCAGAACATGACAACAAAAGCATCTATCCATGTTGGACAAGCCCATTCATTTCCGAGATTGACCCAACAATTTGACATCCATGCTGGCAGAAGACTTGTTATTGAAGTATAATCAATCATTTTTTATAATGCTCCTTAAAATCTTTAGGGTTAATCAAATATCCTCTTGTTGTTTCAATTGGTTGCCAAAAATTGTTTATTTTCACTTCAACCCATTCATGCTTGCATCTGAAATGTTTATAATCAAAATCATCACAGGTTGTTCCATTGAGATACAACCATCTTCCCTTCACAATCTTTACTTGATAACCTTCTTTAGTTAAGGATTGCGATAAATCCCATGCAAAGTTCCTGCAATTATACTTTATGCTCCAATTGTGAGCCAGAGCATTACTCATTGAGATGTTCTTCAATTCATCAATGTTTTGATTGAAAGAAGGTTTTGCTTCTGCAAATTGTATGGTCAGAAATAACAATAGGATTGCTGTCAGGATAAGTTTTTTCATCAGAATTTCCTCCTGCTTCTTATCACATCATATAATGCAAATCCAAGTGCCATTCCAAAAAAGAATATACAAGAGCCAGCGAGAACTGACAAAAGAAGATGATTTGGTAGTGCTTGTTCCAAGAACACATCTGCTAAAAGAAAGAGAAATCCAACCATTGTGAGACTTATTGCAGGTTTCATAGAAATACTACTCACACACTATTTTTAAATGTATCTAAAAGAAAAATAAAAAAAATAAAAAATAAATCTGTTTATGCAGTTCCAACCTGTTTTGCTCCTGTTTGATGCGTGCCTCCTTCAATCAATCCTGATGACCTTATTGCTGTAATTATTATCACAACAAGTAAAATCAACACGACCATAGCAGTTATCACAATGAAGATATCAAACCATTGTGTTGTGTTTGCAATTGCTTTTCCTGTATTTTCCATCACTTCTGTTCCAACATTCTCTGCATCATAACTGTATGTGTATGATGCGTTTAATGAAGTTCCATTGTAAAGTGAAGTTGCTGACAGAATAACTTTACAATCTGTGTAGAAAGTATAGTTTGTTGCTGTCAAAACTTGTCCTCCTGTTGCATTGTTCAAACTTGTCAATGCACAGACAACATTATTGTAGGAAACAACTGCAAAACTTTTATTCGTGCCATTGGTCACAGCTCCCAAACTTTCATTTGTGACTGTTCCAGATGTTGAGGTATATGTTGAGTTAATCAACTTATCTCCCATGATGCTGAAAATCATGATGAGCAAGCCAATCACAAACAACATCACAATGACAGAGAGCAAAATTGTCAATCCTGCTGTTCCTTTGTCTTTTTTCAATTGTTTTTGCATTTTTTGGAAACAAAAGAAAAAAGAAAGGGTTTTCTTACCCTTACTTTTTCTTCAAGTCTCAAGTGAGCATCATTTATGCTCCACCAGACTGTATCATGCCTGATGACCTTATTGCTGTTATAATTATAACAGTAAGTAAAATCAACACGACCATAGCAGTAATGACTATGAAGATGTCAAACCATTGCACTACTCCTGCGATGGATTTACTTGTGTTGTTAATCACTTGCTGTGCAGTTGCATCAGTTGTGGAATTAACCAACTTATCTCCCATGATGCTGAAAATCATGACAAGAAGTCCAATCACAAAAAGCATTACAACGACAGATAAAAGGATTGTCAAACCTGCTGTTCCTTTGTCCTGTTTTAGTTTGCTTAGTTGCATTTTCTCTTTTTTACCCCCTTTCAGAAAATTAAAATTCGCATCTCGTTCTTTTGAAGTCATTGATGCTTGTAATGAAAGAAGAATGGTTTTTCTCTTTAAATACGCTTGGATAGATGATATCCAATTAATTGTTCTTGTTGTCAATTAAGATGACAATAACTCCAATCAAAGCAAGTCCAATTGCAAATCCAAGAGTGATGCCTGAGACAAATCCTCCAAGCCAGAACAACAATGCAACTACAAAAACTCCAAAACCTCCAACTGCAAGCCCTCCTGCAAAGTCATCTCTTGCTTTGTAATATCCTACAATGATAATCACATAAACTGCCAAAAGGATGAGATTTGAAATCCATCCAGATGTTACTTCATTTGTATAGATTAAAATTTCTCCTAACCCCTTACTTGCGTTTATTGTGGTTGGACTTGCGTATGTCATGTTATGCTCCCCATTTGATTAACCTCCAAATGCCAAAGATGATTACGATGATAAGAACTCCCCAAATGACTGATGTGACAATTGCTGGAATATGGAACACTCCAATCAAGACCCCTTGCAATAAAGCAAATGGAAAAACAACAAGATTGACCATATCTTTTAAGATGTTGAAAAATCCTTCAACAACAACTCCAACCAATGCACTCCAGATGCTTTGATGTTCAAATCTATATTGGAAATTATATGCTGTTTGATTGAAACTTGAGATTGGTTGATTGAAATTGTTTAAATCCAATGCTCCTCCTGTGACTTCTGTCATGTTCTTTCCATAAGTTGTTCCTGATTGAGTGACTGTTGTCAATATGAGAAATCCAAATAAGGAAAATAAGATAAATGCTATCAAAATATTCTTAAAGGTATCTTCTCCAATATTATTTTCCTCCTGCATAAATGCTTTGATAAAAGAATTTAATGTGCTGAATTGCGTGACAAGTTTTACAAAGAGTATTAACTAATAAAGGTTTGTTATAATCCCAATGATGTCTTTCAAGTTTTTTTGTTGAGCCACAAATATCACAGTTTGAATGGAGAGGAATTTTTTGTGCCATTTTTCTTGCATAAAGCATTTTTTCATATTCTTTTTTATGTTTTATAAATGACTTTTGTTTAACTTCTTTGTTCTTTTCAGGATTATTTTTTATCCATTTGTCTTTTCTAATTCTTGCTTTCAGAGAGTTATTTTTTCTTTTTGTATATATTTTTACCTTATCTGGATTTTTCAATTCCCATTCTCTTGTATCTCTCTTAATTTTATCCTTGTTTTTAAGATAATATGCTCTATTGTAAATCTTTGTTTCTTCTTTATTCATGCTCCCCTCCTTCTCTGGATTAATTTCCAGACAATTATTCCTCCTGCACAGATTATTGAGATAAGTGCAAGCCATGACAAATCAACCAAGGTCATGATTGTTATGATTATAAGCCCTAAGATGATGAAGACTATGAAGGCAACTCCTTCTGAGACTGCCATGAGCATCAATGCAAGCAATATCAATCCTCCAAGAATTGCTCCTCCTGTTCCAAAGATATCAACAGCAGAGTTCTTGAATGAGACCCATTCTGACCTGATAAATGTTCCATCTTTGAAGATTGAGACAAAGAAGGTTGTGTTTCCATAGGTTGTTGGAACATTCAATCCCATTGTTCCTGATGAAGCAATCAGTTCTGTTGAATTGACAAGGGTTGCATTATTATTGTTGTATTTATACAAAACCATCTGCACTTGAGAGATTGCATCTGTCACAAAGGTCATATTCACATCTCTTGAAGTTTTGTTTGATACAATAGTATAATAAATTGGTTGATATGTTATTGCAGACCAATTTATTGCTCCTGTTGATGCTGAAAGAGTTATTGAACATGGAGTTGAAAGGCATTTTGCATTGTAGTCAGTTGATTTATAGAGAATGTTTCCATCCTGTGTTATCATGAAATAATAAATTGCATCTTCTTCAATAAGATGGATATGGGTCTCTCCATTTGTATTTTCTTGGCTTACAATCCCAAACATATCACTTAAAGGAGTTGCTCCACTCAAATCTCCTTTTCCCCTTTCAACTTCATTATATGTTCCATTCTCAATGTATTTTCTATAAACATGAGTGATTGCTCTTGGAACTTCAAGCCCATTTTCATCTGTGAATTTGAAAAGGAAAGTTGTGCTGTCTGCAAGAGGCAGGTCATAGAAAGATATGTTTGCACTTGTATAATTGTTGAAATATGCTGATGAGTTCAAAGTTCCATTGTCAAGATACCAAAATTCTGTGACATAATTTGTTGCATCATAGACTGCAATGATATCAATTCTATAAGAAGAATAATTAAGAAGGTTATCTCCAACACAGATTGAGATGTTGCTATCATTTATCCATCCTCCACTAAAATTCCATGTTTCACTTGAATTATACCAACTTGAAATCAAGACTGTAATCTCTATTCTTGTTTGTGTGCTTCCTGAATTGACCAATTCTGCCTGCGTGTTCTCATCTTTCAGGTCTGCTGTAAGGATAATTCTTCCTCCTGTTGAGGCACAATCTGTGATTGTTACATTAGAGACATTGAGACTTTGAGGAGTTGTTGTCTTGTTTGGAATTGCTCCTTGCATTGTATAATTCCAATACCATGATAATTCCTTTCCTGTTGTATTTCCAATCCCTGATGGGATTGTGATTGTTGCTGAGAAATTGTAAGATGTTGTGTCATTGATTGATGTTGCAGGATAAGGAATTCCATTGAACATAAGGTTTGCAATTGTGTAAGGGATGCCATTTGGAACTGTAAGGTTGAATGTGAATGAGACATTGTCTCCTTCTCCTGCAAATGATTTACTGCTTCCTTGAACATAAGAACTTGAAATATTGTAAGTGAATGAGAAATTGCTCATACTCTGATTGCTGAAACTTAGATTGTTGTAACCAAGACAATTCCATATGTATGTATCTTCCTGACCCATTGAAATGTTCCAGACATTTGTTGATAATAATGTTCCTCCCATGTCAGAAGCCCAATAAATCCCTTCTTCATACAAATCAGGAGATATACCTCTTCCATCAATTCTTGTTGATGTTCTTATGCTTTCCCATGTTCCATCAAAACAAGACCAATTGGCTATAATTCTATTTTCATAATTTGGAAGAAAACATCCCCAAGGATAGTAGAGATAAAATGCACATCCAACTTGTGTTCTATTCCAGAAACTATCTGCCTGCAAAATCAATGCTGTTGCATTATACCCCCAACAACTTGATGGAATTGATAAATTTCCTTCTCCTATGAAGTCTTTTACTCTCCAAAATGCTCCAACAGAGCCAGCAACTTTTGTATAATTTACATAGAATTTTCCAAGAGTTGTTGAATTTGTTGCAGGAGTTGAAGTATATCCATAAGTTCCCCAATCTCCATCATAAACATTTGTTGGATTTGTCCAATCTCCTGTGTAATTTGTGACATTCCCATTTTCTTGATATCCTATAATTACAACAGAACTCAAACTTTGATTTGGAGGTTGAGGAGATGAAAAGACAAGATTTCCTGATGAATTCCAGATGAACAAAGTTGAATTAACAATGTCTGTCAAAGATGCTGTATTGCATTGAATTGATTGATAGAGAGAACTGACATTTGCATGATTTGTTGGAGAGATTAATGTCACATTGACATTTGGAACATCAATTGTGAATGTTCTGTTTGCTGACCAATTAACATTTCCAACAGAATTATTGCAATAAATTCCCCATTTGTATTTTCCATTTGCAATTCCTGTTGCTGTTATGTTGAGCCATGTGTTGTTTGTGTAACTTGTATTTGTATAATTTGCAGACCAAGTTCCTGTGAAGTTTGTGTAAAGAGCAATTTTGCTTACTCCAACAGCATCTGAGCAGGACATATCAAATGTTATATTTGAAATTGAAGTTGTTGAAGCATCAACAGGATTTGTTCCAAGATTTGCAGTTGGATAATTGACAACCTGTCCATACCATGAAGATACAACCATGCCATCTGCTGTTCCTGTTCCTGCATCAGCAATGCAAGTTACATTCAAAGTTGAGCCAGAAACAAATGCATCACTTCCTCCTGTTTGATAAGATGCTCCTTCCATTGCTTCATCATATCTTTCTGTTATTCCTGTCCATGTTGATGTTCCTCCTGCACTATCTGCAAAAGCATTTCCAATGACTGCTCCATTGCTTGCAACTTGTATCAAAACAGACGGTGCGTTCATGTCTCCCTGTGTATCTCTGATGCTTCCATTTGAGCCATTTATAGCCCAAACTCCAATTCCTGTTCTATCTTGTCCTCCTGTCCAATTTACATAAATTGTTCCTGTTGTTCCAGATGGCACGACTGCATACCATTGCTCAATTGTTGTTCCTGCTCCTGTTTGTCTTCCAATGAATGTTGCTTGAATAAAATTTACACTCATATTTGTTACATTTCTTGTTCCTGCTCTTGCTGAAACTCCTATCACAATTATTCTGCTTGCATCTGCTGTTCCAAGACTTACTCCTGTAAAAGCATAATTTGTTGCATCTGCTGAACTTACTTTATGGTCTGTATTTGTCACAGTTATTGCTCCTTGAACTCCTGAAATCAAGATTAAGGCAAACAAAAAGGCAATAATAAGCAAAAGTTTGTTTTTCATTTCAATAACCTCCATAAATATCTCTTTCCTTGCTTCCCATTCTCACGAACATGATTATTCCTCCAACAATTCCAATAACTGCAATCCAGATTGGAAGTTGAAGCATGATGAAATTTGCTCCAACAAATCCTGCAAAAGTTGATGCAAGTGCAGGATTGTTTATTACTTGTTCATAGCCATTTGAAATTCCAACTGCAACAATGACTGCTATAATTACTATAAATATATAGGGAATGAAGAAAATTGGCTTTGTTGTCACAAGATAACTTCCAATAAATATGCTCAAAATCATGCCAATAATCAAGAAAACTGCAATCCAATAAAGTGCCTGATAAGATTGATTGACCTTTCCGATTGTGTTGTCAATGATTGTTGTTGTATTGCCTGCTCCAATTGTCTTGTTTCCAAGAGTTTGACTTATTGTTGTGTATGCTTTTCCTCCAATGAAGATGAAAATTCCACAGATGAAAACAATTGCAAGTGCTAAGACCATAAACACATACAAATCACTAAATCCCCCTTTTTTATTTTTCAAAATACTTTTTAACATATTATCAACCTCTCTAATTTACAATTACATTGATGACAAACAAAAGATACTTCTAATGGTTTAGAATAATCTCTATGCTCTCTTTCTGTTGCTTTATTGATTTTGCAAATTTGACATATCTGATTTTCTGGGATTTTTATTCTATATTTCGCAATGTTTCTTGCTCTTACCTTATCAGGATGTCTTTGTTTATATTTTTTGCATTTCTCATTCATAATATTTCTGTTTTGTTTTGCAAATTCACTCATATTTTTTAAGATTTCTTTTTTATGGTCTTGATAGTATTTTCTTGCTTTGATAATTATTTCAAATTTATGCCAGATATAATTTTCTCTCATTTGTTGTTTTTTCTTTTCTTTATTTTTTTCATAACTTTTCATAGAAGTTTTATTGATTTTTTCTTTATGCTTTTGATAATAATCCTTCATCTTGATTTTTTCTTTGTCAGTTGCTTTTCTTCCCATTTTTAGAAATTCCTCCTATCCATTTTTATTCTGATATCAACATCAATATCTCCTTTGATTATTTTTTTCTCAAGTTCATCAAATGCTTCTGTGCCAACAATATCTTCTGTCAATTTTCTCATTGAAACATCATCTCCTGTTTTCATCCTTATCTTTTTCTGCAACTCTTTCAATTTCTCCAAAAACTTATCTGAAACCTGCAAAGGCACTCTTGATTTATTTCCCATGTTGCCTCCTTTCTGCTTCTGCTCCTGTAAATCCCTTGTCCATCAATCTCCGGATTTCTTTGATTTTTGAAACCATGTATAAATACCATAATAACAAACCAAGCAGGACAGGAATTGTTCCAACTTCTAAGACAATGAAAAGGATTTTGAAAACCTGAACGAGCATTGGAACAGAAATAAGGAAATCACTTGCCATGTTCCATGCAACAAATGTGATTACAACAATCAATATGTAAGAAAAGCCAAGCATCAATGTCCTATTGATAAGATTGTCAAAACTGATGAAAAGAACGATTGCTCCAATAAGGAATATAATCAATACACAAAGAAGTCCAATATCAATCGATGCTCTTGGAGTTGTAAGTTCTGTTCCATTTGGAGTGACAATCCATTCCCCTGTTATTTGTCCTCCATAAGATGATGAAACACATTTTGTTCCATAATAATAATTGTCTGCTTTTGAGAAGTTTCCTGCCCCAATTTTTAAATCCCAATGTCCATCTGTTGCGTAATAATCCACAAGTCCAGAATAAATCACATTTCCAGAAGAATTTGAAAGATAGAATGCGCAGTTTATTGTAGAATTGTCAAGAAGAACTCCATTTGATAAGTTATATAAGAAGAAATTGTATTGAAATTTTGTGTTTTGTTTGAGATAAGTTTGAGGACTATCTGAAATTATATATCCAATATTGATTTGTTGAGTTGTTGTTACAGGAGGAGCAGAAGCAACAAAAGGGATAAATAAGATTAGAAAGATTATACTCATGAAAAGCAGATTTGTTTTTTTAAGCATATTTTCCTCTTATATATCTTAATGGATTTAATATGCCTCTTTCTTTTTGAGGCATACCTTGATTGTTTATTGAAATTCCTCCTCCTCCCATTTGAGTTGAAGTTGCAGTTGATTGCGTGACATTAATCATTTCTCTTAGACTTCTCTTTTCTGCTCCATCCAATGCTCTTTTGTAGGCAGAATGAACAATATCTTTCAATTCAAGGACAAGCATTGAGTAATCTTTTCTCTTTTCATCATTGTCCATGCCAAAGATATCTTCTTTCATGAAGATGAGATTGTTTATTTCCCTTCCAAAATCAAAGACTTTCACATTAATTTCTTCATTTGTATAATCAGAAAGGATTGTGTTTCTATTCACATAAAGAGCAAGGCACTTCATACAAGCATGAACTCCCTCTGCATTAAGACAATTTCTTTCTGGATTTGGATTTGCTTCCCAGATAATATGTCCATCTCTGAATTTTGGAACATCTCCTTTTAAGATATGTTCTGCTCTTTCAAGAATATCATTGAGTTCAAGTTGCCATCTGATAATGTTTTCATCCTGCCTTGTTGAGAAACTTGAGATTTGAGAATTCTGTCTTGGGTCTGATGTTCTCTGGACTTGAATTTGACTGTAAGAACGATTTAAGTCTTCTTTTTCCATCTCTTTCAATGCTGTTTGGATTTGAAAATCAGAATATCCCTGTTTTCTTAATTCATCCAAGTCTTGTGATGACAATAACATCCCCATTTTTATTTGTTTGGATAACTGCTATCCAATACTCCTTTTTTCAGGAGTTTAACATTTAAATATTCTTCCATTATAACAAACCTCTCATTAATTTTCTTTCTTGCTTGTCTGAAAGTCCTGTTATTCTTCCACCTGTCCTGACTTCAAATCCTGTCTGCACTTTGTTTATTGCTCTCATCATCTTTTTCATATCAGTTGGCTTGAATTTTTGAGGTTTTAAACCAAGTGAAATTGCTGTGAAGTCTGGAAGAAGTGCCTTGATATTGAAATATTTTATCTTTTTCCTTAGTTTCTTTGTCAATTCACGATTTTCTGAGAAAGGATTTGGAATATTAAATGTAAATTTTGGCGTTATGTTTGGCGTTATATTTGGTGTTATCTCAGGAATGATAATTGGAGTTATTTTAGGGATTACTGTTGGCGTGATTATTGGAATGATTGTATTGATTATTTTTGGAGTTAAACTTGGAGTTAATTTTGGCATCAAAAATGATGTTTCTCTTGGCATTATAGTTGGAGAAATTCTTGGAGTTAAAAAAGGATGTGTTCTTGGAATTAAAACAGGGAACAATTTATTGACATGAGCTTCAATTGGAATTGCTCCTGTGAAACCTGCCATTGCACTTCCTCCTGATGCAAGCAGGATTTCATCTTCAATTGATTTGTATGATGATTTTTCAAATATGTTTGTTGTAAATCTTGTATCAATATCTTCCATTGACTTTAAAAGTTCAGCAGTTGGATGATTTCCAAATTGACCTTTTGGAATTGAAGGAAGTTTTAGTGAAACTTCTTTTGGCTCTATTGTTGAAAAAGATTTCATGAAAGGGGTTGTTGTTTTTCCCATAGTCATATAGAATTCATCATCATTTTTCTTCAAGAAATATTCATAGGGGAATGTTGGTTTTTGTCCTCCTTCACTTATTGCTCCATAACTTCTCAATCCAAGTTGAATATATTGGTTTTCAAATTCTTTTGTTGCATCTCCCCATACAAATTCAATTGATGCTGTTCTTGGTTGTGTTATTGCAATTAAAGATGTTGGCTCTTTTCCAAGTTCTCCCATCATTGTTCCTAAGACAACTTTTCCTTCTTGGTCTAATGGATAAGCAATTCCTGTTTGAAGTCCTATACTTTTTACTTCATTTGCTGATAATGTTTGCATTTTTCCAAGAACATCTTGAATATAAACAGGAGACTTCACTTCAAGAATTGTTGCATATCTTGGAGCAGTTTCTTGTCCAACAAGAGTTGTATAAGGTGTTTTCCTTGCCATAAAAAGAGTGTCTTCCTGTTGTTCAAAACCCATGAAAACATTGTCTTTATAGATTGGTTTTTCAACACTTGTGAATTTTGTGATTACATTTGGAGCATAAATTGTTCTTGTAACATCAAAGGTTTCTGCTTTGACTAATCCCAAAACTCTTAAATCCTTTGGAGTTTCATAAGTGATACGTTGAACTCCTTTGTAAATTGCATTTTGAGTTTCAAGCAAATCTTTTGAAGCAAGTTTCATATAGCCATCTTTTGATGCAATCACTTGCCCTCCTTTTTGAGTTTGAATTTCAAAGTAACCTTTTTCTCCTGTTATTTTTCCTGTTTTAACAAATGCTTCTCCTGTCAATTTTGCTCCATAACTTCCTGCAATCAAAGGAACTGCAATCTCTCCTGTTGTCAATGCAATTTCTCTTATGCCTGCTCCTGCTGAATATCTGAACTCTTTTGCAATTTGAGGAATGTGAAATCCAACTCCAACTGCTGTTAATCCAATTCCTGCTATCCCAAGATTTCTTGCTAAAACAGGTCTTGCCATTGAAAGAGCAGTCACATCTGCTCCAATTAATGTTCCTGTAATAAAAGATGGAAGAACTTGATACTCTATATCCAATATTCTTGCGTAGGTCATTTCACTCATTGCTCTTTCTTCATATTTCTTTGTAATGCTTTCTTCAAAAGGTTGTAAGATAGATTTTGCTTGATTTTCTAAGGGAATTTTATACTCCTTATTGAATTCTGTAATTACTTCCTGTCCAAATTCCTTGTTTATTGCATCTGCTTCTGCTTGTGTTTTTGCTTTGTCTATTTTTTCTTGATATTCAGGAGTTAATTTTTCAATTATTTGCCGAGAATAAGTGTCTGTTTCTGCATCAATTACTTGCTGAACTTCAAAGACTTTTTGATTAACTTCTTGAGTGTATGCTTGTCCAATTGGTGTTGCTTTCTCTAATTTTGCAGATAACTGTGTTATTATTTTTCCTTGCATATCAAATTTTGGAAATTCTTTTTGAATTGTTCCTGCATAATGAGTTGTTGAGTTTGCTTTCTCCTGCATTAAAACATCAGGATAAACCCATCCTTTGCCTTCATAACTTTCTTTTTGTTTTTGCTGTTCATGGGATGCAAATGGCATAATCAGATATTCTATTGCTTTTAATCTGCTTTGAACTGCATCACTTTCATAAATCTTTGTAATCCAATTCTTTTCTTTTTCCAGAGGAGATACTGATTGAGATTTTCCTTGTAAAGTTAAACTCTCTGGCAATTCTCCATTTAACGCTTTTTTAAAGTCCTCTGTTGTTATTGCATTTGTATTTTCAACAGGTTTTCCTTCAAAAGTATATGTTTCTGTTCTGAAAGGTTGAACATTTGGAGCAGATGTTGGAATTATAGTCAAAGACATTTGCTGTTTTTTTGCTTGGTCAATCTGATATTGAGATGGTTGTTTGATGTTCGCATTTACAACATTTCTTGCACTATCATAAGTGTAACCTTGCTTGACTTTTTGCAATGCTCTTGACCATTCGTCTCTTAATTCTTTGTATTTTTCTGCCTGCTGTTCATTGTGTTCCCTCATCTTTCCTGTTGTTTGGGACACCCTTCTCATTGCACTTTCGTATGCTTGTGCATATCTATCATACTTTTCCTGTGCCTTTGCAACTTCTTCTGCTTGCAGGATTGCTTGTTGTTGTGAGGCATATTGTTCTGGAGTAAGTTGCTGTGCTTTGAGCAATCTTTCAGTTCTTGTTGGAATTTGCTGTTGCTGAGAAGGAGCATTTGCCTGTTGTTGTTCTGCTAAATTTGGCATCTTTTTTAAAAACCTCTGTTGTATAACAGATGTTAAACTATATAAATATTGTCTTTTAGGAAGTTTTATAAATGCACACACTATTTATTATCAAAATGGGAGGCACAACAAGTATAGGGAAGGCAGATGGGGAAGGGGTTGTTGGTCTTGGAACACAGGCATGGAATATTGCTGATGGTTTCACAAAAATCAAGATTTTGAGACTTCTTATTGAGATTGACTTGAATGAGACTATTGCCATGTTTGGAAAGAAGGAGATGGATGAGCAGATTGACCCAAGTAATATCTCTTACAGGAGAGTTGATGCTTTGGAGAGAGTTCTTTTTTCTATGAAACAACTGATTGGGAACTGCAATTTTGCGATTGACAAAGGAAATGATGAGAAATTGATTAAAACATTCATGGAAAGGATAAGAAATGTTGAAGGAGTTTTTAGTGGAATTGCAACAGAACTCAGAAATGAAGTGACAAAAGAGACTGAATTGAGGATTAACGAAGGACATTTCAATAAGTGTTTTGATGTTTTAAGGGAAATAAAGGATGAATTGAACTTCCCAATCAATAGAGCAGGATTGATTTTCAGACAAGGGGATGAATTAGACCTTGATGCAATCATGAGAAGTTTGGAGGAGGGAGAATAAAAATGAGCCATTATTGTCCAAGATGTAAAAATATAATCAGAAGGAACTTTCCTTTTGGAAGAAAATCAAACGCAGTTTATTCAGGACATAAAAAAGACTGCGAGAAAACAAAATGAATAAAGCAAAATTGATTTGCAGTTATGCAAGAGGCAAGAACATCCTTGACATTGGTTGTTCTGGATATGACAATGTTCATTCTTTGCATCATCAGATGGAAAAGATTTTGGGAAAATGGATAACAGGCATAGATAGTGTTAATGGAGAGGTTGTTGATTTTGTCTGTGATGTGAATAATGACATGAGTTGGCTTGGAGATAATTTCTTTGATACAATCATCTTGAGTGAGACAATTGAGCATATTGGAAATCCCTTTAAACTCATCAGAGAATGTCACAGGGTCTTGAGAAAGAATGGAAGGATAATCATAACAACTCCAAATGCCTGCTCAATTTTTCAGGTCTTGACATCTGACAAATCACAGGATATGTTCTTGTTCAATAAGCAACAATTGGAAAAAGCATTGAAAAAGGGAGGTTTTGTCATTGTTAAGTCCAAATATTATAACAACTTTTTCAGTAAAAATCCTTTTCTTATGCTTTCCTGCTGGCTTATCCCATCATTCATCCCAAAATTAAGACAGACTTTGTTTATTGCAGGAGAAAAATGAGAAACACAATCTGGAGATGGACTTTGTATAAATTTGCAGTCATGGTTGTTTCAACTATCCTGAACAAGTTTGATTGCTTTATTATGGTAGAGGGAGGCACAGGCATTGGAAAATCCACATTCTCTTGGCAAGTTGCTTTTGCTATCTCAAGAGAATTCAAGAGATTATATAGACTTGATGAAGAAAGAATTAATTATTATTATGAGAGAATTGGGAAGAAGCAAGGACTTTCTCCACAGGAATTTGTTGATAAAATTCTTGAATTAAAAAAGAAAAAGGCATATCATTTTAATCCTTACAAAGATTTGATTTATTCACAGGATGCAATGCAGAACGCACTTGCTTCTTGGAACAGGATTGTTTTGCCAGATGAAGCAATCAATGTTGTGTTTAACAGAGATTTCTTTTCACAGAAGCAGAAGGATATCATCAAGGAATTGAACATGATGAGAGACCATTGCAACATCATCCTTTCTTCTGTTCCATCTTTTATGACTGTTGATAATCAGGTCAGGAACTTGACAAAGATAAGAATTACAATAAAGAAAAGGGGAATTGCAATCATTCATCTGCCAAACAAAACAATCTATTGCAAGGACAAGTGGGATGCTCAGTTCAATGAGAAGATTGAGAGGCAATGGATTATCAAGAAGGTTGTCAATCCAAACTATTCTAAACTCACAACATTCAGAGGCATCTTGAGGTTTCCTGCAATGTCCAGACTGCATGAGAAGATTTATCAGGATATCAAGAACAAAAAGAGAGCATCTATCTTGAAGGATGAACTTCATATTGATTTGAAGCAGGAGGAAGATGCAGAGGAGAAGTTGATTGATAGACTGCTCAAAGGAGGCATAAAGAATATGCAAGTCATTGAGGGTCTGGCTCTGGCAAACGCAGAGGACTTTGATACAGTAAGGAACAGAATAAGAAAGAAGCTTGTTGAGAGAGGGGTAAATCCAATTATCTCATCATATTTTTGGGATAAGAAGGCAAAGAACAAAGAAGGAGACCTCTCTGCCTCAATAATTGATTAAAACTTCTGCTCTTTGAGGCAAGGCATTTTCATAGATAAACCTTACCCCAACAAACTAAAAAACTTATTTCTGCATGGTTATTCTATATTGAGAGTATAAGGAGAAGGTTTAAAAATTCCGAAACCATAAGTTTCTATGGAGCAAAATGACTTGGTTGGCTTCCAGAACTTCCTTGAACAAGAGAAGCAACTTGGAAAGAGAACGATTGCTGTATATATATT
>Ga0315281_10007470_pt1 | contig 15384 bp, 9 predicted proteins | sample YL17G07_0_MG_FD_204540 | JGI IMG/M metagenome (GOLD analysis project Ga0315281, IMG submission 204540) | Sediment microbial communities from Yellowstone Lake, YNP, Wyoming, USA - YL17G07_0 | ecosystem: Environmental > Aquatic > Freshwater > Lake > Sediment | place: USA: Wyoming | collected...
CGCTTCCGGCCATGGGCGAGAGCGACCCATGGCCATCATCTTGCGCAGCCTATCGCCTGCCTCGGCATGGCCATAGATCGAGCACCGGTGCAGCGGGCTCTTACAGCCGGTTGCCCGGGCCAGCGCACGATGGAACTGGTATTGCAGGACGGTGGAGAGGAAGTAGCGTGCATACGGCACATTGGCCGGCACGTGATACTTCGCGCCGGGATCGAAGTCCTCCTCGCTGCGCGGCAGCGTAGGCGACACGCCCTGGTACAGGCGGCGAAGGTCCCACCAGGCGCGGTTGTAGTCCGCGGGACCGACCTCACCGGAAAATACCTTCCAGCGCCACTGGTCTACGAGCAACCCGAAGGGCAGAAAGGCGACCTTGTCCAGCGCGCGTCGCAGAAGGAGCCCCGTGTCGCGGGACGCATCGGGCGCGCGCTCCAGCAGGCCGACCCGCACCAGGTACTCGGGCGTCACCGACAGCGAGATCAAGTCACCTGTCGCCTCCTCGAAACCGTCGTGCGCGGAGCCTTGGAACAAGAAGGGCTGGTGGGCATTCGCCAGACTGTTGTAGACGTGACCCAACTCGTGGTGGATCACCGAGAAGTCGCGCGCGTTCGTCTCCGCGCACAGTCGGATGCGCACGTCCTGCGCGAAATCGATCGCACGCGCGTTGGCGTGGCACTCGACCTCGCGGTCGCGCGGTCGGGTGAGCATCGAGCGCTCCCAGAAGGTCGTAGGCAGCGTCGCAAAGCCGAGCGACTTGAAGAAGCCTTCGGCGTGCCGTGCCATGGCCTTCGCGTCGATTTGGCGCGACTTGAGGATTTCCGTGAGGTCGTAGCCCGGGTCCGCTGCCGGTGGTGCCACCAGCGGATAGATGTTGCTCCAGTCCTGTGCCCACACGTTGCCAAGCAAATGAGCCGGCAGCGGCCCTGCCGTGGGCACGACGTCGCCATAGCGTTCGCGCAGCTTCCAGCGGACGTACGCGTGCAGGGAGGCGTATAGCGGTCGCACCTGCGCCCAGAGTCGGTCCACCTCGGCGGCAAACTCCGCCGGTGGCATGTCGTACCAGGAGCGCCACATCGCACCGGTATCGGGGAAACCGCGCTCGCGAGCGCCCTTGTTCGCCAGGATCACGAAGCGCTGATACGTTGGCTGCATCGGCGGCGCGATGCGGTGCCATCCGGCCCAGACGTCCAGTAGTTGAGCCGCGTCGCGCGAATTGGCCATTACGCGCGTGATTTCCTCCAGCGTCAGGCAACGATTGGTTTCCGGGCAATAGCGCCCCGTGCCAAAACTGCTCTGCAGCTGAAGCACGATCCGCGTCAGTTCGTTGGCCTCCGCCGGATCGGAAGGAACAGCCAGGGTCGAAAAGCGTAGCAAACCCAGCTTGCGCGCGGTCGCAACATCGAGTCCGCCTGAGTCGAAGTCCGCGGCGCGCCGGGCATAGCCAGTTCTGGCGAGCGAAACGCGGGACAGGGCCTGGGCGGCCAGGGTATTGGTATCGGGGGTGATAAACGTCGCGCTGACCCAGCTGGCACGCGCGAAGTCGATGGCCAAACCGAGGAGATGTTGTTCGGCGCGCTCGACGAAGGCACGCGCATCGTCACCTGTTGGCTTGGCAGGCTCTGCGGCGGACGCAGCGAATGGACTGCCTGTGCTGGCGATCAGCAGCCACAACAAAAACAGGGCAATGAAGCGCCGTCTGATCATCATCACTTCCTCGCTGTGTGCGCGTGCGGTGCGCGCGCGCGTATGTTGCCCTACCGAGGGCCGCAGCACAAGACTGACTGCGGTGCTGATGGTCACGGACTTCGCGGCCAAACGCGAGCTTTGCGCGAAGACTCTGGTCGGACGGGAGAGCGCAGGATGGCGGACCAGGGGCTTGGTGAGGCCTAACGAATGAAAGGGACTTCCCCTACCCGAAGCGGGCAGTGGCCCGCACGGCAGCGGAGTGCCAAGATTGAATTTCGCATCTTCAATCTGAAACGAGAGGGGAAGTCATGGAAAAGCTTACTACTGTAGGGGTGGATTTGGCAAAGAACGTTTTTTCCCTGCACGGGGTCGACGCCAGTGGCAAGGTTGCGCTCAAGCGTACTGTACGCCGCACCGAGTTCATGCAGGCCGTTGCAGTACTGCCGCCATGCATGATCGGCATGGAGGCGTGTTCGGGCTCGCACGCCTGGGCACGCAGCTTTCAAGCGCTCGGCCACACGGTAAAGCTCATGGCGCCGGCATTTGTCGTGCCGTATCGCAAGAACGGCAAGAACGATGGCAACGATGCCGAGGCTATTTGCGAGGCCGTGAGGCGCCCCAACATGCGCTTTGTGCCAATCAAGTCAGAAGAGCAGCAGGCGTTATTGGCTCTGCACCGAGTGCGCCAGGGCTTCATCGAGGAGAGAACAGCAGTCATCAACCGGCTACGCGCGCTGCTCACCGAGTTCGGCGTGGTGTTGCCCAACCGGGCGCAGTGGGTGCGGCGCGATGCACTCGCGGCAGCCGAACCCTTGCCCGCACTTGCGCGGCGCGCGGTGGAGGATCTCCGCTCGCACCTCACGCTTCTGGATGAACGCATCGGCGCCTATGATCGCGACCTCCAAGCTCAAGCCCGGAGCAGCGAAGCGGCGAACCGCCTGATGCAAATCCGCGGGGTGGGACCGCTCACCGCGGTGGCGATCGTCGCCACGGTAGGCAACGCGCGCGATTTCTCGAGCGGCCGGCAATTCGCTGCCTGGGTGGGCCTTACTCCACGGCAACATTCCACCGGTGGCAAGCCACGGCTTGGCCATATTACGCATCGCGGGGATGCCTACCTGAGAATGTTGTTGGTGCAAGGGGCGAGATCCGTGCTGCATACAGCAGAGCGCCACATGGACACGGATCGAGTCTCGCGCTGGGCCTGCTCGCTGCAGGCGCGACGCGGTTACCACAAGACGCTCGTTGCGATTGCCGCCAAGAACGCACGCATCGCCTGGGCCCTGCTGAGCAAGCAGCAAACACTTCGTACTGCCTAACCGATCACTTCCGCCAAGACTGCAAACGTTGACGACTTACAGGTCAGACCTATGCCTGGACACTCCGCAAAAAACAGCGGCAAGAACCTTCTGCCGACTAACGTATGGGAACCAGGCATGCGGCTTTCATCAGGGCCAGAGCACTCATCTGCTCACCAACAGGCCGGTTATAGTGACGCAGTCCGATCCTGCTACGTCAAAAACGTTGCTTTTGAAGGGAAGTCCTTATAGTGTTTTCGAGTGCAAAACCGCCATATTAACCACCACCTTGATATCTAACTGCGGTTGGCAAATGGCCGGAAAGCCCCTTGCAATCTGGGCTTTTCGTGTTATACTGTATGTATGTCTAGTATTAATCAAAGGGGCAAACCCTGCAACCCGGAATCCCGGCCGCCGCTGACGTCCACCCGGCTGCTCGACCAGGTGCGGGAGCGGATCCGCTACAAGCACTTCAGCATAAGCACCGAGAAGATTTATGTCTACTGGATTCGCTGGTATGTCCGCTGGCACGGGCTGAAGCACCCGTCCGGCATGGGCGGGCCGGAGGTCGCGGCTTTCCTGTCCCACCTCGCCAATGAACGCCGATTGTCGGCCTCGTCGCACCGGCAGGCCTTGTCCGCGCTTTTGTTCCTGTACCGGGAGATCCTTGAAATCGACCTGCCCTGGATGGTCGAAATCGGCCGCCCGAGGCCGAGCACCCATATTCCCGTGGTCCTGACCGCGGGCGAGGTACGGGACCTGCTGGCCTGCATGCGGGGCGAGGAGGCGCTGGTCGCGCGCCTCTTGTACGGCACGGGGATGCGGCTCGCCGAGGGCCTCAAGCTTCGGGTCAAGGACATCGAGTTCGAGCGGCGCGCGATCATTGTGCGGGACAGCAAAGGCGGCAAGGACCGCGTGGTCATGCTGCCCGATGCGCTTGCTGTGCCGTTGCGTGAGCAATTGGATCGGTCACGCACCCTGTGGGCGGCGGATCGCACGGCAAAGCAGCCTGGCGTCTGGTTGCCGCACGCCCTCGGCCGCAAGTATCCGCGCGCCGGAGAATCCTGGGCCTGGCACTGGGTGTTTCCCGCCTCCGATCTTTCCGTCGATCCGCAAAGCGGCATCCGGCGGCGGCACCATCTCTTTCCGCAGCGCATCCAGCGCGCGATGAAACGGGCGTTGGAGCAGGTCGGGATCCACAAGCCTGTATCGGTCCATACCCTGCGGCACAGTTTCGCGACGCACCTGCTGCAGCACCACTACGACATCCGCACGGTGCAGGAATTGCTGGGGCATGCGGACGTGAAGACCACCATGATTTATACGCATGTGCTGAGAGTCGGCGGCGGCGGCGTGCAAAGCCCGCTCGACATGGAGCAGGACGTGGCGCCCTATCGGGTCTCCCCTCACCTCGCCGCGGCATGCGCGCAGGCAGCGCCGTTCCACGCACTCCGGGCCTGAATGCGCGCCTTCGCATTCTCCGCGTCACGTGCCATCTCACGAACCACCCGGGACCGCCGCGCCGGCCTACGCCGAGCTGCACTGCGTCTCCAACTTCACCTTCCTGCGCGGCGCCTCGCGCGCCGAGGAACTCGTTGCGCGCGCGAAGGAGCTTGATTACGCCGCGCTCGCCGTCACCGACGAGTGCTCGCTCGCCGGCATCGTGCGCGCGCATGTGGCGGCGAAGGAATTCAAGCTCAAACTGGTCGTCGGCGCCGAGTTCGCGCTCGACGACGGCCTGCGCCTCGTCCTGCTGGCGATGGACCGCGAGGGCTACGGCAATTTGTCCGAGCTCATCACGCGCGGCCGGCGCAACGCGGAGAAAGGCAGCTACCGTCTCGGGCGCGGCGATTTCGAGGCGCGGGATGGCGGCGGTGGTAATTGTCTCGCGGGCTGCCTCGCGCTGTGGCTGCCGCCGGCGGCGATCGACGACAAGGCCGTCGCGGAGCTCACCTGGCTGAAGGCGCGCTTCGTCTCCGCGTCCACTTCTTCGTCCGCTTCTTCGTCCGCTTCTTCGTCCGCTTCTTCGTCCGCTTCTTCGTCAAACTCCCGGCTGTGGATCACGGTCGAACTGCACCTCGGGCCCGACGACGCGGCGAAGTTGCGCACACTCGACGCGCTGTCGAAGCACGCAGGTGTGCCGCTGGTCGCGGCGGGCGACGTGCACATGCATCTTCGCTCGCGGCGCGCATTGCAGGACACGCTGACCGCGATCCGCCTGAAGACCAGCGTGGCGCAGGCGGGCTATGCGCTGTTCCCCAACGGCGAGCGTTATCTTCGCGAGTTGGCGAATCTCGATCGCCTGTATCCGCCTGCCCTGCTTCTCGAATCGGTGGCGATCGCGAAGCGCTGCACGTTTTCGCTGGACGAATTGCGCTACGAATACCCGGAAGAGCTGGTGCCGGCGGGCGAAACGCCGGCGTCGCACCTCAGGAATCTCACGGAGAATGGCTTGCAGCGGCGCTTTCCGGCCGGTGTCCCCATCAAGGTAAGGAAGCTCGTCGAGCACGAACTCGCGCTGATTTCCGATCTCCGCTACGAAGCGTTCTTCCTCACGGTGCACGACATCGTCGCCTTCGCGAGGAGCCGCCACATCCTCTGCCAGGGGCGCGGCTCGGCGGCGAACTCGACGGTGTGCTACGCGCTCTACATCACCGAGGTCGATCCCTCGCGCATGGAAATGCTGTTCGAGCGCTTCATCTCCAGGGAGCGCAACGAGCCGCCGGACATCGACGTCGACTTCGAGCACCAGCGGCGCGAGGAGGTGATGCAGTACGTCTATGAAAAATACGGCCGCGACCGCGCCGCGCTCGCCGCCACCGTCATCACCTACCGGCCGAAGAGCGCGCTGCGCGACGTCGGCAAGGCGCTGGGACTCGATCTCGCGCAGGTGGACCGGCTGTCGAAGTCCTTCGCCTGGTGGGACGGCCGCCAGGTGCTGCCCGAGCGCCTCGCGGAAGCGGGCTTCGACACCAGGAGCCCGGCGATCGCGAAGCTGATGGTGCTGGTGAACGCCATCGTCGGCTTTCCGCGGCACCTGTCGCAGCATGTCGGCGGCTTCGTCATCGCGCGCAGCTCGCTCGAGCGCCTGGTGCCGGTGGAGAACGCGGCGATGGTCGACCGCACCGTGATCCAGTGGGACAAGGACGACCTCGACGCGCTGGGCCTGCTCAAGGTCGATTGCCTCGCGCTCGGCATGCTGTCCGCGATCCGCCGCATGCTCGACCTCGTCTCCGCGCTCCGCGGCACGCCGATGAGCATGGCCGACGTCCCCGCCGAGGACCCGGTGACCTACGACATGATCGGGCACGCCGACACCATCGGTGTGTTCCAAGTCGAATCGCGCGCGCAGATGGCGATGCTGCCGCGGCTGCGGCCTTCCTGCTACTACGACCTGGTGATCGAAGTCGCGATCGTGCGCCCGGGGCCGATCCAGGGCGGCATGGTGCATCCGTATCTGAGAAGGCGGCAGGGGCTGGAGAAGGTCGAGTACCCATCGGAGGCGGTGAAGGGCGTGCTCGAGCGCACGCTCGGCGTGCCGATCTTCCAGGAACAGGTGATGCAACTCGCGGTGGTGGCGGCGGGCTTCACGCCGGGCGAGGCGGACCAGTTGCGGCGCTCGATGGCGGCATGGAAGCGAAAGGGCGGGCTCGAGCATTTCGAGGAGAAGCTGATCTCCGGCATGCTCCAGCGCGGCTATGCGATCGAGTTCGCGCAACGCATCTTCCAGCAGATCCAGGGCTTCGGCGAATACGGTTTCCCCGAATCGCACGCGGCAAGCTTCGCCTTGCTGGTCTACATCTCCGCGTGGCTCAAATGCCACGAGCCCGCCGCCTTCACCTGCGGCCTCCTGAATTCCCTGCCGATGGGTTTCTACGCGCCCGCGCAGCTCGTCGCCGACGCGCGCCGCCACGACATCGAGGTGCGCGCGGTGGACGTCACGGTGAGCACGTGGGACTGCGCGCTGGAGCCTTGCGCGATGGCGCGCGCGCCCGCCCTTTCCACCTCCTCCGCGCAGAGGGGAACTGCCCTGCAACCCGCCATCCGCCTGGGTTTCCGCATGGTATCCGGCTTCGGCGAAGCCGCCGCGGAACGCATCGCCGCGGCGCGCGCCGCGTCCCCGTTCGACGATGTCGAAGACCTTGCGAAACGATCCGACCTCAGCCGCCACGACCTCGACTGCCTCGCCGCCTCGGGCGCGCTGGCGCCGCTCGCGGGGCACCGGCGGAACGCCTACTGGGATGCGGCCGGCGTCGAGCGCATGACCGCCCGCGACGCGCCGCTGCTGATGGACGCGAAAATCCTCGAAGAGCCCGCGCTGTTCGAAGCGCCAAGCGAAGGCGAGGACCTGGTCGCCGATTACCGCAGCCTGGGCTTCTCGCTCGGCCGCCATCCGCTCGCGCTGCTGCGCGGCCGGCTCGCGCGCCTGAAGATGCGCACCGCCGAAGAGGTGATGGCCGCGCGCCACGGCCAGCTGATCCGCGCCGCCGGCCTCGTCACCTGCCGCCAGCGGCCGGGCACCGCCAGCGGCGTCACCTTCGTCACCCTCGAGGACGAAACGGGCTTCATCAACGTGGTGGTGTGGCGCGACCTCGCCGAGCGCCAGCGCACCGCGCTGCTGTCTTCGCGCCTGATGGGCGTGATGGGCGTGATCGAGCGCGAAGGCGAAGTCGTGCATCTCGTCGCCGGCAAGCTCGTCGATTACAGCAAGCTGCTGGGCAGCCTCAACACGCGCTCGCGGAATTTCCACTGAGCCCTGTTCCGGGCAATAATGCGCACGACCATCCGGCCAATCCGCTACCCCAAGGAAACCGATCCGTGCACGCGTCCGGACAGAAGCCATCCAAACCGGTTTCGCAGCCCGCCTGCGCCATCCGTGAAATCGACCCGTCTTCCGCCGCCGAGATCGAGTACGTGGCCCGCGGCATGCGCCGGACGCTGATCGAAGTCGAGGGCGAACAGGCCGGCACCGCGCTCTACACCATGGACTCGCTGCAGGATCGGGTCCGCTGGCACCTCGATCCCGCCAATTGCACCGGCAAGGTGTTCCTCGCCGAGGATTCCGGCGGGCGCGCCGTCGGCCACTCCATCGTGCGCATCGAGCTCGGCGACGGCGGGCGCCGCTACGGGCTGTTCTCCACCACCTACGTCGAGCCCGCGTCGAGGAAGCACGCCGTCGCGACCGCCCTGCTGGCGCACGGCGAGCGCTGGATGGCCGGGCACGAACTGCCCGAGGCCGCGACCTGGACCTCGGCGACCAACGACAAGCTCATCAACCTCTACCGCAAGCACGGCTACGCGATCAGCGCGCATTACACGCATGACGCAACCGGGACGCCGATGGTGAGGCTCACCAAGCCGCTGGTTGGGGCTTCGTAGGGCGGATCGCAATCCGCCTTCGCATGGTCAAGGCTCGAGGCCGAAACCCTTCTTCAGCGACTTCACCACTTCGCCGATCGCCACCCTGCCCGCGTCGACGCGCCGGGAGAAGTTGAGAAAGCCGTGCACCATGCCGTCGAAGGCGAGCAGGTCGACCGTATTGCCGGCGTCCTTCAAGCGCTTCGCGTAGGCAACACCTTCGTCGTGGAGCGGATCGAAGCCGGCGACGATCACCAGTGCCGGCGCGAGGCCGGAAAGATCGGGGGCCAGCAGCGGGGCGTGGCGAAAATCGTCCCCCGGGTCCCGGCCCCCGAGTTTATGGTGGCGAAACCACTGGATCGTCCGCCGCGTCAGCACGTAGCCCTCGGCGTACGCGAGGTGCGACGCAGAGTCGGGGTGGGCGGCAGTCGCAGGGTAGATGAGGACCTGGCGCGCGAGTTGCGGCCCGCCGGCGTCGCGCGCGAGGATCGCGCACACCGCCGCCAGGTTGCCGCCTGCGCTGTCGCCGGCCACTGCGATCCGCGCGGCGTCGCCGCCGTACGAGGATGCGTTTGCTGCCGCCCATTTGAGCGCGGCGAATGCGTCGTCGACCGCGGCGGGAAACGGGTGCTCGGGCGCGAGCCGGTAGTCGACCGACACCACGATGGCGCCGCTGTGGTTCGCCAGCACGCGGCAGATCGCGTCGTAGCTCTCCAGGCTGCCGATGACGAAGCCGCCGCCGTGCAGCCAGACCACCACCGGGAGCGGTGATGCGGATTCGGCCGGCGTGTAGATGCGGACCGGTATCTCCTCAACCGGTCCCGGAATCCGCCGGTCCTCGGCGCGGAACACGTCTTCGCGCCGCGCATCGAGCTTGGCCCATGCGGTCTCGAACGCGGTGCGCGCCTGCTGCGGCGTGAGTTCGGAATATTCCGGCGCGTTCGCGTTGCGGATCCATTCGAGGATCAACTGGACCTGCGGGTCCGGCGTCATTTGCTGCCGGCCTTGCGCACATGCATTTTGAAGGTGCCCAGCGCCTGCGCGCACAGGCTGCCGTGCGAATCGCGCACTTCCCCCGAGCAGAAGATCAGCGAGCGCCCGGCCTTGGCGACTTTGCCCTCGCAGGTGAGCCTCCCCTTCCCCGCTGCGATGAAATTGGTCTTCATCTCGACGGTCATCGCGCCGTGCCCCGGCGCCTGCGTGGTCGCGCCGGCGAGGCTCATGGTGAAATCGAGCAGCGCCATCACCACGCCGCCGTGCGGCGCGCCCCAGCTGTTGCACAGGCCCGGCCTGACCTCGAGCACCGATACCGCGCGGCCGTGCTCCATCGACTCGACCATGATGCCGAGCTCCTCGACATACGGCACCACCACGCCGAACGCTTCGGATGGCTTGGTCAGTTTAACCATGGCGATCCCGGTTCACCGTCAACCACGGGTACCAGGCGGCGAGGAGCGAGCGACGACGCCAACGAAACAATCGCGTTGAATGTGAGCCGGTCTTACGCACGCGCGGTCACGCCGCCGTCCACCGCGATGATCTGTCCGGTGATGAAGGCGGAGGCGTCGGACGCCAGCAGCACCGCCACGCCCTTCAGATCCTCGGGTCCGCCGACGCGGCCAAGCGGGCAATGGGCCTCGATCTGCGCGCGCGCCTTCTCCAGCACGCCCTTGGTCATCTTGCTTGGGAAGAATCCCGGCGCGATCGCGTTGACCGTGATGCCGTGCGGCGCCCACTCGCACGCCAGCGCGCGCGTCAGGTTGACCACCCCGCCCTTGCTGGTGTTGTAGGCGATGGTCGACATCATCTGCGGGTCGTGGCCTCGCAGCCCGGCAATCGAGGCGATGTTGACGATGCGGCCTTTGCCGCGGGGGATCATCGACAGTTTCCCCACTGCCTGCGTGACCAGGAAAATGCCGGTGAGATTGAGATTGATCACCTTGAGCCACGCTTCGAGCGAGTGCTCGACGGTTTTCGCGCCCCAGGTCGCGCCGGCGTTGTTGACCAGAATGTCGATATGCCCGAAGCGCTCGAGCACCGCATCAACCATCGGCGCAGGCGAATGCGGATCACCTAAATCGCAGACGAAGGGCACCGCTTCGATGCCGAGCCCCGCGAGATGGCTCACCGCCGCATCGAGTTCGTCGCGCTTTCTCGCGGTGATGGCAAGCTTCGCCCCCATTTCGCCGAGCGCCTCGCCCATCTGCAGCCCCAGCCCGCGCGAGCCGCCGGTGATCAGGGCCACACGGCCGGAGAGGTCCATCAGTTGTTTCAAGCTCATGGTATTGGTCCTTTATGTGGCGGATTGAATCGAGGCTTGTCGTTGCATGGTTGCGATGCTGCGCGGTCATACCATTGCTTGCGCGGACGGACGCCGTCCGCGCGGATCACCGCTTGCGCACGGATGAAAAGCCATCCGTGCACAATCGGCGATCTTGGTTAACCCCTCTTACTGCTTTTGGTGTTAACCGAAACCGTGTTTTTTGTACGGATGGCTTTTCATCCGTACGGAAGGCACGGTTAGCGCGCAGAGCGCGCAATCCCTAAAACCACGCATCCTGCATATCCAACGTGGTGGTGTCGATGCTTTCCAGCAGATCGAGCCCACCATGTGCCCGAACGCTTTCAGCGCCCGCCTGCCGTGCTGAGGGCTGCCGCGCCGCCCTTGACGGCGATGCGCTGGCCGGTGTCCGTCAGATTCGTGCCGTCGAAACCATATACGCCGAGATTCTTTTCCACCATGTTTCCGACCAGTATCGTCTTGCCGTCGGGCGAAAACACCACGCCCTGCGACCAGTGGCCGATCGGCGCCTCGGCAACGCGCGTGAGCTTCATGCCGTCGAGCCGGAACATCACAAGCTTTCCGGCATCGTTATAGAAAGGATAATTTCGCGGACGGTTGCTGCCGTTCATGGCGACCACTGCGAGATGGCGGCCGTCGGGCGAAAACACCAGGCCCTCGACCCACTGATCCACGGACACCGTCTCGACGACGCGATACGGCTTTCGCGAAAGGTCGATCACGCTGATGGTATCGATGTCGCCGACGCCGCCGCGGCCGTTGACGCCGACCACGGCATTCCGGCCCGAGGGATTCATGCTCATGTGGTAGGGCTGAATCCCGGCGCGCATGTCGCGCCTGGTGTATGTGACTCTGCCGTTTTCAATCGCGAGGACCGAAACGCGGCTATCGCCGTCGCGCGTGACGAGAGCGCTTTTTCCGTCCGGCGTGATGGCGACGTGAACCGGGCCGGATTTGTCGTCCGCAATTCTTACGGTGTCGATCTTCGTCACTTCCTTGCCGTTGATCGAAAGCACGGCAACCGTACCGTCTCCACGGTTGGCAACCAGCGCAAACCTCCCGTCGGGCGTGATCGCAATGCCAGTGGGCCGCGCGCCCGATACAAGCGTAGCAATCACCTTCGGCGGATTCGCCTTGAGGTCGACCACGATCACGCGATTGTCGTCGACCTGCCTGGCCGGATCGGCAGGATTGATTTTCAAGCCACTTGCGACCAGCGCCAGCCCTTCGTCGGGAGTGACCGCGACGCTGCCCGGCGGCCCGTCCACAGTCCCGGCAGGCATGTCTATTTCCGCAACCAGTTTCGGTGGATTCTGTTTGAGATCGATGAGCGCGAGCGTATCCGGCGGCGGATTGCTCAAAACCGTCAATACGCCATCGATCAGCACGACCTTGTTGTCGTTGGCTGACACCGCGAGCCAGCCGGTCCCGGGCAATCGAGCCGATTCGGGCGCCGCCGCGCACGCCGCCAACAACGCACACGCTGCCGCTGCGGCAAGGGCGCTACCACGTTTCATAAGCATGCTCACCTCCACCGCTTGCGTTGCCTGCCGACTACACGACCTCGAACAATCCCGCAGCGCCCTGCCCGCCGCCGATGCACATGGTGACAACGACAAATTTCGCGCCGCGGCGCCTGCCTTCGATCAGCGCATGGCCGGTAAGCCGCGCGCCGCTGACGCCATAGGGATGGCCGACCGCAATGGCGCCGCCGTTGACGTTGAGCTTGTCGTCCGGAATGCCGAGCTTGTCGCGGCAATAGATCACCTGCACCGCAAACGCTTCGTTCAACTCCCAGAGATCGATGTCCGAGACTTTCAGCCCGGCGCGCTGCAGCAGTTTGGGAATGGCGAATACCGGACCGATGCCCATCTCGTCCGGCTCGCAGCCGGCGACCGCGAAGCCGCGGAAAATTCCCAGCGGCTTGAGTCCTTTCTTTTCCGCAAGCTTGGCGTTCATCACGACGACAGCGGATGCGCCGTCGGAAAACTGGCTGGCGTTGCCCGCCGCAATGACGCCGCCGGGAACTGCGGGGCGGATGCCGGAAATGCCTTCGACCGTGGTGTCGCCGCGGATGCCCTCGTCGCGGTCGAGCGTCACTTCCCTGGTGCCGAGCGTGCCGGTCTTGGCGTCGGCAACCCCCATGGTGACGGTGATCGGGACGATCTCGTCCTTGAATTTGCCTTCGGCCTGCGCCTTCGCCGCGCGCTGCTGGCTGCGCGCGCCGTATTCGTCCTGGCGTTCGCGCGGAATCGCGTAGCGCTTGGCGACGGTCTCGGCGGTCTGCAGCATCGGCCAGTAGACTTCCGGCTTGTGTTCCTTGAGCCAGACCTCGGCGATCATGTGCCGGTTCGCTTCGTTCTGCACGCAGGAAATCGATTCGACGCCGCCGGCGACGAAGATGTCGCCTTCGCCGGCAATCACGCGCTGCGAGGCCATCGCGATGGTCTGCAGGCCCGAGGAGCAGAAGCGGTTGACGGTGGCGCCCGGAACGGTGACCGGGCAGCCCGCGCGCAATGCAATCTGGCGCGCGATGTTGGCGCCGGTCGCGCCCTCGGGGTTGGCGCAGCCGATCAGGACGTCCTCGACCTCGGCGAAGTCGATTTTCGCGCGCTCGATGGCGTGCTTGACTACATGCCCGCCGAGCGTCGCGCCATGCGTCATGTTGAGCGCGCCGCGCCAGGATTTTGCGAGCCCCGTGCGGGCCGTGGATACGATCACTGCGTCAGTCATGGTGTACTCCTCTATGTTTCAAAAACCGCGGGATGAACGGCGCAAGTCCGTTCGTTCCCGCGGAAGTAATCCGGCGCGCAACGCGCGTCCGGCATTACCGGCAATTACCGGCAATGCTACGAATTGAAAGACTTTCCCTCGGCCGCGAGCTTCGCCAGCAGCGGCGCAGGTTTCCAGAATTCGCCGTTCCTGCCCTTGGCGTACTTTTCCATCGCCGCAACCACGTTCGGCAATCCCACGATATCCGCGTACAGCATCGGGCCGCCGCGGAACAGCGGGAAGCCGTAGCCGGTCAGATACACCATGTCGACATCCGACGCCCGCTGCGCGATGCCTTCCGCCAGCAGATACGCGGCTTCGTTGACCAGCGCGTACACCAGGCGCTCGACGATCTCCTGTTCGGATATCTTGCGCCGCTCGACGCCGATGTCCTTCGAGTGCTTGACGATCATGTCGTTCACCAGCTGCGACGGGTAGGCCTTGCGGTCGCCGGGCTTGTAGTCATACCAGCCGGCGCCGGTCTTCTGGCCATAGCGCCCGAGTTCGCACAAGAGATCCGCGGTCTTCGAGTACACCATGTTCGGGCGCTCCTGGTAGCGGCGCTTCCTTATCGCCCAGCCGATGTCGTTGCCGGCCATGTCGCCCATGCGGAACGGGCCCATGGCAAAGCCGAATTTCTCCACCGCCTTGTCCACCTGCTCCGGCAGGCAGCCTTCCTCGATCAGGAACCCGGCCTGACGCGAGTACTGCTCGATCATCCGGTTGCCGATGAAGCCGTCGCAGACGCCGGACACCACGCCGGTCTTCTTGATCTTCTTGGACAGCCCCATGGTGGTCGCCAGCACGTCCTTGCCGGTCTTCGCGCCGCGCACGATTTCCAGGAGCTTCATCACGTTCGCCGGGCTGAAGAAGTGCATGCCGATCACGTCCTGCGGCCGCTTGGTAAATGACGCGATCTTGTTCAGGTCCAGCGTCGAGGTATTGGACGCGAGGATCGCGCCGGGCTTCATCACTTCGTCGAGCTTCTTGAACACGGTTTCCTTGACGCCCATGTCCTCGAACACGGCTTCGATCACGATGTCGGCGCTGCCGATGTCGGCATAGGACATGGTGCCCTTGATCAGGCCGACGCGCTGGTCGAATTTCTCCTGCGTGAGCTTGCCTTTCTTCATCGTGTTCTCGTAATTCCTGCGGATCGTCGCCAGCCCCTTGTCGAGCGCTTCCTGCTTCATTTCCAGCAGCATCACCGGAATCCCGGCGTTGGCGAAGTTCATCGCGATGCCGCCGCCCATGGTGCCGGCGCCGATGATGGCCGCGCTCTTGATCGGGCGCACCGGCGTGTCTTCCGGGACATCCGGGATTTTCGACGCGGCGCGCTCGCCGAAGAACGCGTGCCTGAGCGCCCGCGATTCGGTCGTCATCAGCAGCTGCACGAACTGGTCGCGCTCGAACTTGAGGCCGTCGTCGAATTTCATGCTCACCGAGGCGGCCACGCACTCGACGCATTTCAGCGGCGCTGGGAAATTCTTCGCCACCGCGCCGACGGTATTGCGCGCGAACTGGAAGAACGCCTCGTTATTGGGGTAATCAGGCTTGATCTCGCGCACCTTCGGCAGCGGGCGCTTGCCGGCGACCTTGTTCGCGAAGGCGATGGCGCCGGGCATCAGCTCGCCCTCGATCATTTCGTCGAACAGCCTGGTGCCGGCGAATTTTTCCGACGGCACCGGGTTGCCGGAAACGATCATGTTGAGCGCCGCCTCGACGCCGATCACGCGCGGCAGCCGCTGCGTGCCGCCGGCGCCCGGCAGCAGGCCCAGCTTCACCTCGGGCAGCGCGATCTGCGCGCCCGGCACCGCGACGCGGTAATGGCAGCCAAGCGCGAGTTCGAGGCCGCCGCCCATCGCCACCGAATGCACCGCCGCGACCACCGGCTTGTCGGAAGCCTCGATGGCATTGATCACGGCGTGCAGCGACGGCTCCGCGCTCATTTTCGGCGTGTTGAATTCCTTG
>Ga0315281_10007472_pt1 | contig 15380 bp, 12 predicted proteins | sample YL17G07_0_MG_FD_204540 | JGI IMG/M metagenome (GOLD analysis project Ga0315281, IMG submission 204540) | Sediment microbial communities from Yellowstone Lake, YNP, Wyoming, USA - YL17G07_0 | ecosystem: Environmental > Aquatic > Freshwater > Lake > Sediment | place: USA: Wyoming | collected...
CCGACCGGCAGGTTCACCCAAAAACAGGCGCGCCAGGACCAGTGGTCGGTGAGCCAACCCCCAAGCGTCGGCCCGAAAATCGACGCCAGACCCCAGACGGCCGCGAACAGCCCTTGATAGCGGCCGCGCTCGGCCGGCGAGAAGATGTCGCCGACGATGGTGAACAGCAGGCCCATCACCATGCCCGCGCCGACACCTTGAAGACCTCTGAACAGAATCAGCTGACCCATGCCGTCGATTGACAGGAACGTCAGCTTTCCGGCGGCGCCACAGAGCGCGGACGTCGCCACGAAGAGCGTCGCGCCGAGGAGAAAGAACGGCTTGCGTCCGTGGATGTCGGACAGGCTCGCAAAGATCGGCACCGACACCGTCGACGACAGCAGGTAGGCGGTGGCGATCCAGGGATAGCGTTCGAACCCGGACAACTGCGCGATAATGCGCGGCTCCGCCGTGCCGACGATGGTCTGATCGATGGCGGCCAGCAGCGCGGCGAGCAGCAATCCCGTCATCGTGCCCACGAGCTGCGGCCGTGTCAGCGGCACGATCCCCGACGTGTGGTACTTCGTCTCCGCGCTCGCCGTCACCGGAACCTCTTTCGAACGTCCTTGGTTGTGGAGGGGCTTGGATGGACCAGCAGGCCTGAAGGCCTGCACGACGCTTGGCATCCGTGGCGTCCGGCTTCAGCCGAACCCCGTGGCGTCCGGCTTTAGCCGGACCTCCGTGGCGTCCGGCTTCAGCCGGACCTAGTACCGGTAATCGTTCGGATCGCGCTTCTTGGGCGTGCGTCGGAGCTTATAGAACCGGCAGTCGGGACACCACGCTTCGGGATCGAACCCGGTCGCGCCGGCCATCGGCAGCACGTCGCGGTGGCCGCAGCACTCGGGGCCGTCTTCCGGTGGCCGCCGCCATCGGCACGACTTGAATCGTTGCACCGCGGCCGACTGGGCCGGCGCGTCTCCCGCCGGCTGATCGGCAGGCGACGCGGCCTTCGTCGGCTGCGGAGCGCTCAACGGATCGAACATCGAACTCATTCTAGTTGCAGCCCAACGGCCTGCGACAGAAACGCCAGCGCGCGCCGTTCTTCCGGTGCGACGAGCGTGATCGCCTGACCTACGGCGTCCGCGCGACCCGTGCGGCCGACGCGATGCACGTACGCGTCGGGTGAATCGGGGACTTCAAAGTTGATGACGGTGTGGATCGCGTCGATGTCGAGGCCGCGCGCCGCGATGTCGGTCGCGATCATCACTTTGTATTTGCCGCTCTTGAACCCCTCGACGGCGATGCGCCGCTGATCCTGGCTGCGGTCGGCGTGGAGCGCGGTGCACTTGACGCCGGCGGCCGCGAGCCGGCGCGCGAGGCGGTCGGCGCCGATCTTCGTCCGCATGAAGATCAGCACCGGCCCTTCGGGTTTCTTGAGGTGGCTGATCAGCCAGTTCGGCTTTTCCATCGCGGCGACCGCTTCGATGCGGTGCGTGATGCCCTTGGCTGGCGAGCTGCGCTGGCCGACCTGGATGTACTTCGCGTCGCGCGTGATTTCCAGCGCGTCGTGAACCACGTCGTTCGGCATCGTCGCCGAGAAGAGCAGCGTCTGACGCACCGCCGGCATCGCCGTGATGATGCGGCGGACGTCGGGCCAGAAGCCCATGTCCATCATGCGATCGGCTTCGTCGAGGACCAGCAGCTCGATGCCGCTGAGGTCGGCGTTCTGCTGCCGCATGTGATCCATCAGCCGGCCGGGCGTGGCGACGATGATGTCGACGCCCGCTTTGAGCGCGCGCTCCTGCATCCCCATCTCGACGCCGCCGTACACGGCCGCGCTCGTGACGGTGGTGTGGTACGCGAGACCGTGGATTTCGTCCTCGATCTGCACGGCGAGCTCGCGCGTCGGCGCGAGCACGAGGACGCGGCTCTTGCGCGGCAGGCCGCTCTCGGCTTCGGCGGCGATGTTCTTCTCGTGATCGAGCAGCAGCCGCTGCAGCGTGGGGACCACGAACGCCGCGGTCTTGCCCGTGCCGGTTTGGGCGCAGGCGATGAGATCGTGGTTCGCGAGCGCGAGAGGAATGACGGCGGTCTGGATCGGCCGTGTGTCGACCCAGCCGAGATCGCGCGTGCCTTCGAGCAACCGCTTGTCGAGACCCAGCGACGCGAACGGCACGGGCGTCGTGTCGCATTCGAACGGATGGAGCGCCGGCGCGTGCGAGGAGGCCGGCCGCGATGAGAACCCGTGGGCGTGCGATCCGGCTCCGCCGCGCGGACGCCCGCGCCCGCCGCCGCCGCGGGGACCGCGGTGGCTTGGACCTCTGTCGGTTGTCTTCGAGTTCAAACTGTTTGTGGCTAGCGCGCGCGGAAGGTGATGATGCCCCGGACCGGATCGTACGGCGAGACGCCAACCGTCACGCGATCGCCCGGGACTACCTTGATGCGGAAGCGGCGCATGCGGCCGCTGAGCTGGGCCAGCACCTCGTGACCTGCGTCGCACTGCACGCGGTAGAGTCCGCCGCTGTGCACCGCGATCACGGTGCCTTGCATATCAATGAGATCATCCTTGCTCAACTGCTAGCACGTCCTTTCGTTCAAACAAACATTGTGCCACACCTTGGATCTGGTTATCTAGTCATCTGGTTATCGGGTCATTTTCAAATTAGAGCGCTTTGACGGCGGCCTCGACGGTTTTCGCGAGCGCTTCGTAGTCCTCGCCGACCAGACGCAGCGGGGCGCCAAATGCCACCCGCACCCGGCCCGGACGCGCCATGTGCCAGCCCACGCCCAACACGTGCTGCAGGCCGTCGATGCGCACCGGCACGACGGGCGCGTCCAGCTTCGACGCAATCATGCCGATGCCCGGACGAAACGCGTCGATCGCGCCGGTTTCGGACCGGCGGCCCTCCGGGAAGATCAGCAGCGAGTGCCGATCGGTGAGCAGTTCGCCGATGTACCGCAATGTCTGCCGCGCCCCCGCTTCACGCTGCGGCAACGGAAAGGCGTTGAACAGCAGCACCGCGAGGTAGTAGTTCAGGCTGTTGGTGAACCACGACAGCGTCCCGTGCTGTTCGGGAAAGAAATGGGCCGCGAACATTTCCTTGCCCATCGCCGGCGCAAGCCGGTAGCGCCAGCGCGCGGGCAGCGATGCCATGATCACCGGGCCGTCCATGAAGCTCTGGTGGTTGGACGCGAAAATCACCGGGCCATCGAGACCGCGCAGGTGATCGAGCCCCTCGATGCGCGTCCACGCGAACAGGCGCGCGAGCGGCAGGATCCAGAGGCTGAGATTCACGCGGCGGATCGCGCGCGCCACGGCGCCCCGCGTCCAGGCGGGGAAGTTCACCGGTTCGGCGGGCGGCGCGGCGCTCGTGGATGCGCCTTCGACGAGCGTTCGCAGCTGACCGAGGTTTTTCGCGCTCGCGAACGAGGCTTCGTCAATGCGCGTCTGAAACCTGTCTTCGAGCGCGACCATCAGTTCGACGCGGTCCAGCGAGCTCAACCCCAGTTCCTGCAGCGTCGTCCCTGGCGAGAGGACGTCGCGTCCGGCGTACCTGGCCACCAGCGCGGCGAGCGCGTCGGTGCCCTGCTGCACGAGACGCGGAGTCGTGCCGCCGCTCGTCACCCAGTCGCGAATCGCCAGATGTTTCAGCTTGCGCGTCCCCTCGGTGCGCGGCAGCTCCCGCTCCGGCCAGACGAGCGCGCGCCGGATCTTCTGGTGATCGTCGAGCTTCGCGTTGGCTTCGCGGATCACCGCGTCCGGATCGATGCCGGGCTCGAGGACGAGGACTGCGTGGACGCGTTCTTCCGATCCAATCGCCACGCCGACCACCGCCGACTCGCGCACACCGGGCACCACGTTGAGCACGCGCTCGACGTCCTCTGGAAACACGTTCAGCCCCTCGGGCGTCACGATCATTTCCTTCTTGCGCCCGCGGATGTAGAGCTGCTGGTCCTCGCCGATCTCGCCGATGTCGCCGGTGTGAAACCAGCCGTCTTCGAACGCGCGCGCGCTTTCCTCGTCCGCGTTGAAGTACCCCTTCGTCACGTTGTCGCCGCGCACGAGAATCTCGCCGTCTGGCGCGACTTTCACCTCGACGCCGGCGATCGCCTTGCCGACCGATCCCTTCTTCGTGCCGAACGGATGGTTCAGCGTCACGATCGGCGCGGTTTCCGTCAGGCCGTACCCCTGGATGACGACGAAGCCGAGCTCGCCCCAGAACGCTTCCAACGCGCCGTCGAGCGGCGCGGCGCCGACGATGAACGACCAGAACTTCGGGCCGAATGCGCGATGAATCTTCCGATAGCGCCACCAGCGGAGCGCGACGTGTTCCTTCTTGCGAGGCGCGGTGCTTTCAGCGCCGCGATCGCGGGCCTGAAAGGCCCGCGCCACATCCGCGTCCACCCGCAGCACGTGCTCGCGCAGGACGTCGAGAATCTTCGGCACCGACACGAGCGCCGACACCTTGCGCCGTTTGATCTGCTCCACGATCTCCCCCGGGTTGTACCCGCGCATGAAGATCACGGTGCCTGGCAGCATCGGCGGAATGAACGTCGCCATCGCCTGCCCGAACATATGGCTGAGCGGCAGGAGGTTCAGGAATCTCAACGGAAAGAAGGGCCTGCCCCATTTCCGGTACTTGAGAATCTCGTGCTCCACGGGGACGATGTTCGCGAGGATGTTGCGGTGGGTGATGAGGACGCCCTTGGGATCCGCGGTAGCGCCGGAGGTAAAGATGATCTCGGCGATATCGTCGCGCACGATGGACGGGCCCGGAACGTCGGGCGCGGACGTGGTGGCGTGCCAGTCGAGTTCGTGCAGCTTCCACACCGGCACGCCGGTTGGCGCCCTGAACGGCGGCACGTCCTGACCGATCAGGATCAACCGGGCCGAGACAATCGCGACGACGCGGGCGAGAAAGTCGGGCGACGCGCGGTAGTCGACCGGGACGACGATGATGCCGCGGAGCACGCAGGCCCAGAACGCCACAATCCACTCCGGCCGGTTCTCGCTCCAGAAGACAACCTTGTCGCCCTTCCGCAGTCCGAGCTCGTGCAAGCGCGCTGCCAGCCCGCGCGCCGCGTTCGCGACCTCGCCGTACGAATACCCGCGGCTCCGGAACCCGTCGTCGTAGACCAGGAACTCGCCGCGCGCATGCGAGAGATCGCCGAAAAAGTCAATGAGGGTGTCGCGGGCCACGAGTGAACTATGATACACAGCCGCGATGCGGATCTTTCTAACCGGGGCCACGGGCTACATCGGCGGCGCCGTTCTCGACGCGCTCGTGCGCGGCGGGCACGACGTCACGGCACTGGTACGCAACAACGAGAAAGCCCGCGGGGTGGCCAAGCGCGGCGCCCATCCGGTCATCGGTAATCTGGCGGATCTCGAGTCGTTCCGCGGCAGCGCCGAGGCGCAGGACGGCTACGTCCACGCGGCGTACGACTCGTCGGGCGCCGGCGGTCCCGCCATCGAACTGGCGGCGCTCGAAACCCTCGTCGTGGCAGCGAAGCGTCCTCGCACGGCGGGCTCCGCCGCGCCGGCCACGCGGTTTCTCATCTACACGTCCGGCGTCTGGATTCTCGGGAAGGCGCCCGAACCGGTCGCCGAAGACGCCGCGATCAACCCGATCGCGCTCTCCGCGTTCCGCCCGGCCCACGAGAAGCTCGTCCTGGACGCGGCCGGCGACCATCTGCGGGCGATGGTTGTGCGGCCCGGGGTGGTCTATGGCGGCGGCAACGGGCTGGTCGGCGACATCTTCAAGGCCGCGAACAACGGGCTGGTCCGCGTGATCGGCGACGGCAACAACCACTGGCCGCTTGTCTACGACCGCGACCTCGGCGATCTCTACGCGCGGCTCGCCGCGAGCAGCGACGCGGCCGGCATCTACCACGCGAACGACGAAGGCGACGAGCGCGTGAACGACATCGTCGGCGCGATCAAGCCGTACCTGCCGGTGAAGCCGGACGTGCGGTACGTGCCGATCGAAGAGGCGCGCACCAAGATGGGCGCGTTGGCCGACGCGCTGGCGCTCGATCAGGTCGTCCGCAGCCCGCGCGCCCACGCGCTTGGCTGGGCGCCCACGCTGCACTCGGTCGCCGGAAATGCCGCGCGCCTGCTCGAAGAGTGGCGGGCTTCACGGAACTAGGAAGTTAGAACTTAGAACTTAGAACTTAGAACTTAGAATCTGAAATCTGAAATCTGAAATCTGAAATGCCCGTAGGTCAGGTAGGGCCCGTCGGGTAGGTCCCCGGCCTGACCCACCAGACCCACCCGGCCTACCAGCCCCACCAGCCGCGGGCGTCAGCCCGCAGGCACGAAGTAGAACGCCAGCGCGAGGATGAGATAGACGCTCAGCAGCTGCAGTCCCTCCACCCAGTTGCTCTCGCCGTCGCCGACGACGATCGACGTGGCGAGCACCGAGAGCGCGATCGCTGCGATTTCGAACGCGTTGAACAGCAGCGTCATCGGCTGTCCGATCGCGAACGAGTACAGCACCAGCGCCGGCGCGACGAACAGCGCGATCTGCGCGCTGCTGCCAACGGCAATCTCCACCGCCAGCGTCATGTCGTCGCGCCGCGCCGCGGTCACGGCCGAGTAGTGCTCCGCGGCATTGCCGATGAGCGCGATCACGATCACACCCACGAACAGTTCGGTGAAGCCGAAGCGCGCCAGCGCCGGCTCCATCGCCCGCACGAGGATCTCCGCCTGCACCGTCGTCAACAGCGTGCCGGTCGCGAGGACGGCGACCGCCGCGCCGGTCGGGAACAGCGGGCCGGCGTGCGCGCCCTCGGGATCCGGGCGGAACAGATCGCGGTGCGCGGTGAACGCGTAGACGAGGCTCCCGCCGTACGCGCCGATCAGAATCAGCGCGCTCCAGAAGCTGAGGCGATCGAGCGCGGCCGGGTGCGCGGTCAGCGTGCCGTAAATCGAGAGATCGAACACCGCCGGCATCACGAGCGCGACGACACCGAGGAAGAGCATCGCCGACATGTTGTTCGCCGAGGTGCGGTGGAACTTCTGCGTGCGGCGTCCGAGACCGCCGACAAAGAACGACAGCCCCAGCACGAGCAGCAGGTTGCCGATGATGCTGCCGGTGATCGACGCCTTGACGAGATCGATGTGCCCGTTGCGCAGCGCGACAACCGCGATGATCAGCTCCGCCGCGTTGCCGAACGTGGCGTTGAGAAAACCGCCGAGCGCCGGACCGGCGCGGCGCGCGAGTTGCTCGGTGCCTAAACCGATGAGCCCGGCGAGCGGAATCAGCGAGGCCGCCGCTGTGATGAACACCCATGCCGATCCCGGTGACGTCGCCGCCAGCACCCACGACACTGGCGCGACGAGCAGTAGAAGATTGATCGGCGACGAAACGATTGCGCGCAACATCTGGTCCTGTCTCAGGAGAATGACGATTGACGGTCTTCGTGGCGCAGCGTTTCAGTGCTCTTCCGTGGCGCAGCGCTTCAGCGCTGCGAAACTCCCCGCAGGGCTGAAGCCCTGCGCCACTAGCTGACTTTAGTCGCCGAACTTCTCCACATCTTCATCGTCCGCACCCGGCAGCAGATCGAAGAACGCGTCAAGGCTGCGATCGAGCGAACGGCGAAGCTGGGGAATCGTGCCGTCGAAGGTGTGGAGTGTGAGGCCGGCCGTCGAGCCGTCGGCCAGCTTCAGCGTCGCTTCCTCAACGCCCCGCAGCGTGCCTTCGGGAATGAGCCGGAGTCCGTAGACGAGCGTGTAACGAGCCATGGGATGCGATTGTACAAGGCAGGAAGGCAGGAAGGCGGGAAGGTTGGAAGGCGGGAAGGCGAGACAGCGGGAAGGCAGGACGGCCAGGACGGGCAGGGAGGTCCCCGATGAGCGGGTAAAGTCAGCTAACGACGGGCCCGAGCGTATAATCCGCGGGCCCCACAAATGGCTCTGGCCTCCGGCGCTCGTCTCGGTCCCTACGAAATTCTTGCGCCGCTTGGCGCCGGCGGAATGGGCGAGGTGTATCGGGCGCGCGATACGCGGCTGGACCGCGACGTCGCGGTGAAGATCCTGCCGCCGCAGCTCGCGGCCGATCCGCAGTTTCGGGAGCGGTTCGATCGGGAAGCGCGCGCCGTTTCCGCACTCGACCACCCAAATATCTGTCCGCTGTACGACGTCGGCGAAGCGCCAGCCCCGGGCCCCGAGTCCGCAGGCCCTGTTCGTTTTCTCGTCATGCAACTGCTCGAAGGCGAGACGCTGGCGGAACGACTCGAAGGGCTCAGGGCGAACGGCACCGGGCTGGTGCTCGATGAAGCGCTGCGGATCGCGACGCAGGTGTGCGACGCGCTCGACCACGCGCACCGGATCGGCGTCGTCCACCGCGATCTGAAGCCCGCCAATATCTTTCTGACCAAGACCGGCCCGAAGCTGCTCGACTTCGGCCTCGCGAAGCGCCGGCCGGCGGGCGCTGGCATCGTCAGCGGGATGAGCGTCGCCGCCACGCAGGCGGCGCCGATCACCGCGTCCGGGACGATTCTCGGCACGCTGCAATACATGGCGCCCGAGCAGCTCGAAGGTCAGGAGGCTGATTCGCGCGCCGACATCTTCTCGTTCGGTGCGGTCCTCTACGAGATGATCACAGGACGGAAAGCGTTCGACGGGAAGAGTCAGGCCAGCCTCATCGCGGCAATCCTGCACATCGATCCCCCTGCGATGACGACGCTGCAGCCGGTGACCCCGGTGGCGCTCGAACGCGTCGTGACCACGTGTCTGGCGAAGAATCCAGACGACCGCTGGCAGACCGCGCGCGATCTGCTGCGCGAGCTGAAATGGGCTGCCGAGGGCGCGACCACGCCGGTGCCGTCTCCGCCGCGTGCGGCGCAAGCGAAGGCCAGCCGTGTCGCGTGGGCGCTCGCATCAGTCTGTGGAGTCGCGGCGATCATCGGCGGCGTCATCGCGATTGGCCATCTTCGCGAAACGCCTCAGCCGGCGCGAACGGCTACGCGGTTTTCCGTGACCCTTCCGGCGGCGGTCCCTCTCCTGTCCACCATCAACTCGACACTGGCGCTCTCGCCCGACGGCACGCGTCTCGTGTACGTCGGCGGCGTCAGCGCGGCGGGGAGTCAACTCTACCTCCGCGCGATGGACCAACTCGAGGCGGCTCCGATCAGAGGTACCGAAGGGGCCGCGGCGCCGTTCTTTTCACCAGATGGCCAGTGGCTGGGGTTCTTCGCCGACAACAAGGTCAAGAAGATCTCGATTGATGGCGGAAGCGCGCAGACGCTTGCGGCGAGACCGGTTGGCGGTGGGGCCAGCGGCAGCTGGGGAAGCGACGACACGATCGTCTTCAGTGCCGGCACCGGCCCGCTCCTGCGGATTTCCGCCGCAGGGGGTGTTCCCACACCACTGACGACGCTCAACAGCAAACAAGGGGATGTCTCGCATCGATGGCCGGAAATCCTGCCGGGCGGCAAAGCCGTCCTGTTCGTGGCGCAGGGTGGGGTCGGCGACCAACGACTGATGATCCGAAATGCGGACACCGGCGAGCAACGGGCGCTCGATATCAATGGGGGCAGTCCGCACTACGTGTCATCGGGTCATCTCCTGTTTTCCCGTTTGGGAACATTGTTTGCGGCGCCCTTCGATCTGAAACAGCTCCGAGTGACTGCGCCACCCGTGCCGGTCGTCGAGGGGGTCGCGTCGAACGGTATCGGCGGTGCCGCACATGTGTCGATCGCTTCAAACGGCTCGATGGCGTTTGTGCCAGGCGTCGAACTTCTCAGGCCGCGCACGCTCGTGTGGGTGGACCGCCAGGGCAAAGTGCAGCCTCTGATTGAAGCCCCGAGGAATTTTAGAGAAGCTCGACTATCGCCGGACGGACAACGGATCGCGATTGGTATCGAAGGCAGCCCACGGGATCTCTGGATTTACGAGATCAAGCGTGGCATCTTGTCACGCTTCACGCTGGAACCGACGGAGAGCGAATTCGCCGCCTGGACGCCGGACGGTCAGCGAATCGCGTTCGGCGCGCTGCGGCCAGGAGGGCAGGGGCGACTCGTTCTCTGGAAACTCACCGATGGGAGCGGGACTGAAGAGAAACTGCTGGCCGGCGGGCCCCAGGATCATTTTCATCCATCGGCATGGTCGCCGGACGGCCGCGTGCTGGCGTTCACCAACGTGTCGTCGACCGAGACGACTTCAGACATCTGGATGCTGCCGCTCGGCAAGACCGTTCCTGAACCCTTCGCGAACACCCGGTTCAGCGAGCGGTCTCCGAGGTTCTCGCCTGACGGTAAGTGGGTGGCCTACGTGTCCGATGAATCAGGTCGTGACGAAATCTACGTCCAGCCGTATCCCGGTCCGGGCGGCAAACGGCAGGTGTCCATCGATGGCGGCAGCGAACCGGTTTGGGCATCCAGTGGTCGCGAGCTGTTCTATTGGATCGGTGACACGATGATGGCCGTCTCGGTTGCGACGGCACCCAGCTTCAGCGCAGACGCGCCGCGACGGCTCTTCGAAGGCAGATTCGATCGCCCGCTCGCGAGTTATCCGAACTTCGACGTGACGGCCGACGGTCAGCGGTTCCTGATGTTCAAGGGAATCCAGGCCGCCGCCGCGGCGCAGATCACGGTCGTCCTCGACTGGGCCACCGAGCTCGCCCGACGCGTTCCGATCCCGCGCTGATCGCGTTCGGATGGCAGAAATTGCCACAGCTGCATCAGCGGACGTGGCAGAAACTGCAACCGTCAGATGCCCATCTCTTCAAGACATCAGGAAATCAGCTTTGATCAGCTCCGGCACAGGTCGTGCTGAGCAACGAACCATGAACGTTGGACCATCGCGTGGAAAACTGATTGCGACGCTCGTCGGAGAATCGCTTCGCGAAATCGCGGTGCTCATTGTCGTGTTTGCACCGCTAGACGCGTTGGTGCAGGGTGCCGCGTTGACGACTCGGTTGTGGGTCGCTATCATCGTCGTCGTAGTGATGGCATTCGTGGTTGGCGTTTACTTGGAAACGAGAGAACGATGAATCCTTTCGTCTTTACATTTACGTGCACTGCGATCATTGCGGCCATCGGTTTCGGCGCACTTTGGTTTGACCGGCGCCAGGAACGGCGTCAGCGCAAGAATTCAAAGTAGCCGCTTCGCAGCCTCGATGGCGTCGTCCAGCGTCGTGATCGTTCCGTCCATCTGTTGCTCGTAAACAGCCTTCAGAATCTCTCCCACGCGCGGTCCCGGCTTCAGACCCAGAGCGAGCACGTGCCGGCCGAGCAGCGTCGGCTCGGGCGGACGATGCTGGACGCCGAGTGCGCGCGCACGCTCGAGAAACCAGTCCATCGCCGTGCAATCGAAGTGTCCGGGCAGGCGCCCCTCGCAGTCGGACTTGGCGACGCGCGCCAGCAACTCGAGATCGACCTTGTGCGCCAGTCGTCGGAACGCGCCGTCGCCGACTTCGTCGCGCACCTTGAACCACGATCCCGGCTTGAGGTGCTGCGCGGTGATCCCGAGCACCTGTTTCCTGACGTCGTAGCCGTCGATCGAGTTCATGTTGATGCGATCGAGAAACGCGGTCGCCGGCGCCACGCCCTGCTCCTCGTGATCGAGCGATCGGATCCGCCCATCGCTGAACGCCGTCGTCGCCGGCTTGCCGAGATCGTGGCACACCGCGCCGAGCATGACGGCGAGCTGCTGCGGCCGCGGCAGGTCGTCGATGCGCGTGCGCGCCCGGTCGATCACCTGCAGGCTGTGGACCCAGACGTCGCCTTCCGGATGCCACTCGGGCTCCTGAGGACAACCGGCCAGCGCCTGCAGTTCAGGGAACAGCTTCGAGACAACACCGAGATCCATTGCGATCGTGAAGCCGATGGAGGGCTTCGGTGCGAAGAGCAGTTTCTCGATCTCACCCCAGACGCGTTCGGCGGGCAGATCGTCGAGCGGAATCGTCCGGCACAGCGCTGCCGTTGAATCCTCCAGTGTGAGCGCGAAGCGGGCGGCGAACTGCACGCCGCGCAGCACGCGGAGGCTGTCGTCGCCAAACGTCCGAGGATCGACGACGCGTAGCAAGTGCTGCTCGAGATCGCGGCGGCCGTCAAACGGATCGAAGTATTCGTCGGCGAGCGGATCCCAGGAGATCGCGTTGACCGTGAAGTCGCGCCGGCGGGCCGCTTCCTCGATCGACATGTCGGGATCGCCGGAGACGATGAAGCCGCGGTGTCCGCGTCCGGCTTTCGAGTCGCGCCGCGGCAGGGACACGTCGATGTCGCCGATCTTGTAGACCTGAAAACTTTCGCCGACGGCTTCCACGCGGCCAAAGGTCTCGAGCAGCGCGCGCAACCGGTCGCCAGGGAGGCCGAAGACCTCGAGGTCCACGTTGCTCGACTCGGGCAGGCCGAGCAGCCGGTCGCGCACCCAGCCGCCGACGATGAGCGCGCGGCCGCCGGCGGAGCGGACGGCTGCGGCGATGCTGTGGACGAGCGGCATCGCCATGTCAGATAGCGGAGGTGACGGAGGTGACGGAGGGAACGGGATCACACAGAGGAACGAAGGAACGGAGATCGAACAGAGAAGAACAGTTGTTGTTCTCTGTTGTTCTTCTCCGTTGCTCCGTTTCTCTGTGTGATCCCGTTCCCTCCGTCACCTCTGTTCCCTCCAGACGCGCTGTCGCCAGCCCGATGTCCGCGGACGCGCCGGTGATGGCGATGACGGGTTGGGCCACGGCTGACAGCTTACCGTAGGGGCCGACCCAGGTGTCCCGCCTGTGTCAGCCACGGCGAGGCTCGCCAAAGCGCGAAGCGCGACAGCGGCGGCCCGAACGGGCGGAGAACGGTAAGCTACTGTGTGATGGACCCCGCGATTCGCCTGCTCCGCGAGCTCGTTGCCGTCAACTCGGTAAACCCGACGCTGGTGAAGGGCGCACCGGGAGAGCGCGAGGTCGCGGATCTCATTGCCGCCGAGATGCGCCGCAGCAGCCTCGACGTGTCCGTCGAAACCGTCGCGGAGGGCCGCCCTAACGTCGTCGGCGTCCTGGATGGGCGCGCGAAAGGGCGGACGCTGATGTTCTGCGGTCACACCGACACGGTGGGTGTGACCGGGATGATCGATCCGTTCACGCCGACCGAGCGGAACGGCCGGCTCTACGGCCGGGGCGCCCAGGACATGAAAGGCGGCGTCGCCGCGATGATGGCGGCCGCCGCGGCGATCGCCGAGCGCGGCGGTCTCGCGTCCGGGCGGCTCGTCGTCGCGGCCGTTGTCGACGAAGAGCACTTGAGCATCGGCGCGGATGCGCTGGTGAAGTCGTGGCGCGCCGACGCGGCGATCGTCACCGAGCCGACCGACCTCGAGATCGCGGTCGGCCACAAGGGGTTCGCGTGGGTCGACATCCTGGTGGAAGGGAAGGCCGCGCACGGCAGCCGTCCCGCGGAAGGACAGGATGCGATCCTGCGGCTGGGACGCGTCCTGGCGCGGCTGGAAGCGCTCGACCGCACGCTGCAGGCGCGGCCGCCGCATCCGCTTGTCGGCACCGGGTCGCTGCACGCGTCAATCATCGAGGGCGGGCGCGAACTCAGCAGTTATCCCGATCGCGCCACGCTGCAGATGGAGCGCCGCACGCTGCCGAGCGAGACCGAATCGACCGCGCTGCACGAAGTTCAGCAGATTCTCGATGCGCTGGCGCGGGAAGACGCGACGTTCCGCGGGTCGGCGACGGCGATGTTCAGCCGCCCGGCGTACGAAGTCGCGGTCGATCACGAGCTGCCGCAACTGCTGGCGGCGGCGCTCGCGCACGTGGGCGGCCGGCCGCGTATCACCGGCGCGAGTTTCTGGACCGACGCAGCTGTCCTGGGTCACGCGGGAATTCCGTCGATCCTGTTTGGCCCCGGCGGCGCCGGCCTGCACTCGACGGAGGAATACGTGCACGTTGCGGACGTGCTGATGTGCCGCGACGCGTTGGTCGAGCTGGTTCGGCGTTTCTGCTGAAACAACGGCAGGGTGACGGACATGTAGCTCATCCAGCTCGAATCAGTCCTGACGTGGCGCAGGGCTTCAGCCCTGCGTGGCCGTGGCGTTTCGCAGCGCTGAAGCGCTGCGCCACGACGCCAGACGGTGCCGAGTCACCACGGACGCGCCGTCCTGACGTGGCGCAGGGCTTCAGCCCTGCGTGGCCGACGCCAGACGGTCCCGAGTCACCACGGACGCGCCGCTACCCGCGCTCGCCGAAGATGCCGCGGATCGCGAACATGACGTTGGCGGGGCGCTCGCCGAGCCGCCGCATGAAATACGGAAACCATTCGCGGCCGAACGGGACGTACACACGGACGCGGTAGCCGGCTGCGACGAGCATCGCCTGCAGATCGCGGCGGACGCCGTACAACATTTGAAACTCGAATCGATCCGGTGCCACGTGATGCTCCCGCGCCACCTGCCGCGCCAGCTCGATCATCGCCGGGTCGTGCGTCGCGATCGCGGGGTTGTGCCCTTCGGTGATCAGCACCTTCAGCATGCGCGCATAGGCCGCGTCGACGTCGGCCTTCTTCTGGTACGCGACCGCTTTCGGTTCCTTGTACGCGCCTTTGACCAGGCGCACGCGCGCGCCTCGCGCGTTGATGGTCTGCAGATCCTGTTCGCTGCGACGCAGCGCCGACTGCAGCACGACGCCGATGTGCCGGTGGCCGTGGCGCCACAGCATCTCGAAGATCTCGAGCGTCACCGCGACGTACGGCGAGTTCTCCATGTCGATGCGCACGAAGAATCCCGCCGGCTCGGTGCGCTCGAGAATCTTGCGGAAGTTGTCGACGGCCATCGCCTTGTCGACGTCGAGCCCGAGCTGCGTGAGCTTCAGCGAGATGTTGCGCTCCATCCCCGACGCGATCATCGCGTCGACGACCGCGATGTAGTCGCGCGTGGCGGCGTCGGCCTTGTCCAGACTGGTGACGCTCTCGCCGAGCAGGTCCATCGTCACGGTCATGCCGCGCGCCTCGACCTCGCGCGCCGCCTCGAGGGCTTCCGCGACGGTCTCGCCGGCGATGAACCGGCGCGCGAAGCTCGAGGGCTTGCGCATGCCGTATCGCGACGCGAGTCTCTTGAGGGTCCGGCTTCGAGCGATCAGGTGGAAAATAGTTTTGGACGCGCTGTCGAGCATTAGTGGGTCCGGCCTGGCGTGGCGAGCAGGTGTTCGATCGTTCGCGCGTAGTACTTCAGGACCGTGCGTTCGCGCACGCGGAAGCGTCCGTGCTCCGCGACGACGATGCCGCGCGTCTCGAGCAGGTCCGCGGCTTCCTCGACCGCCTGGCGTCCGCTCGTGACGCCCAGATTGGCGTGGCGCGCGGCCAGCTCCTCGATCAGCCGATCGATGCGCGACTCCAGATCGCTCCGCGTGATCGACGGGCGCATGGCCGCGGCGAACACGGCTGTCGGCAGCACCTTGTAGAGCAGGCCC
>Ga0315281_10007473_pt1 | contig 15373 bp, 15 predicted proteins | sample YL17G07_0_MG_FD_204540 | JGI IMG/M metagenome (GOLD analysis project Ga0315281, IMG submission 204540) | Sediment microbial communities from Yellowstone Lake, YNP, Wyoming, USA - YL17G07_0 | ecosystem: Environmental > Aquatic > Freshwater > Lake > Sediment | place: USA: Wyoming | collected...
GCATAGCACGCTGGTCCCACCCCTTCCCATCCCGAACAGGGCCGTGAAACGGTGTTGCGCCGATGATAGTATGGATTACCCATGCGAAAGTAGGTCATCGTCAGGTCCCTATAAAGCACAAAGCCCCTCCCGGCCTGCCGGTGAGGGGCTTTGTACTTTATTGCGTTCTGAAGACCTACTTTCGGGACGAAAACAAGCGGCACCACCCTCGGTCGCAGAACCGCGTTGCGTACTACGAAAAGCTATGCGGCGAAGTCTTGCCGGCCGCGCCGCTTGTTTCAGTGAAGACTAACTTGGCGCAACGCGCCAAGTTATGTCGAAACTAAAGTAGGTCATTCGTACCAAAGGCCAGGGCTAAAAGTCCGGCTCCTGCTCGACTTCTTTGGCGCGGCCCTCTTGGCGTCGGTGCTGCCACAGCGCGAACATCACGGAAGCAACCGACAGCGTGAGCAAGCCTCCGGAAATCGGCCGCGTCACAAACAGCCACGGGTTAGGATCGCTCATGATTGCGCGCAGCAAGTTGACCTCGATCTGGTCGCCCAGAATCAGCCCCAGGATGAGCGGCGCGAGCGGGAAGCGCAGTTTCACCAGCGCGTAGCCGATGACTCCGAACAAGAGCAACACCACCACATCGTCCATGATGTTGTTGAGCGCGTAGGCGCCGATCACGCACAGCACCAGCACGTTGGGGATCAGGATCGATTTCGGTACCGTCACCACGCGCAGGAACAGGCGCGCACCCAGGGCGCAGATCAACACCATGAGCGGATGCGCCAGCAGGTACGCCGCATAAATGCCGTAGGCTATCTGCGGATGCTGGCTGACAAACAGCGGACCGGACTGGATGCCGTGAATGGTCATCGCGCCGAGCATCACCGCGGTCACCGCATCGCCTGGAATGCCGAACGCCATGATGGTAACCAGCGAGCCGCCGACGTTGGCGTTGCACGAGGCTTCCGACGCGATGATGCCCTCGGGATTGCCTTTGCCGAAGCGTTCCGGATGGCGCGAGAATTTCTTCGCCTGATCGTAAGCCATCACGGTCGCCGCGCTGCCGCCGATCGCCGGCAGTACACCGATGAGGATGCCGACCAGCGTCGACCATACGAGCAGGAAAGGTTTGGAAAGGATCTCCCACAGGACCTTCAGGTGCGACACGGTGAGCGGCGGCGCTTTGATCGGGGCGCTGGTGCGGTCCGTTGCGCTCATCTTTTCGATGTCGGTCATCAGTTGCGCAAAGGCGAAAATGCCGATCAGCACAGGCAGAAACGGAAAGCCGTTGCGCAGAAACTCGGTGCCCAGGGTGAAACGCGGCACGCTCATGATCGGGTCGGAGCCGATGATGGTGATGACCAGGCCGATCGCACCGGAGAGTAAACCCTTGAGCAGCGACGCCTCGGTGAGTCCTGCGACCATGGATAGCGCGAATACAAACAGGGCGAAGTATTCCCAGGGTCCGAATTCGAGCGCAATCGCGGCGAGCGGACCGGTTGCGCCGATCAGGAACACGCCGGCGAGCAAGCCGCCGAGGAAGGACGACCAGATACCAAGCCAGACCGCCCGCCCCGGCTGGCCTTTCTGGGTCATCGGAAAACCGTCGAAGGTCGTAGTGATCGCCGACGGGGTGCCCGGAATGCCGATCAGCGCGGCGGTGATCGCGCCGCCCGCCGAGCCCCCGACATACACGCCGGTCATCGTCGCAAGGCCTTGCAGCGGATCGAGCCCGAAAGTGAATGGCAATACGATGATGATGGTCATAGTGATGGTGACGCCGGGCAGCGCGCCCCCGATCAATCCGACCAGGGTGCCGAGGAACAGCGGCACCAGGTATTTCAGGTGCAAGACGTTTTCGATTCCGGCGAGCAGGAGATCGAACACGGCTCACCACCCGGTCCAGCGTCCGCGCGGCAGCAGCACGGACAGATAGCTGTCGAACACGACATAGGTGACGGCGGCCGAAGCCAGCGCGGACACCGTCACCACGATCCAACGGCGGGTGCCGCGCGGCGGATCGATCGTGGCCTGCAGCGCCACCATGAACAGGAACGTCGCGAGGCGATAGCCCGCCAGCGGCAGCAGAATCACGTAGCCGGCGAACACGGCGAAGGTCGCACCCACCAGGCGGTAATTGCGCACCTCCGGTGTCGCTTGCGCGCCGGCGGCCGCTTCAGCGCTTTGCCTCCGTCGCCACAGGTCGGCGGCGACCAGCAAGCCGGAGAGCACCGCCATGATCACCAGCACAATGCGCGGATAGAATTCCGGTCCGAACGGAACGAATGACGACTGCGGCATTCCGCGCGTCATTACCAGCATGGCGATGGACAGCGCCAGGCAGATCAGCCCGGCAAACCCGTCACGGGTCATTTGATCCGCACCTGGGCAGAAGCGATTGTTTCCTTCCCCTAACGCTTCAGGATACCGAGTTCGCGCGACAGATCTTTGTTGAGGACATCATTCTGCTTGAGAAACTCGGCGTAGCCTTTGCGGTCGAGGTAGCGCACGTCGGTGCCTTGTTTTTTCATCGAATCGGCGAAGGCAGGGTCTTTCGCCGCTTGGCTGCAGGCGCCCTCGAGCTTGGACAGAATATCGCCGGGCGTGCCCTTGGGGACGAGGAGGCCGCGCGACACGGAATAGAGGACGTTATAGCCCAGTTCCTTGAGTGTCGGCACATTGGGCAGTTCCGGGCTGCGCTTCTCCGTGCCGATGGCCAGGAACTTGAGCTGGCCGGCGTCAACTTTACCCTTCTGCGTAAGATTGCCGTCGGTCAAGTCGATATGGCCGCCGAGAATCGCGTTCATGCGTTGGGCCAGGCCATCGTAGGAGACATATTTGAACTTTATGCCTGCTGCCTGCTCGATCAGAGCTGGGAAGAAATGACTGGTCGATCCCAGGGTTGCGCCGACCGAAATCTGCGCCGGGTGCGCCTTGGCGTCGTCGACCAGCTCTTTCATCGTGTTCCATTTGGTCTTGGGGCTCGCCGTTACGATCGACGGCGTCGCGGAGATCAGGCAGATCGGCTCGAAATCCCAGTAGTTCACATCGGTGATGCCGATGTAATAGGTCGAATGGATGTAGTCGTGCACGGCGTAAAGCGTATAGCCGTCGGCCGGCGAACCCTTGGCCTCGCGCGCACCGACGGTGCCGGAGGCGCCGCCGATGTTGGCGATGACGACCGTCGCGCCGCCCAGGGCTTTTTGCAGCGCCGGCGCGAACGGTCGGAAGATGTTGTCGGTATCGCCCCCGGCCGCCCAGGGCACGATCATCTTTATCGGACGCTCGGGATACGCGGCGTGGGCGCCGGCAGAAACGCAGAGCGTGAGTCCTGCAAGCGCGGCGGCGAACGTCCTCATGGTCCCCTCCTCAAAAATATGCGATTCCGTTTGATCTTAACAATCTGGGGCGAACTTAGCAATTTGATCGTCGCCGCAAGGCTGGATGAATAACGCAATCGAAGTTGCGGCTCAAAGACCCTCGACGGCGACGACACTCGACTTGGTGGTCCGCTGCCGTATCTGGCACAGCGGTCGATATTCCGGTGAGTCGTACCACGTTCTGAGGGCCGCCATGCTCGGAAACTCGAGAATCACAACACGATTCGGCGCCCAATCGCCCTCCAGCACTTCTTTCGCACCGCCGCGCGTCAGGTAGCGTCCGCCGTGCGCGGCGATGGTGGCAGGCGCCTGCTTCTTGTATTCCTCGTATCCCGCAGGGTCGGTAACCTCAACGTTGGCGATCAGGTAAGCTGCCATGGTTGTTTCTCCTTTTTGAAAGTATTCGAGGCCGGCTAGTCGTCGAATCCGCAGCGCCTCAAGCGGAGCGCAAGAACGCAGGCTTCTGCCGCCCCAGAGCGGCGCCAGGCGATGGCAGCGTACCCGCAATTCCGCGCTTCCTCAATCGCCTCGATCGAGATTGCAGGGGAGGCTTCGTCTCAGGCGCCGGCGTGCTCGTGCTCCAGTTGTTCGCGCTGGTCCGGATGGGCGATGGCGAGCAGAAGCCGCGCGCGCTCGGCCAGGCCGGCGCCGCGCAAGTCGGCCACGCCGTACTCGGTGACGATGATGCCGGCGTCGCTCCTGGGGGTACTCACGGGGCCGTTCAACCTGGCGACGATGCGGCTGTGCCGACCCGCGGTGGACGGCAGAGCGACGATGGGCAGACCGCCCTTGGAGCAGTGCGCGGCGCGCAAGAAGTCGACGGCGCCGCCGACGGCACCTACGTAGACCCCGGCTGCGACCTCGGCATTGATCTGCCCGGAAAGATCGACTTCCAACGCGGTATTGAGCGCCGTAAAACGCTCGACTTGCGCCAGCACGCCGGCGCCGTGCGTATAGTCAGAGGAGCGAAACTGCAGCTGCGGATTGCGGTGGGCAAAATCATGCAGGCGCTTGCTGCCGAACATGATGCCGGCGACGCTGACCCCGCGGTCTATGCTCTTCCGGGCATTGGTGATAACGCCCGCCTGCATCAGATGAGCCACCTGATCGCCGATGGCGCCGGAGTGCACGCCCAGGTCGCGCCGGTCGGCGAGCTCGGCAAGGATGGCTTCAGGCAAGGCGCCCAGGCCGAATTGCAGGGTTGCGCCGTCTTCGATCAGCACGGCGACGTTGCGCGCGATTGCCAATTCGACCGCTCCGGGTTGTGGGTGGATGAGCTCGATCGGCGCACGCGCGCTGCGCACGATGTAATCGAGATCGGCCTCGAGGAGAGGCCGCTCGCCATAGGTCCAGGGCGCGCGTTCGTTGACTTCGGCAATGACGACGCGCGCGGCTGCAAGGGCCGGGATCAGGTATTCATGCGCGATCGACAGGCTGTACTCGCCGCGTTCGTTCGCCGGGGCGAGCTGCAGCAGCAGCACGTCCACCTTCAGTCGCCCGCATGCAATCAGTTCGCCCAGGTGCGAGTAATGGCAGGGCAGGATATTGAGCTTGCCCGCCTTGGCGAGCGCGCGGTTGCCGCCGCTCCCGCAATACGCCGAAAAGCGGATGCAGTCGGCGTACTCCGCTTTGAGCGTGTCGGAATAGGTGACGCCGAGGAACACGTTTAAGTTGCCGATGGCATGGCGCTGCGCCATCAGCGCCTGGGTGAGGGGCACGGGCTCCGCATCCGCCTGGCCCCACATCACCGTGTCGCCCGGACGGACAATGGCGCCAAGATCGAGTGCGTCCAGTTTGAGTTCTTTGGCCAAGATAGTTTCAGTCTGTGGAAAGAAATGCCATCCGGTTCACAGACGGCGAATCGGAGCGTAACATCGAGCCGTCGAAAATTGAAAGGCACAAATGGAAAAAGACATCGAATTGCTCGGCATGGGGTCGTTCTGGGACGATCTTTCGGTCGGCGATCGTTTCCGCACCGTCGGCCGCACGCTCACCGAAACGGACTTGGTGAACTTCGTCAATCTGTCCTGGCTGACCGAGGAATTGTTCACCAACACCGAGGACCGGAAGAACATGGCGATCGCCGGCCGCGTGGTGCCGGCCGCTCTTGTCTATGCCTGCGCCGAGGGCCTGTTGCTGCCGATGATACAGGGCACGGGACTCGCGTTCCTGAACGCCACCCTGGACGTCAAAGGGCCGACCTTTGTCGGCGATACCATCCACGTCGAATGCCGGGTCAGCGAGGTGCGCGAAACGTCCAAAGGCAATCGCGGGCTGGTGCGCACCGAGAACCAGGTGATCAACCAGAAAGGCGAGACCGTGCTCGCCTACAACCCGCTGCGCATAATGAAAGGGCGCCAGGGCCATCGCTGAACGCCTGGCGGCGAATTCAGTCGACGCGCCGCGTCTCGTGGCTGGCCGGGCCCTGGTCCTCCAACCACTCGCGCCACAGGGCGAGCAGTACCGCGACGATGACCGGTCCGAGGAACATGCCGATCAGGCCGAAGGCCGCGAGGCCGCCGAGCACGCCGAACATCACCAGCAGAAAGGGGATCTGCGTGGCGCTGCTGATCACCAGCGGCCGTACTAGGTTGTCCACCCAACTCACGACCAGTGTGCCCCACAGCAGCAGCCCGATGCCTTCGAGGGTCTTGCCGCTGAACAACAGCCAGGCGCCGAGAGAGCCCCAGACGAAGGGCGTACCGAAAGGCATCAGGGCGATGAGCGCGGTGAACGCGCCGAACAACACCGGCGCGCGCACTCCGGCAACCCAATAGCCGACCCCCGCCAGTGCGCCCTGCGCGAGCGCGGTCAGGACCAGGCCATAGAGGACGGCCTTGGTCGTGGTGCCGATGGCGGCTATGTAAGCATCGACGCGCGTGCCGAGAAAACGCCGCAATACCCGCCGCACCTGGGCGAGCAGACTTTCCCCGTCGCGATAAACGAACAACACCGTGAGCAGGGCGAACCCCAGCTTGAGCGCATTTTGCGCAACCCCGCCGACCAGATCCCCCAGCTCGCCCAGCCACTGCTGGGCCCAACTCGCCACTTGGGCGCGCAGCGCGGCGGGATCCGTGGTGAATTTGTCGAGCAGATCCTGCAGCCGCTCGCCGATCCACGGAAGTTGCAGCACGAAATTCGGCAACCGGTGCGATCCCTCCGCCATGTAGGCCGAGGCGGATTGGTACGCCAGGACGAATTCAGCCTGCAGCAGGGCGACCAGCCACAACAGCGGCAGCACGAATGCGGCGGTCAGCAGCAGCGTCATCAACAGTGCGCTGGCCATGGCATGGCCGCGCAGCAGCCGGCGCAACCGTGCATAGGCCGGCCAGGTGACATAGGCGAGGATCGCGGCCCAAGCCACCGGCACGATGAACCAGGCGAGGACCAGGTAGCCGAGAACGAACAGGCCGCCCAGGAGCAGCACCAGAATGACGCGGCGCGGGATGGAAATGGCGTCGCGCTCAGCGACCATATTGTCCTCGTTGCCCGTGGCCGCTCATGAATCCGGCTCAGATGGCGAAGGTTGAAGCAAAGCGTGGATAGGTTTCGGCAATCGCATCGCGTATCCGGCCGCGGATCAGCGCCAGTATTTCGGGCGTCGGAGCATTCGTGAACGGCACTTCGTCCGGGCAATCGAATTCGAAGCCGGTCTGATCGCGGATTTCTTCGACGCTGTGTTCCGGGTGCACGCTTTCCAGGCGGAAGCGCTGCTTCTGTTTGTCGAACAAAAACCAGGCGAGTCCGGTGAGCAGGCCGTAAGGGCCGCCCGGGCGAAAGACGCCAGGCGCGCTCACACCGGGTGCGCTGATGAAATCCACCTTGGGCACGAGCACACGCCGTGTATGCTCTTCGCGAAACAGAATCACTTTGGGCACCAGGTAATACAGGTAGGCCGAACCGAATGAGCCGGGCCAGCGCACTTCGTTCGCAGGGTAGGCGCCGGTGCCCACGAGATTGATGTTGCCCTGGCCGTCGATCTGTCCGCCGCCGAGAAAAAACGCGTCGATGCGGCCTTGCGCCGCCATGTCGAATGTTTCGACGCCGCCGTCGGTATAGGCGTTGTACCGGTTCGAGCCGAGAATGGTGACGCGCATCGCGCCGCCGCTCAGTTCGCGCTGCAGCAGCGCCGCCGCGCCGGGAATGGGCGAGGAGGCGCCAACGGTGACATGGCGGCAGCCTTCGAGCAGGCGCGCGATCACCGCGACCAGCAGTTCGGCGCGGCTAAAGGGAAAGTTCACGCAATCACCGCGTCTTTACCCAGCCATTCGTTCAGAAAACTGCGGAAGCCTTCCTCGGTCTTCGCGCTCCGTACGTAGCGGCTGATCGCCGCATCGTCCGCACCATAGTGCTCGGGCAGGCCGACGGGCCAGGCGCCCTGCCTGGCGAGCGCGATGCGGCTGACGTAAATCGCCGGCACCACGCCGGGAGCGAGCTTCGCATCGTCGAACAGATCGTGCTCGCTGATCGCTTCGACCGTGACGAAGGTCTGCTTCGCCGCATGCGCCATGGTGAGCAGTTCGCGCCTGCGCCCGATATAGACGTTGCCCGAGCGATCCGCGAGCGGCGCGTGGAATAGCGCGATGTCCGGATTGATCGCGGGCAGCACGGCGATCGCATCGCCCGGCTGGAACGGATTGTCGATGACCTTCCAGTCCGGGCGCAAGGCGAGGAGATCGCTGCCGATCAGTCCGCGCAAGGGGATGAAGGGCAGTCCTTTCTGCCCCGCCTGCAGCGCGGCATGAATCGCCGGGCAGGTGGAATCGAGGATGCGGATGCGGCGTGTGCGCAGGGCATCGACGAAGCGCTGCGCCGGTCCGAATTCCCCCAGCGTCACGGCCGAGGTTTCCAGGGTGGCGATCGCGCCGGCGCCGATCAGTATATCGGCCTGCAGGCCGCTTACCGGTACACATACCAGGTGCAGGCCGCGCACGCCGCGGCGCACCAGTTCGCGCGTCGCGGCCATGGCAACGCCGTCCGCTGGCACCGCGAGTTTGGCGCCGTCGGGCACGGCGGCGGCCAGATCGGCGAGCTCACATATCGGTTGCTGGTTCATGCGCATGCTCCAATGCCGGGTTAGATTAGCCCGGTAACGGCATCGTACAACAGCTTGGCTCCGGTCAGGAGCAGGAAGCCGTAACACAGGCGGTAGAACAGCGTCTCGGAAATCCGTTTTCTGACCCAGACACCCAGCATAATTCCAAGCACGCCGATCGGGGCCAGCGCGGCTGAAGTAGTGAGATTGCGCGCGTCGAACAAGCCGAGCCAGAAGTACGGGATCAGTTTGACGTAATTCATCACCGCAAAGAACACCACGGCGGTACCGGCGAGCACCGCCTTGTCCAGACGCTGCGGCAGGAGATAGATCGACATGGGCGGGCCGCCCGCATGGGCGATGGTGCTGGTGTAGCCGGAAACGCAGCACCAGAAATAGCCTTTGGTCTTGGACGGCTGGGTTCTCGTCAGCTGGCGCGCGGCATCGGACCAGTGGTAGAGCACAAACCCCACCGCCACCATGCCCAATACCAGTTTCAGACCAACTTCGTCGATATAGCGGAACGTGAGCGCGCCCAGCACGAGACCCGCGAGTCCAGCGGGCAGCATGATTTTCATGTTCTCGCGATCCCAATTGCGGCGGTAGGCCCACAGCGCGGCCAGGTCCATCACGCACAGGATGGGCAGCATGATGGCCGCGGCTTCGGTCACCGGCACGGTCAGCGCCATCAGCGGCACGGACACGATACCGAGACCACTGCCGAAACCGCCTTTGGAGACGCCATTGATGAACACAGCCGGAAGCGCCGCAGCGAAGAACCAGGGGTTATCGATCAAGATGATTTCAGCCGCGAATGAAGCCCGCGCTTTTTTTTCAGCGTTGCGATGGACGGCGGCTATTTCGAGCGCAAGGCGCCGGTGCGCCCGGCGTCGGCCTCGCCAGAATCCGCGATCACCACGCCGAACAAGCGTTGCGCCTGCGCCTTGGTGTAGTAGCCGCGCGCTACGTCCCGCGCCACGCGCTGCGGATCGCGCTTGAACGGGTCGCCGAAGCCGCCGCCGCCGGGAGTGGAAACGTAGATGCGGTCGCCCGGCCGCAGCTCGATGTCCTGGTCCTTGGACAAATGCGGCGGCACGTAGTTCGTGGCGCCGCGCTCGATTCTCACCTTGTTCACGCCGCCGTCCGCGCCGCCGAGCGCGCCAAGAGGGCCGGTGCGGCCGTGATCCATTACCATCGACGCGCGTGCATCGCCGCGGCGCAGGCGGATGGTGTAGTTGACGCCGAAGCCGCCGCGGTATTGGCCCGCGCCGCCCGAGCCTTCATGCAGCGAATATTCCTCGAACAGCACCGGGTAATACTGTTCCATCACTTCGATCGGCGTGGTTTTGGAAATGCCGATGGTGGAGCAGCCGTTGGAGAGCCCGTCGCCGCGCGGATTGCCGCCATACCCGCCGCCGGAGATGACGTACATGACGTAGGAGCGCTCGCGTTTCGGATCGTGCCCGCCCAGCGCCAGGTTGCCCGAGGATCCGGCCGGCGCGGCGAACAGCTGATCGGGAATCGCGTGGGTGAGGGCGCAGAATACGGCCTCGGCAATGCGCTGGCTCACCTCGGCGGCGCAACCCGAAACCGGGCGCGGGTAGTGCGCGTAGAGGAACGTGCCTTCGGGCTCGATGATGCTGAGCGGCTCGAAGGTGCCGGCGTTGATCGGCACCTCTGGAAAGATGTGTTTCATCGCCAGGTAGATCGAGGACTTGGTGGTGGCGATGACCGAATTCATCGGCCCCCGGCAAGGCGGGGAGGAACCGCTCATGTCGAAGGTGAGGCCGCCGTCGCGTTTGGTGATTTTCATTTTGATCAGCAGCGGCTCATCGACCACGCCGTCCGAATCGACAATCGCATGGCCCGCGTAGATTCCGTCGGGGATGGTGGCGATTTTGGCGCGCATTTGCTGCGCGGCGCGCGCGCGTAGTTCGGCAATCGCCGCATCCACGGTTTCCGCCCCATAGCGATCGAGCAGGGCGGAGAGCCGCTTTTCGCCGATGGCGAGCGCCGCGGCCTGTGCCTTGATGTCGCCGATGCGCTGGTCGGCAATGCGGATGTTCGAGAGGATGATGGCGAGGATTTCCTCGTCCATCACCCCGCGTTTGAACAGTTTCACCGGCGGCAGGCGCAGTCCTTCCTGTTCCGATTCGGTGGCATGCGCCGAAAAGCCGCCCGGTACCATGCCGCCGATGTCCGGCCAGTGGCCGGTATTGGCGAGCCAGGCGAACAGCTTGCCCTGGTAGAAAAACGGTTTGACGAAACGCACGTCCATCAAATGCGTGCCGCCGAGGTAGGGGTCGTTGACAATGAACACGTCGCCGGACTCGATGCTTTTCGCGCGTTCGATTACGGCCTGGGTGGAGAATTGCATGGTGCCGACGAACACCGGCAGGCCCAATTCACCCTGCGCGATCAGCGCGCCATCGTCACGGTGGTAAATGCCGTCGGAACGATCCATCGCCTCCGAAATCACCGGAGAAAACGCCGCGCGGCAAAACGCCAGGTCCATTTCATTGCAGACCTGGTTGAGGCCGTTCTGAATCACGACCAGGGTGATGGGATCGATATCGATGCTCATGGTTGCGTTTGGGTCATCCGAATTCGATCACGCATTCCCCGGAAGCGGGGAGAGGGTTTCGTAGGCAACGTACGTTGCGAGTATCCACTCGCAGTCCCGTGTGAGCGTATCGATGCGCTTTGCCCAAGGCGTATTGAGCGCGGCCTGCCAAGGCGCCGAGCGCGGGACTTGCGCATCGGCGAGTTCGTACAGTGCGATGTAACGCGGCTTGCCTGCTGGATCGAAGAAACGCCGCGCGCGCAGCACGCCGGGGACGGCGGCGAGGAGCGGAATATGCTCCGTGTCGTACCATTTGTTGAATTCTGCCTCGTGTTCCGCAGTTACGTCGCCGCAGGCGAGAAATAGCGCCCGCGCGGCCGGATCGGGCGGGGCGTCGCCGGGCAGGATCTGCAACGCGGCCCAGCGCCGAAACAGGACGCAGCGCGACAGGCAGCGTTTGGACCAGGGGGTGAAGTTGTCGCCGACATGGGCGAGATATGCGGGTGTCTGCAGCACCTGCGGGCTGTCGAGTTCATAAGTCGCGAGGTACTTGCCGGTGCCGGCAGCTGCCTCGGGATCGATCCAGCGCCGCGCCGAACTGAATCCGGGAATGGCGAGGCGCTCGGGCAGGTGCTCGGTGTCGTACCAGGCGTTGAACTCTTCCTCCATCTGCGGAGGTGGTTCGGTCATGGTGAGCAAAAGACCCCTCATCGCATCACACCGTCACCAGCAGATTGCCCAGAGCGTCGATTTCGACGTGGTTGCCCGGATCGATCACCGTGGTGCAGTCGAGTTGCTCGATGATGGCCGGACCGGTGAACCGTGCGTCCAGCGGCAGCTTTTCCCTCTGGTAAATGGGCGTGTCGCGGAAACCGCCTTCGAACCACACCGCTCGCGTGGCGTTCAACGCGCCGTGCAGTTCGCGGGCACGCTCGGCGCGCGCGAGCACGGCCAGGTCGAGGCGCGGCCGCAGGCCAATCACGGCGGTATGCAGGTTCACCAGCACGGCGCGGATCTCGGGCAGCTCGACGCCGAAGCGCTCCCAGTAGGCGGCCTCGAACAGGCGCTGCAATTCATCCTTCGCCACCGCGAGTTGCGGCAGCGCGAGGGTGAGGATGTGGCTCTGGCCCTGGAACTGCATGTCGGCGAAGTGCAGGATGCGCGTGCCTTCGATCGCCACGCCCTCGCGCGCGAGCGTGGCCCGGCCTTCGGCAATCTGCGCCTCGAGAGTTGACCAGACGAGATGGATATCGAGCGCGGGCAAAGGCTTGTTGACGGTATTGACGTAATCGTGACGGGCATCGGCGACGACGCAACCCAATGCATTGGTGATGCCGGGCCGCACCGGAATCAACAGTTTCGGAATGCCGAGTTCGCGTGCCAGCGCCGCTGCATGCAAGGGACCGGCGCCGCCGAACGGGAACAACACGAAGTCGCGCGGATCGTGGCCGCGCGCGAGCGAAACCATGCGGATCGCGCCCGCCATCTTGTCGTTGGCGATGCGCAGGATCGCCGCTGCGGCGCCGGTCGCATCCAGCGCGAGTGCCTTGCCGATTTTCTCGAGGATAATTGCGCGCACCTCGGCGAGCGGCACCGGCCGGTCGACCGCGAGCAGCTTGTCCGGATTGAGCCGCCCGAGGATCAGGTTGGCATCGGTGATGGTGGGCTCCGCGCCGCCGCGGCCGTAGCAGATTGGGCCGGGCGCGGCGCCGGCCGATTCGGGGCCGACTTGCAGCATGCCGGCCTGATTGATGAAGGCAATCGACCCGCCGCCCGCGCCGATGGTGTGCATGTCCACCATAGGCACGTGAATCGGCATGGCATATTCCAGTTCCAGTTCCGAGGACACCGTGGGCACGCCTGCCTGGATCAACGCGACGTCGGTGGAGGTGCCGCCCATGTCGTAGGTGACCACCTCCTTGTAGCCGGCAGCCGAGGCAGTATAGGCGGCTGCCATCACGCCCGAGGCCGGACCGGACATGACCGTGTTCACGGCGTGCTCGGAGACGATGGCCGAGGACACGGTCCCGCCGTTGCCTTGCATCACCAGCAAGTCGTTGCTGAAGCCTTGCGCGCGCAGTTCGCTGCGCAGGCGCTCGATGTAGCGCGCGAGGATGGGCTGCACGGCGGCATTGACGCAGGCGGTGGTGCCGCGCTCGTATTCGCGGTATTCGGACAGGATCAGATGTCCGGCGGTGAGATAGGCGTTGGGCCACAGGCTGCGCGCGATGTCCAGCGCGCGCCGCTCGTGCGCCGGATTGATGTAGCTGTGCAGGAAATGGATCACCAGCGCTTCGCAGCCCTTGGCGATCAACGCTTCGACCGCGGTTTTCACGGCCGCTTCGTCGAGCGGCGTCACCACTTCGCCTTCCGCGTCCATGCGCTCGGGCACTTCGAGGCGCAACTCGCGCGGCACCAGCGGTTCGAACGAGCCGGTGAGCCCGTAAGGCTTGGGGCGGGTGCGCCGGCCGAGTTCCAGCGAGTCGCGAAAGCCCCGCGTCGTGATCAGCCCGACCTTGGCCACCTTGCGCTCGAGAATCGCGTTGGTGGTAGTGGTGGTGCCGTGCACGATCACCTGCACCTCGGTGAGGACCGCACGCGCGGAGGAGAGCGCCGCGACCACGCCGTAGGCCTGGTTGTGCGTGGTCGTCGGCACTTTGGCGAGGCGCACCGTCGCATCGTCGACGTTGAGCATGATCAAGTCGGTGAATGTGCCGCCGACATCGATGCCCACCACCCAGTTCGATTTGCGCGTATGCATGGTTCAGACGGACAGGTAGGTGGCGCGCATTGGCTCGTTGGCGGCAAGCTCGGCCATGGTGCCCTGATAGCGGATGTGGCCTTTTTCGATGATATACGCGCGATCGGCGACCAGGTTGGCGAAATGCAGGTTCTGCTCCGAGAGCAGCACGCACAAGCCTTCCTGCTTCAGTTCCAGAATCGTCTTGACCATTTGCTCGACGATCACCGGCGCCAGGCCCTCGGAGGGTTCGTCCAGCAGGATGGCGGAGGGATTGCCCATCAGCGTGCGCGCAAGCGTGAGCATCTGCTGCTCGCCGCCCGACATGCGCGCGCCGGGCCGCTCGCGCATGTCGGCGAGATTGGGAAACAGCCGAAACAGTTTCCCCGGTGTCCACTGCGGCGCGCCCGCGCGCGGCGCCTGCCTGCCGACTTCGAGGTTTTCCATGACGCTGAGATCGGTGAATATGCGCCGGTCCTCGGGCACGTAGCCCAGGCCGAGACGGGCGATCTGATAGGGTTCGAGCCGCTCGATGCGCCGGCCGTCGAAGCGGATTTCGCCCGAGAGCGGCCGCACCAGGCCGATAAGCGTCTTCAGCGTGGTGGACTTGCCCGCGCCGTTGCGGCCGAGCAGCACCACGACTTCGCCGCGATTCGCCGACAGGCTGAGATCGTAGAGGATATGCGCCCGGCCGTAGGCGCTGTTGACACCGTTCGCCTCAAGCATGCGCCGCTCCATAAAGACTTCCGGAACCGAGATAGACTTCCTGCACCTCGCGGTTGGCGCGCACCTCGGCCGGCTTGCCTTCGGCGATGATGCTGCCGCGATTCAAAACGATGATTCGGTCGGCGTGGGCAAATACCACGTCCATGTCGTGCTCGGTGAACAGCACGGCGATGCCGGAGGCGCGCGCGAGTTCGGCAGTGAGTCGCATCAGCGCGACGCGCTCCTGCGGCGCCATGCCGGCGGTCGGCTCGTCCATCAGCAACAGGCGCGGCCGGTTGGCAAGCGCGATGGCAAGTTCCACGCGCTTCAAGTCGCCGTAGGCCAGCACCGCGCAGGGTCGCGCGGCCTGTTCGGCAATGCCCACGCGCGCCAACAGTTCCATTGCCTCGTCCACGTACAGCCGTTCGGCCAGCGAAACGACCGAGTTGAGCTTGCCGTAGAAGTTGAGCAAGGCGGTCTGCACGTTTTCGCGCACCGTCATCGAGGAAAAAGTGGCGGTGATCTGGAAGGTGCGGCCCACGCCCATGCGCCAGATCTGGCGCGGCTTGAGACCGATCAGGCTGCGGCCCTCGAATTCGGCGCTGCCGCTGTCGGCGGCGATCTGGCCGTTCAACAAGTTGAAGCAAGTGGTCTTGCCTGCGCCGTTGGGACCGATCAGCGCGAGCAACTCGCCCGCGGCGAGGCTGAAGCTCACCGCATCGACGGCCTGCACGCCGCCGTAGGCTTTGGATAGCTTGACGACATGCAAAACGCTCATATGCCCCTTGATCCCACGCGCGCCTCCCAGCGCTCGCGGATGAATCCGGCGATTCCCTGAGGGAACGCGAGCACCAGAAACAGGATGATGCCGCCGAGCAAGGCGCGCCAGAATTCGGTCTGGCGCGCGACGCTGTCCTGCAGCCAGGTGAACACCGCAGCGCCCGCCACCGCGCCGGTGA
>Ga0315281_10007474_pt1 | contig 15372 bp, 14 predicted proteins | sample YL17G07_0_MG_FD_204540 | JGI IMG/M metagenome (GOLD analysis project Ga0315281, IMG submission 204540) | Sediment microbial communities from Yellowstone Lake, YNP, Wyoming, USA - YL17G07_0 | ecosystem: Environmental > Aquatic > Freshwater > Lake > Sediment | place: USA: Wyoming | collected...
CTTTTTAAGATAGCAGACCGAACAAATATTACATGAAAATCCAAAAACATTTCATATAGATTTTTGGTGAGGCAACGAATACCTATTTCGTATAGATTCTTACGTGAGGCAACAGGGATAGATAAGATTAGATAACAGAAAGGTACCAAACGTCAGATTATGTTTTGATTAATGCTTTCACATAGAACTCAACGCAGCGAGAGATTTTGACTCCTATCAATTATGAAGAGAAAGTAATGTTCTCAGAGCTTGGATGGAGTTGAGCAGTTTTAGCCGCAAATCCGCAATCTTCGCCCCGACTATATAGTTTACGCTTCAGCGGAAGAAACATGCACGGATCGCTTCAGCAAGTCGCAACGCTAACCCATATTGGTTCATCCCCACGCATGTGGGGAACACTCCATCCACAAGGTGAGCCAGAAGACTGTAAACGGTTCATCCCCACGCATGTGGGGAACACCACTCCAAAAAAACCTATCGTGGTTTAGAAATCGGTTCATCCCCACGCATGTGGGGAACACATGCAAGGGAACAGCGTCATAACTCTATAGAGCGGTTCATCCCCACGCATGTGGGGAACACTGTTATAGGAACTCTTACAACCACATTGATAACGGTTCATCCCCACGCATGTGGGGAACACGCACCCCTTCCTTTTAAGACTTTGACCGAACACGGTTCATCCCCACGCATGTGGGGAACACCAGACTTTCCGGTCTTTTTCGATATATATGATCGGTTCATCCCCACGCATGTGGGGAACACCCCTGTCTATGCAGTCAATAATCTCGAACTATCGGTTCATCCCCACGCATGTGGGGAACACAGAATATCATCGAGACCCTTGCCCTCAACCTTCGGTTCATCCCCACGCATGTGGGGAACACTCACTACACCCGTTTTGGTACTGGTTCTATAACGGTTCATCCCCACGCATGTGGGGAACACCACCACACTGTATTGTTAAATCTAAACAGACTCGGTTCATCCCCACGCATGTGGGGAACACGCCGTCTGCAAAACAATAAGTCGGCGATATTTCGGTTCATCCCCACGCATGTGGGGAACACATCTTTGATCCATTGCCCGATGAGATAATGTTCGGTTCATCCCCACGCATGTGGGGAACACATAATCGGATAGGTCGAGCGCCGGCGTGATAGCGGTTCATCCCCACGCATGTGGGGAACACGCCTGTAGGGAATCTGCGATTCTCAGCCCTACCGGTTCATCCCCACGCATGTGGGGAACACGAATGGCTATGTGGCCGATCCGTACCATCGTTCGGTTCATCCCCACGCATGTGGGGAACACGACAGCACATAGACTGGGAGTGCCAGGCATTTGGGTTCATCCCCACGCATGTGGGGAACACTCTTCTTATAACACCGCAAAATCAAACAGAGTTTTCAAAGACCAAAAATCTACCAACAAATTCAGTCAAAATTATCGACAACCTGTTCTGCATCACTTTCAGGTAAAAAAGAAACGAGTTTGATCCCGTCCATCTCTACCGGCTCCCGTCGATTTGTGCCCCATGTCAAAAAATCAAAGCCAGATTCCGTATTCGTACTCCATGCCATTACGGCATTTCCCTCGCCGCAACCTTTAATTACAGTTTCCCAGATCATCTCCCGGACCCTTCTTGAAACATCACCGACATATACTCCGGCTCTCACTTCAAGCAGCCAGATTGCAAGCCTTCCTCGCAGACGAGGGGGAACATTCTCAACCACGATGACCAGCATCGCCTATATTCTCCTTGTTTGGGATCGCTACGGAAACAGCCTCCTCATGGGCTTTAGGTCTCTCCAGACCGCCAGCCAACAGGATTTCTTCTATGGTCGGAATAATCCGGTGCAGCAACCTCGTCTGCCGGAAAGAATCCCGGCATGCAAGCCTGACTTCCCTCTCCGGTTCCTTTGGGTTTTTTGATGCAATCCGAAAAGCCACTGGCACAACACTCTCGAATTTGAATATATCCGCGATGTCGTAAACGAAAGACTGCGGTTTCCCTGTATGGATAAAGCCTATTGCCGGCGCATATCCCGCTGCAAGAATAGCAGCCTCGCAAATTCCATAAAGGCACGCGGTACCGGAACTCAAGCACTTGTTGGAAAGATCGCCGCTGCCCCATTCGCTATAGTCGTAGTTCCTGCTTTTCCATGATACGCCGTACTGTCGTGCAAGTAGCTCGTACATCTTTCTTACCCTAACACCCTCAATCCCGCGTAACTGTTCAATGCTTCGCCTTTCAGGAGGTTTCTCCTTGAACCGCATTTCGTACATCTTACGTACAACCTTCAAACGGGCCTCATCATCCAATGCCAGTTTTGCCTGATACAGAAGACGGTCTGCCCGCGCGCCTCCCGGCTGGCCTGAAGCATAGAGACGAACACCGGCTTCGCCGATCCAGACAAGGAGACATCCGACACGCGACGCCAATGTCACCGCTGCATGTGAAACCCTTGTGCCTGGCTCAAGCATAAGGCAGGCTACACCGCCCACGGGAATATGCGTCCGCACACCGTTCTTGTCGATGACCACAAAAGCCCCGTCAAGAACATCAAGATTGCCTTTTTCAAGAAATATGACCGAAACTCGATCCTTAATCGGGATAGGCTTGAGTGGCGGTAGAATCGGCTCGCTCATTTCTTCCCCAATTTTTTATGTCCCTGAGAAATCGTAAGGTAGTTCTCTCTTGTAACAACACGCTTGCCGGTCTTCTGCTCAAGGTCAGTCCTTGCCTTGCTGGCAACTTCACCGCCTTTGCGTGCAGATTTTTTATTCTTGCCGAATCCACGGGCATCGTCTGCACGTGTAATCTCAGTCGTCGCCGCTTCACCGAGCATTGAGAATATCAGCTCAAGATCGGTCATATGGTCTCTCAGGTTTTCGCGCTTAAGTCTCTTAATTTTTTTGTGCTGACCTGGTGTTATTCCAAAAGCAGCCTTTGCAATTTCTGCGGTAAGTATTTCGTATTCCCTCTTTTGCTTAACTTCCCGCTTCTTCCATTCGTCTGTCAGATCTTCCCTGATGGCAATACCCCTCATGCGCTTTTCTATCCAGTCATCTGAATAGCCCTTCGCTTTATACAGAGCCCTCGTCCTCTTTGTGCCCAGTTCCGGATCTTCGATCTCCTGCACCCGTTCGTATCCGACCTTTGCAAGCCAACGCTTGAAAGGCTCGGCCTTGGGAGAAGGGATAGACTGAATAATGCGGAACATTGTTTCAGTATTGGCACAGTCTGTCTCATAATATTTTCCGTCAGTTGCTTGCAATTTTAGTTGTCCGATTTTTTCGGACAACTCACTATAGCCCTCCTCAGATAGCTTGTTCTTCAGGTCATTCCAATATTTTCTCGGTCTTTCGCTTTTTGTCAATACTTCAATAACATCAACAATCGAAAACCACCATTCATTTTTATGAATCGTCTTCCTGATTTCCTTACCCCTAAAAACAGCAATGTTTGTTTCCAAATCTATTCCGCCTCCTTATCCTGTACTTTCATACCCGTCTCACCAGCATAAGTCCGCAGCCGAAAGCCTTGGCAGGTCCGATACCTTTGTACAAACTTTCTTTTATAAACGTATTAGGATCGGTGACAGTAAGTATTCCATTAAAATCGAGGGTGTTGAAGGTGATCGGCTTTGTTCCTTTGCCTTTGAAGAACTTTTGCTGATTATAGCCATCTACCCTCACATCTGTGTCATTCACAAAAAAGCCTTTCTCGTTCTCACACCCCTTGAACCAAGCAAAACCGGCTTCTTGAATAAGTTCTGCAACATGAGGCCGCTTGTCATGTGGCGTTTCTTTAAAATTCAACCGGGTTTTTGTCTCCATTAGAACGTCGTGTCGTATTCGTTTTTTTGTAGGTGGTTTTTCTTTAAGGCCGAGCGCTCTGCGGCTTGCGAGCCAAACTTCAATTTCGGCCTCTGTCCGCTCTTTCTTGTCATGCTGTATGGGGTTGACCCTAAGCTTGAAGGCAAGCCGTTCTCCTTTTGAGAGCTTAGGCTCGTAGACTTTGGGATGGATTTCCCAGAGACCTCCTGAATCTGCCGGTTCGCGTGCTGAGACGGCATAAAAAGTAGGCCAGCCGTTTACAGATTCATAACGATACAAGAAATCCCTCTTACGGTCGGGGCCGTCGCTGAACAGATTCCACACCAATTTATGAAGACTATACCCATCGCCCCTAACAAGACCCGCAACCTCTTTGGGTGATATATTTCGCCGCAGTCGAATCAGGCTGAAATACATGGTTAACCCTCCTTTCGTATAACGGCATAGTTCTCGCGGCGTTCGGCAAACTGCCACCGTTTGCGGCTGAGCGGCGCATCACGACGCGTAATGACGTGTTCAGGCTCGTAACCGCTCTCTATGCCGTCTTCCCAGTAAACCCCAATTTGTGTAGATTGAACTATTCTGGCCAAGTCATCAGAGGAAAAACTGTGACTCTCCAAACCTTTCTTGAAATTCGTAGCAGTTATAACTTTAGGCTGAAGCGGCAGGGCCAGCGGACAGGACTTGCGTCCGAGATAAAGTGCGAACTCCGGCTTGCCCAGTTTTTCTGCCAAAACTGAAAGTGTAAACTTCTGAACATTCAGCCTTTCGGCAAGTATTCTTAATGAGTCTTCACAGTCATCCCGAAGATATATTGCCACTGAATAGGCAGCGTCGCAGCGATAATCCCTGCTTGAAAGTATGGTATTAAGATCTTCAACTGCAAGCTCTGAGTAACGAGTATAGCGTGTGACACCTTTCTTTTCTGATGGTACCTGTGCAGTATGATAATCCCGCAAAAGTGTACCCATTGCGTCAACACGCACAGCAAAGTAACAAGCATTGGCAAGTTTTTTTTGATGTTCTTCCTCATCCCGACGGATACCGAGAGCCGCAGCCAAGAGTCCGACGATAGCCGACTTTGATGGATGAGCAAAGCTGGGGCGGTATTCGCCAACAGCTATATCACCCCATGCTGCCATTGGTCCATAGAGTTGAAAGACAAGAAAGTCTGCCATACGTCACCCCTTCACAAAGGAGATAATTTCGCTGAGACTCCCTTCACCGCTAAGAGCATTGAGCATTTTACTCGGCAAGCTATTGGCCTTTTTGATTTCTTCCTTTTTTCCTTTTTCCTCTTGCCAGCCATAATAAACTCCATCGAGGTTGTTTCGTGTCATTTCAAGATTCTTTATTGCTTCTGCAAGAATATTTACCCCCTTGATAGGTTCGATAAAAGCAACTGATAAAGACCGGGGCTGCAGCTCACCCTTCTCTGCCAACATGTATGACGCGTAGGCCCTTGAGCCGAAACTGTTCTGCTTCCCGCTCGGCGCGATTTTCGCTGCAACCTCAACCAATGTCGCTAATGCCTTATCTGCAAGAGCCGTATCTCCGCCAAGATTTTCTACAAGCAGATCACAGTTTATGCAGGCATACAGATAAAAGACACCGGCAGCAAACTCGGTTTCACCGATGTGTCCTGCCCCCATGTCCTCTTTGCCACGATTAAGGTCATCTACAGCAGTGAAATAGTCGTCTTCAACAGCCACCTCGTGAACGGTGATAGCATGTGCAAGCTGAACAGCAGCTTCGATGTTGTGAGCAGGTGAACTTGCCAGCATCCTCCCGAACATTGCAATGTCAAAAGCTGAAGTGATTTTGGCTATGAGCAGCATTCCCCTTAATTTGCCGACAATCTGATTGGTTATCTTCTTTTTGTCCTCTGCCTTGGTTTTTTCATTTCTTTTGGCCTGAAGGGATAGTATCTCCTGAACTGCTTCCCCTCCAGCTTTTTTGTCAGACAAAACAGCTTTCACTTCTTCCAGAAAATCCTTCAAAACCATTTCTTCCGCAGGTGACACAAAGACAAGCTGCTTGAGTATGCCTGGTTCGTCGTCCGGTTCACCATATACGGCAAGAATGTCATTAGCCCATCCCTCGCTTAATGGATTGTCCTTGGGCAATTCCGATAGAATTCTTTCCTTTCCCAGTCTTCTTGTGCGAGTCCCGATATGTCCAGCTAAAGCCTTCTCAAACAGTTCTGACGTTCTCCACGCCCGCTTCAAGCTCTGAGAAGATACCCTTAGGCGGGTTTTGCCGCCCATCACGGCGGTCTTTGGACGACCAAGGTCGTCACGGTTAAGATTAGACGGCGGATAGGATGTAAGCAAATGCAGCTGGATAAATGTGCTCATGGATTATTTCTCCTTTTTTCATTTTTGGTTAACTGTCTGTTTGTCAATACTCCTTTACTTTTCATCAGGCGCCTTTGAGTAGTATTCAAACGCCAAATCTTTGCGCGTTTTATCGTTCCAGAAATAGACGCTCTGAGCCAAGCTCTGAAGGTTTACCGCACCACCGAGAAGGGCAATGATGCGGGTCATCGCAATGAAGAGTTCCTCTCGATTGTTAACCTTGAGCAATCGTCGGAAACGGAGTCCGCTCACTCTGGCTGAGCCGTCCGGCTTTCCAGTTGCCATCTGCGCGGCAATCCCGAAACCATCTGCATTTGCCCTGACGCGGGCAGATAGACCCACTACCAATGACAGCCGATCATCATCAAACCTACCGATATTCATTAACGCCCTTCGCAAGCGATGATAGGTCGGTGAAAAGACTACTTCCGCAAGAGTAGCGGATCGTCGAAGTACAGCCCTTTCACCACGATATTTATCCAGCCCCTCCCACCATCTAATTAATACCTGCACTTCAGGTGAATCCTTCTTAAAACTCAGATACTGTTCACTCATAAATCCTCCCATGCAAAAATTGCAATCCACAAAATCAGCCTATTATGGCGTCGCCTTCTTTTTGCCTTTGGCAGCAGTCTTTCTCACTACCGGCAATCCCAAAAGTTGTTTAATTTTTTTACCGTTGTTGTATGACTGCATATCCTTACGGGCAATTACTACTCGCTTAGGATCAGCATCTTCGATAGGTCCATTCCACGCATGAATGTCAAATATTCGCAGTGCCTCATCGCAAAGAACCCTATGCCATGAGCTGCGCGTTGATAGACTGTCTCCGCCGGCCTCAAGCACCGCTTTCAGACTATTCAAGGTCTCGTAGAAAGTCGCCTCAGTACTATGCCAAAATGTAGAATCTACAAATGACATATTTCCTTTGACATCTCCCGGACGGCGAAACCAAGCTTTCTTGATTGCACTTCGCGCATTACCGGCGATCTCAGATGCCCCCCTGATAAGGCCCGCAACGACCTGCTCATAGTCTCCTCTAATTGAAGATTCGACTTGAATGAACGGCATTTTAGCCTCGTACCAGCAACGGGCTTTGTTCTGTCCCGGCACAAAATCGTAGCCAAATGCCCAAAGACGAAACTGCCAATCGGTCTCCTGACGCTCAATGAACTCATGCACTATCCTGGCTGGTTCTTTGTTCCCCTCACTATCGTTTATAACGAACCCGAGCCAGTGCCGGTAACTAACTCCACCCTGTTGAGTCAGAACCGCCTTCTTAGTGCTTGTATTGAAAGCTGAAAGCGGATGCTTCATTGGCTCCTGGTATTTGGTACCATTTGGCACTTCTCGACATGATGTAATCACATTTGCGCTTTCTTGGTTACAGACATCACACTTATCTGAGATGAGGTTATCAAAATCCAACTTAATTCGTCTCGGCATAGCCCAAAAATACTGTGCTGGATGAATATCCTGCTCTGTCACTTTCAGTTTAGTTGCCGCCAGCCACGAGAAAGCATCGGCAGGCTTATTTTTATTAACATTACACATGCCGAGAAAAGTTCCAGTCTCAAGAACATTTAGCCAGATTGAATGCCAGAGGCTATCGAAACGCTCATCACCCAAAATAAGCGTTGTAAGAGGCCCTCCTCCTCTAAGCGATGTCATATAGCCCCGCCCGCCAGCAGGCGAATTGGTATGTAGTGTAAAAAGAGCCATTGCGCAGCAGGATGGACACAAAGTACGAACAGCATTTCGCTTAATGAAGTGATCGGTATTATCTTTACATGTTTTTTCTCCCGGCGTATCTATGAGCAGTCTGTCAATAGTACCTGTTTGCGTCTCAAGCTTGTTAAAGTCCTGCATAAACCTCGGCCCATCACCATCAAGCTCAAAGGCATCATGAACCGTCATAAACGCCGTATTCAATTGATCTGTAGACGGTGGCGCTTTTAGCTTCTGTTTCCACTCAACCTTGTTGGCTGGCGCAAATGTCGTCTGAACCAGCCCGATCAAAAACTGTATCAGCGCGCCGTTGAAGTCAGGACGGGGCGCATTGAGGGCGACAACAGGGTTGTCGTCAAAGCCGTCCGTCACCTCCCAAGGTTTAATCTTGTCCGGCATTCCGTCCTTTCGTTTGACAGGAATCCACTTCTCATCAATCAGATTAAATTTCATCGTCCTCTACCTCCTTGCTCGTAACAGATACCCCTCTGTCTCGACTATACGTCACAATAACCGCTTCAAGTTTCTTATTGAGAGCTTCGCCCTGCCAAATCTCATCATCATGTTGAGTCATTGGCACTAAAACACTCCATTTACCTTTGTCCGGCAGCGTCAATTTAAGTTTTTCAACCTCCTCTTTCAGGGCATGATCCTTAAAAGCTGCTGCTACGAATAGACTTGTACTGCGGATGTTTACCTGACTCATATCCCAGGAAAAGTCTGAATGGGCATACCACGGGGTCAGTTCCTTACCGTCCCATCGTGCAAGACGCACAGTGGTTTCAGTATCACCTAACCGTGTTGGTGTCCGCATATCCTCAAGCCATTGATTAGGTGTGGCAGAATATCCCTGTTCGAGTTTTAATTCGTTTATATTTGCAAGAGATCTTTCTGCATCCCACGTGCCCATTGCTTCAAAGTCACGCTGCCGGAGCGCTGCTGGTATCAACTCGTCCGCCTTATCGCCAAAAGCCGCTTCGATAAGTTCACGAGCATCATCGGGCATTTTCAATGCTCCTTTTGCAGACAGCAGATGTGCGGTCAGCCATAGGCAACCGTGACTTGGATAGACATATGCCGCTTTTGGAAATACTTTTTTAAACCAATCACCGTCAGGTTGTTCCTGCGGTTCAGGAGAATGAATAATGAAACAAGGCGGCTCTCGCCGGTCCAATACTGAATCGGCAGCTAAAGGGTTGCCTTGTTCATCTCGAATATGGCGATGAAGCCGACCGGCTCTTTGGATTAACAGGTCCATAGGTGCCAAATCGGAGACAAGTAAATCGAAATCCAGATCAAGGGATTGCTCCACCACCTGAGTGGCAATAAGAACCTTGCCTTTTCGGGTAGATTCTCTGCTATCTTTGCCAAACGTGTCTGAGACAATTTTTTCAATATCCAGCCGATCACCCATAGCAAAACGGGCATGAAAAAGCATCAACTTATTTACCGGTAAAATAGCTTTCAAAGCTTGGTGAGCTGCAAGTGCATCATAAACAGTGTTTCGTATCCAGCAAACACATTTCCCATTTTGTGAAGCCTCAACAATCAGACGTTCGACTTCATGAGCGTCCGGTACAATGTTGACGACTACGGAAGTTTTCCGCAGATGAGCAGCCTCAATAGGTTCTTCGTTAAAGGATGACCTGCTCATCTGTGTGGCAAGGGGATAGATGTCTTTACTGGTGGCCTGCGGAGAATCAATCTGAAGCCCCTTTGCAAAACTGTCGAGCATTGCCTGCCGTGTATGTTGTGGAAGGGTTGCAGAAAGAAGTATCGCACTTCCGCCTAAAGCCGAGTGAAAGGTTAGCAGATTCTGCAAAAGCTTATTCATGTACGGGTCGTAAGCATGTACCTCATCAATAATAAGGATATGTCCGGCGAGACCAAATAAGCGTAATGATTGGAAACGTGACGGGAGAATCGCCAACAGAGCTTGATCGAGCGTTCCAACCCCAACATCAGCAAGTAGTGCCTTCTTGCGATTGTCCGCCAACCATGCTGCGCATTGAGCCGTGACCGTTTCTTCCTCTTCCTCATATTCGACTTGGTCTTGAGAAGACTTAGTTATTGAGTTCATAAACGCCTTTGAAAGATGTCGGGCGCTGTGAGCAAGAACGATAGACGGCTCGGCGCTTGCATCAAATAGTCGCTGGTAAACCGGAATTTCAGTTGAAGAAGGTGTCTCTACCAGACGATCAAACATTGCATTAGATGTTGCCATAGTCGGTAAGGCGATAAAGATACCGCTACCAGCACCCTGAGCCATGAGACGGCGTGAAAGGTAAAGTGCTGCTTCGGTTTTGCCGGAGCCGGTAATATCCTCAAGGATGAATAGCTGGGGCGAGTTCGTGACCGGGCATTCAGCAACAAAGCGCTGTAGTGGTGTCGGAGTATTAATTGCAGTAAAAACCCCGTTGAAGGAGATTCCTTCATTCACTTGCCAAACGTGACCAACACCGGCCTTGCGAACAGCCGCTTCAGCTTGAGGAAGGGCATACTTTTCCCAGTATTCTTCAAGAGGAATAGGCGTCTCTTTAAATCGAAACCATTCAACATTCGAGCCGATCCAGTCACATAGCACAACAAAACCGGCCAAGAACCATGAAGCCTGCTTAATGCGATCATGTAAATCAAGCGGGGAGATCATATCCAATGCTGGCTGAAACTGCTGACTGAACAGGGTTTGCAGGTCATTGAAAAAAGATAGTGCAGCCGCTTTGTCGTTTTCTTCAAAGAAGTTTTGCAGCCGCAATCGTATATCGTTTCTCCCTCGTAAACTGGGGGGCTTCCCGTGATGACCGCTGAATGCCTTGGAAAGAATGTTCAGTATCTCCTGCCAATATTCTTTTTCACCCTCCATCTCAGGAAGAATACTTGAGCGCCAGACTTCATCTTCCCACAGGAGATGTCCAAGGCTGTCGTGCCGGACAGTATATTGCTTGGATGTTCCTTTGCCTTGAAGCTTCGAAATCAAATCCTTACGCAAGCCCTGAAACGTCACGGAAAACTTGCCGATGTCATGAAGTCCAAGGAACATGAGTATCCAGTAATGGCTAATCTTTTCATCGAGTCTTGTGATTTCGGATATTTTCTTACTAAGCAAGGTGTTCTGTTTGAGCAGCATTGCCCCAACAGCTGCAACATCCAGGCAATGATAAGGCAAAAGGTGATATCCGCTGCCGTCTATTTCTGCTTTACCCCAATAGCGGAAATAGGTTTTGTATTCAGTCTCTTCCATACCTCGCTACCATATTACCACCCTTACTCCCCCAAATGATGTCCTACCGGTAGACTGCCGACATTTTTTCTATTTCTTTTTTTATCTCGTTCCTCAATTTCTCCGGGGACAGGACTTCAACGCTTGAGCCGAATTTGAGGATTTCACGCCGGATTTCCCTGAAGTCTGCTACCGGTATTCTGAGGAATAAATTACCATTACTGTCTATTGAAACTGCCTGTTTCTTGTGCCATATCTGTTCTGAAATCCATGACGACACATCAGGCGCAAACTTCAGGCAGACCTCTGTCGATTTTTCGCCACTCATCAGGCCGAAATTCTGCCTCATATATTCCTTAATTGACGGCATATTATCCGGCAGTGTTATCTTGTCTGAAATAGTTTCAATAGACCTGATACGTGAAAGGGCAAAGTCCCTCAATTCATTCCGCAGGGTGCAGAAGGCAATGACATGCCAGCTTCCCATGTAGCAGAGGAGATGAAGGGGGAGAATAATACGGTCTGTTGTTTCGTTTTTGTGGGGGCTGTGATAGGAAATCTTTACCGGATCATTTCTGAACAGGGAGTCTACTATATTGTGAAATATTGCTTCATCAACCCTGTAATACTGAATATTTTTTACCGATACCTTCTCCATGATCTCCTGCAGACGAGGAAGAGCGCCCATGTAGCGGAAAGAAAGAAATTTATCGAGGAAATTATTGAGCGAATTCTTGAAGCTCTCATTCGGCAGGGTTGCTGCAAGCCGGAGTGCAATACAGAAAGCATGAAACTCATCCTCTTTGAACCAGACCGGCGGCAGTTCATATCCGGTATCTTCGTAGCTATATCCCCTTTTTTCAGGGCAATAAACAAACGGCGCACTGAGCCTTTCCCTCAGAAATTCGATGTCCCTTTGCGCCTGTTTAGTGGATATTTCGAAATGCCCGGCAAGTCTTCTTGCGTTAGGGTAACGGTCAGACTTGATCTGGCCATGGAACCAGTGATAGCGTTCAAGTGCAAGTTTCTTGGACAACTCACATCTCCCCATGATGCGCCATGAACAAATTCTACTTTAAGAACAGGCTTTAAGCAACTGCAAATCAACGATTTCTGCTGCTGGGCAACTATATATTAGACCATTAGACCGTCAGACGATTTCGTAGTTCTTTTGTAAATGATGGGGTATTTCAACTGCTATTCTCGTTTGTTACGAAATGAATGTCGCATCCAATGAGATTTGTCCGCCGTGCACATTTGATGAAGGAGTGTTGAAGACCTTTAAACTCCTATAATCGTTTCTTTGTGGCTGAAGTCCGCGCTTGTCGATAACTCTGCAGGGCGTTTGCTTTAGGAAGTATGTTTGCCTCTGAGAACTCTCAGGATTGCTTCGTGACATTCGCCCCATACTACACATACCATTTTCTCAACACCACATAGAAGTCCGTATTTTTAAAAGTTTCTGCCACTACTGAAAAAGGGACAACACAGCCCAATTAATGGGAAAAGCCGGAATGACGATAAGAGAAGAAGGTAGAGGTTGAAAGAAATAAAAAAATTATGGCTTTTTCAGGATAGAATGGGTTCCAACTCTTCTGAGAAGGTAGGTGTCACCAACGATCTGAAAGGTCATGCGATATCCTTTGGTGATTCTTGCTTCCCAAATAGTTTGGCGGCCTTCCATCTTTTTAATTTGGAGCGAAGGATGCTTGGGATTTTCCAAAAGGTGAGCAATCTGTTTATCTATCAGTTCCTGTATGTTTTCAGGTAGCCCCTTATAGTCCCGCTTAAAAGGTTTTGTGAAGGCGACCTTCATTTTTTCTTGAGGGCCTTGAGTGCGTCAGATGCCTTTGAGAACGGCCCGGAAATATCACCTTTTGCGATGGCATCATCAGCCTCTTTTTCCATTTCCTGCCATTCCTTAGTCCAGAACCATTCCTGGTCTTTGGGAACTAATTTCTTGGGGATAAGGACAATAGCATTGTCTTTAACATGGGTGTCAAGAAAATCACCCGCTTCCAGATTGAGGGAAACAAAAACCTCCTTAGGTATCGTAATCTGGTGCTTCGGACCAATCTTTACAGCAGGCATATGTTTACCTCCTTACTTTCTTACTTTAAGTATATCGGAAGGAGGAGAAAGGTGTCAACCCACACCATCATTCCTCTCAAGAGGGAAATACACACCCCTTCACCCCTCTCGAGAGGGGAATGATGGAAATTACTGTTTAAAAAGAAAGGAGTTATAAAGATATGAAGGAAAGCAGATTTATTCAAATTTTATGAGCTGGCCACGCTTCACTGAATGATTACAAGCAATGGAGTCTGTCAGCTTTTTGAAGACAGCTCATTTATCTTTTGAATGAAACTTCCGGCAAGATCGGTAATAGAAGACCAGTCCTCAGCCATTATAAGTTCACGTTTAATTATAGCAGAGCCGACGAGTATACAGGAGGCATCCGCTGCAATATATTGTGAGATATTATTTAGGGTCACACCTCCACTCAGCATATATTTTATAAAAGGCATCGGACCCCTTATGGTCTTTAGAAAATCCAAACCCCCGATTTCTACAAAAGGAAAGAGCTTTATGATGTCTCCGCCTGCCTTGTATGCCCTGTATATCTCAGTAGGCGTACATGCCCCGGGTATGGATACAGCGCCTTCCTTCTTGGTAAACTTCACAATCTTTTCATCAAAATTCGGGCTGACAATATATGTGGCGCCGGCCTTGAGCGCCTTTTTTGCATCTGTGGTGCTGAGAACCGTGCCGGCGCCAACCGCAACACTATCGTCATCACTTAATATTTTGATTACCTCCTCAGCCTCAGGGACAGAGAAAGTAATTTCTATTAGCTTGACTCCTCCATTTATACATGCTTTGGCAGCCTTATACGCCTTCTCCGGCGTATCGGTACGTACTGCAACCATCAATTGATAACGCTCGATCATGTCAATTAATGTCATTCCGTCCTCCACGAAAGAATCTACCTTAGTCCTACACGAAAGCGGTAGTTTTGATAACTAAAGATAATCCCATTCTGAGTAATCTCCTCTAACTTCAAGCCGGTAATCAAATCTTGACCTTCTTGCATCGCTTGACCATTGATCTTTACCATTCGGATAGTTGGATCGATAGAATAAACAAAGGCAGAAATGGAAAAGGCCGGCAGATTCTGCTGGACAGATAGCGGGAGCTCCTTCAGGTTAAACACTCTTTTTTCTGCCGAAGCCCCGGTATAAGTATTGGTTTGCGGCTCAACCGGAGAATGGTTAGTCACAGAGGACTGTTGCGGTACTGTTGAAGAAATCCCGGAAAAATCTTTCGTATTAACTGTTGGTATAGGTTTGTCTGAAACTCTACTATGCTGATTAGTTTTAGCCTGTGCTTGCTGGTTTTGCCGGACAACATTAACCAGTTTTTCGGCAGGCTTTGCTACAGAGTTTTTAGACTCATACACACCAGCGTTGACTCCTGGACTCTTAGTTGCTGTCAGGGTAGGTGAAGGAGATTTGAATACCTTTGAATCAAGCTGTTTTTCGGTAGTTGACCGGGCAACTATAGTTGTCTTTTTCGTCTGCCATGGACCAAGCCACCATAGCAATAAGCCTGCATTCAGAAGCAAGGCTGCTAAAATCAGATAAGGCCACAATAATCGTTTCTTTGGCTCCTGTTCAATGATATCCTGATCTGTCAATAAATCCGGTACCGTACCATGCTGACGTTCTTTTTCTGATTTTTTCAGGGCATCAAGGATATATGACATATCTATTTTTCCATTTGCCTGTTAATTAATAAAGGTTCGTTGCTGCCAACTGCGGTATTCAGGTGGATCAGGGTTTGAGGTCCTGCAATTCCATCCGGCACCAAGCCATTGGCAAGCTGAAATTTCTTTACTTGACTGACAAGCGCATCATCAAAAACAACATTTTTACGAGGTTGAACTGTCTGCCCTTGAATAAGTGATAGTTGTTTGTATAGCCACTGCACTACAGGCCCCTGATCACCGGGTTTAATGACGACCTGATAGCTCGGAGGCGTCTGCCATAACAGGGTGTAGTCGCCAAACCACCGCGGTTCAATGTCTTTGACGTCAACCATCTTCGTTTTAGTGCCCAATACAAAAATGGCTGTTTGCCCCCGAAGCGCTGTTAATGTGGCGTAAAACTTCCGGCCTTGATTATCAAATAGCTTCAACACAGCCGGTCTATTCAAGCGGAGCAG
>Ga0315281_10007475_pt1 | contig 15371 bp, 13 predicted proteins | sample YL17G07_0_MG_FD_204540 | JGI IMG/M metagenome (GOLD analysis project Ga0315281, IMG submission 204540) | Sediment microbial communities from Yellowstone Lake, YNP, Wyoming, USA - YL17G07_0 | ecosystem: Environmental > Aquatic > Freshwater > Lake > Sediment | place: USA: Wyoming | collected...
TCTCCTCTCTCGTCTTCGCAAACAAGAAAGGTACACCCGCTGCGCATCTCACCTTCCTCTGGTCCCGGATGTCCGGATTCGAGGTTTACACTGCACAATGCCTGGTAACCCAATAGTGGCGCGGCTCTCCAGCCGATTGCGGGCGATTGGCCGAGAGTAGAATCTGTATCTAAAACTGCGCTTCAGTCAGCGCGAGCACGCTGGCGGCACCGCTGACGACTTCTGTAGCCAGGCAATCAGCTTGCGGCAATATGTGTTCGGCGTAGAAACGTGCGGTGGCGATTTTGGTACGATAGAAATCTGCATCGCCCGTGCCGGCCGCAAGTTTGGCGTCAGCAAGCAGCGCGGCACGCGCCATCATCCAACCGCCGGCGACCGTGCCCCACAGCATCAAATACGGCACCGACACTGCTGCGACCGCATTCGGATCTTTCGGAAAAGTGTCTACCACCCACTGCGTCGCTACCGCCAACCCCTCGACCGCGTGCTTGAAATTGTCGCGCTGCGCGGTGATATCGGTGTTTTGGCTGCGCGCAAGTTCGGCATCGAGCCCGCGCATCTCGCCGATTACCGCAAATGCGGTCGCACCTTTTTCGTATCCGACCTTGCGCCCGACCAGATCGGCTGCCTGAATTCCGGTTGTGCCTTCGTAGATCGCCGTGATGCGCGCGTCGCGCAGGTACTGCGTGGCGCCGGTTTCCTCGATGAACCCCATGCCGCCGTGGATCTGCACGCCGGTCGATGCGACCTCGATGCTTTGTTCGGTGCACCAGCCCTTGACTATCGGGATCAGCAAATCGACATACGCCTGGTTGCGGCGCCGTTCTTTTTCATCCGGGTGATGGCGCGATTTATCGAGCGCAGCCGATGCGGTGTAGGCCAGCGCGCGCATCGCCTCGATTTGCGACTTCATGGTGAGCAGCATGCGCCGGACGTCGGGATGATGAATGATGGTGACGCGGTCGCCGCTTTTCTGGCCGATGGCCCGGCCCTGCACGCGTGTTTTCGCGTATTCCCGCGCGTGCTGGTAGGCGCGCTCCGCCAGCGCCACGCCCTCGAGCCCGACGCCAAGCCGCGCATGGTTCATCATGATGAACATGTATTCGAGGCCGCGGTTCTCCTCGCCTACCAGGTAGCCGATTGCTCCTTCCCCGTCGCCATAGGACAGCACGCAGGTCGGACTCGCATGAATGCCCATCTTGTGCTCGATGGACACGCATTTGACATCGTTGCGCGCGCCCAGACTGCCGTCTGCGTTGACCAGGAACTTCGGCACGATGAACAAAGAGATACCCTTCACGCCCTCGGGTGCATCGGGAGTGCGCGCCAGCACGAGGTGAATGATGTTCCGGGACATGTCGTGCTCGCCCCAGGTGATGAAGATCTTGGTGCCATGGATGCGGTAGTGATCTCCTTCCGGCACCGCGCGGGTGCGCACCGCGGAAAGGTCCGAGCCCGCCTGCGACTCGGTCAGGTTCATGGTGCCGGTCCACTCGCCCGAAATGAGCTTGGGCATGAACATTTTCTGTTGCGCGGGCGAACCGCGTATCGTCAGCGCTTCGAGCACGCCGGAGGTCAGCATGGGACACAGGCAAAACGCCATATTGGCGCTGTTCCACATCTCCTGAACCGGCATCGCGACCACGTGCGGCAGGCCCTGGCCGCCGAATTCGGTTTGGCCCGCTAGGCTGTTCCAGCCGGCGGCAGTGAACTGCTGGTAGGCCTCCGCGAATCCTCGCGGCGGGGTCACTTTGCCATCGGTGAGTTGCGCGCCCTGCACGTCGCCGCTGCGATTGAGCGGATCGAGAACTTCAGCGGCAAATTTTGCCGCCTCGCCGAGCACGGCTTCGATCACGTCCGGCGTAACTTCCGAGCAGGCAGGCATCGCCGTGATGTCGGCAAGACCTACCAGCTCCTCGATCACGAACTGCATGTCTTTCAGCGGGGCGGCGTAGGTGGACATGGCAAATCAGGATTGAGGATTCAGGATTCAGGATTCAGGATTCAGGCTCAGTCTAAAGCGCGGCGGTCAGTTCCGGGACGGCTTTGAACAAGTCCTCGACCAGCCAGTAGTTCGCGACCTGGAAGATCGGCGCTTCGGCGTCTTTATTGATCGCGACGATCACCTTGCTGTCCTTCATGCCGGCCAGGTGCTGGATCGCGCCGGAAATTCCGATCGCAATGTAGAGCTCGGGCGCGACGATCTTGCCGGTCTGCCCGACCTGGTAGTCGTTCGGCACGAAACCGGAGTCGACTGCGGCGCGCGAAGCGCCGACTGCGGCGCCGAGCTTGTCAGCGAGCGCCTCGAGCAGCTTGAAGTTCTCGGCACTGCCCATGCCACGGCCGCCGGAAACGATGACGCGCGCGGCGGCGAGCTCGGGCCGGCTCGACTTGGTTAGCTCATGCCCCTTGAACTGCGACAGCCCGCTGTCGGCCACCGCCGCCATGCTCTCGATTGGCGCGGCCGCTGCATTGGCGCCCGCTGCCGCATCGAACGCCGTAATACGCACGGTGACGATCTTGATCGGGTCCTTGGACTGCACCGTCGCCAGAATGTTGCCGGCGTAAATCGGGCGCACGAAGGTGTCCGCAGACTCGATTCCGCAGATGTCGGACACCTGCGCGACGTCGAGTTGGGCGGCCACGCGCGGCATGAAATTCTTGCCGAAACCGGTCGCCGGCGCGAGGATATGGGTGTAATTGCCCGCGATCGACAGCACCAACGCCGCCATGTTTTCCGCGAGCGGCACTGCGTAATGCGGCGCATCGGCGGCCAGCACCTTGGTGACACCGGTGATTTTTGCGGCAGCGGCGGCGGCGGCGGCGCATTGATGACCCGCGACCAGCACGCTCACATCCGCGCCGAGCCTGGTTGCGGCCGCGATGGTATTGGTGCCCCCCGGTTTGAGTTGCTTGTTGTCGTGTTCCGCTATGACCAGGATCGCCATCTAAATCACCTTCGCTTCGTTTTTGAGTTTATTGACGAGTTCCGCGACATCCGCGAGCTTGACGCCGGCGCCGCGCTTGGGCGGCTCCTGCACCTTCAGGGTGGCCAATCGCGGCGCGACATCGACGCCCAACGCATCGGGCTTGATCACTTCGAGCGGTTTCTTTTTCGCCTTCATGATATTGGGCAGCGTCACGTAGCGCGGTTCGTTGAGACGCAAGTCGGCGGTCACCACTGCCGGCAGCTTGATGGTCAGGTTTTCCAGTCCACCATCAACCTCGCGCGTGACGTCGGCGTGATCGCCGGCCAGTGCAATCTTGGACGTAAAGGCCGCCTGCGGCCAGCCGAGCAGGGCGGCGAGCATCTGACCCGACTGATTGCAGTCGTTGTCGACGGCCTGCTTGCCCATGAGCACGAACCCGGGCTGTTCCTTGGCAACTATCGCTTGCAGCACTTTCGCGACTGCCAACGGCTGCACGTCGACGTCGGTTTCAACCAGTATGCCGCGGTCGGCGCCCATCGCAAGAGCCGTGCGCAACGTTTCCTGGCATTGTGGGATACCGATCGAGACCACGACGATTTCGGTCACGGTCCCGGCCTCTTTCATGCGAATCGCCTGCTCGACCGCGATTTCGCAAAACGGGTTCATGGCCATTTTGATATTGGCCGTTTCGACGCCGGTGCCGTCGGCCTTGACGCGCACCTTGACGTTGGGGTCGACCACGCGCTTGACTGCAACCAGAACTTTCATTCCGTCCCCTTGACTGGATTTTGCGGCGGACGCCGCGGAAAAACGTTATTTTACCGGATAAGGCTCCGGCGCGGAACGCGTGACGGGCAATCAAGCTTTGACTAAGATCAACAACAAAGCAAAACGCGGGATTTATTTGGCTACAGATCCCAAGCCTGTCTTGCGCGCAAGCGCCATCAGCTCGCCGACGATGCCGCGACGAAACGCCAGCACGCACACGACGAAAATAATGCCCATGATGACCTGCACCCACGAGCCCACTTTGTCGGCGAGTTGATTTTGCAGGCCGACGATTACAAAGGCGCCGACCACCGGCCCGAACACGGTGCCCAACCCGCCCAGCAAAGTCATCAGCACCACCTCCCCCGACGTGTGCCAATGAGCATCGGTGAGCGACGCCAGCTGGAACACCACGGTCTTGGTGGCCCCAGCCAGCCCGGACAACGCGGCAGACAGCACGAACGCGACGAGCTTGTACTTGGCGACGTCGTAGCCCAGCGATATCGCGCGCGGCTCGTTTTCGCGAATCGACTTCAGCACCTGGCCGAACGGCGAATGTATGGTGCGGTAGACGAGGAAAAAACCGAACAGGAAAATCGCGAACACCACGTAATAGAGGTTCATGCTGTCCGCCAGGTCGATGATGCCAAACAACCTGCCGCGCGGCACGCCCTGCAGCCCGTCTTCGCCACCGGTAAATTTCATCTGCAACCAGAGAAAATAAATCATCTGCGCCAGCGCGAGCGTGATCATGGCGAAATAAATTCCAGCGCGGCGGATGGCGAGACTGCCGACCACCCACCCCAATACCGCTGCGAATGCGGCGCCGGCGAGAATACCGGCCTCCGGCGACCAACCCCATACCTTGATCGACTGTCCGGTGATATAGCCGGCGGCGCCGAAAAACGCCGCATGGCCGAACGACAGCAGCCCGGTGTAGCCGAGCAGCAGGTTGAACGCGCACGCAAACAGCGCGAAGCACCAGCATTTCATCAGAAACGTCGGATAGACGCCGAGCAGCGGTGCGATCGCACCGCCGACTACCAGCAGAATGAACCCGAGCGTAGTCTTGTTCATTTCATTTCTCGCGCCCGAACAACCCCGCGGGCCTGACCAGCAGCACGATCACCATGATCACGAACACCACCACTGCCGAAGCTTCGGGATAAAACACCTTGGTCAATCCCTCGATCAGGCCAAGCCCCAGGCCGGTGATGATGGAGCCCAGAATCGAACCCATGCCGCCGATCACTACCACCGCAAACACGACGATGATCAAATCGGCGCCCATCAGCGGGCCCACGGTAAAAATCGGCGCGGCAAGCACGCCGGCAAACGCCGCAAGCGCAACGCCGAAACCGTAGGTGAGCGTAATCATGAGCGGCACGTTGACGCCGAACGCCTGCACTAGCCGCGGGTTCTCGGTGCCGGCGCGCAGATACGAGCCCAGCTTGGTGCGCTCAATCACATACCACGTCGAAAAACACACGGCGAGCGAAGCGATGATCACCCAGGCGCGATACTTGGGCAGATACATGAAACCAAGATTGATCGCGCCCTGGAGTATTTCCGGAATCTCGTACTGCTGACCGGAAATGCCATAGGCATAGCGAAACAAGCCTTCGATGATCAATGCGAGGCCAAACGTGAGCAGCAGCCCGTATAAGTGGTCAAGCTTGTAGAGCCGCGACAGCATGGTGCGTTCTATAAACACGCCGAACGCGCCCACCAAAAGCGGAGCAAGCAGCAGCGCCAGCCAGTAATTGAGCCGGAACTCCGGATCGCCGAACCACGGCCCGAGCTGCGTGAGTCCGATCCACGCGATGAACGCGCCCATCATGTACTGCGCGCCATGCGAGAAATTGATGATGTTGAGCATGCCAAAAATCACCGCCAGCCCAAGGCTCAGCACGGCGTAGAACGAGCCGTTGATGAGCCCGACCAGCAGCTGGCTGTAAAGGGCCTGCGGCGTAATGCCGAGCATCTCAAACATTTGAAGCCGCCGATTAACGCAGATGAACGCCGATAAAAAACCGGGGGATTGAGGAGTGAGGGTTACGCCTCACTCCTTACTCCTTACTCCTTACTCTTTACTTTTTCACCAGCGGGCACTCGCTTTGCGCAACCGGCATCACCGCATCGTTGGCCGGGATAACCTGGCGCACATGGTAGTAGTCCCACGGGTACTTCGATTCTTCGGGCTTCTTAACCTGCAAGAGGTAGAAGTCATGCACGTGGCGGCCGTCCTCGCGGATCCGGCCGTTCTTGGCGAAGAAATCGTTGATCGGCGTTTCTTTCATTTTCTTCATGACCGCCTGCGCCTCGTCGGTGCCGGCCGCTTTCACCGCCTTCAGATAGTGCATGGTCGAAGAGTAATCCCCGGCCTGCACCATGGTTGGCATGCGCTTGTGCTTTTCGAAGAAGCGTTTCGACCAGGCGCGAGTCTCATCGTTGAAGTCCCAGTAAAATCCCTCGGTCAGATACATGCCCTGGGTCGCCTTGAGGCCGAGGCTGTGCACATCGGTGAGGAACATCAGCAACCCGGCCAGCGACTGCTTGGGCGTAATGCCGAACTCGGCCGCCTGCTTGATCGAGTTGGTGGTATCGGTGCCGGCATTGGCGAGCCCGATCACCTTCGCGCCCGAAGACTGCGCTTTCAGCAGGAACGACGATAAATCAGTAGCCGGGAACGGATGGCGCACCGAGCCCAGCACCTTGCCGCCGTTGGCGAGCACGGTCGCGGTAGTGTCCTTCTCCAGTGCGTGGCCGAACGCATAATCGGCCGTCAAAAAGAACCAGGTGTCGCCGCCCTGCTTGACCACAGCCTTGCCGGTACCGTTGGCGAGCGCGTACGTGTCGTAAGTATAGTGCACGTTGGTGTCAGTGCACTGCTTGCTGCTGGTAATCGGCGTCGAGGCCGCCCCGTTAACAATGGTGATGCGGTTCTTTTCCTTCGCCACCGGCATCACCGCGAGCGCGGTGGAGGTCGTGACGAGATCGGTGATCATGTCCACCTGGTCGCGCTCGAACCATTCGCGCGCCTTGTTTGACGCAACGTCGCCCTTGTTCTGATGATCGGCGGATACCAGCTCGATCGGGAAGCTCTTGCCTTTTTCCATGGCCTGGAAATCTTCGATCGCCATTTTCACGGCAAGCACCGCACCCGCGCCTGAGAGGTCCGAATACAGTCCGGACAGGTCGGTGAGTACGCCGATCTTGACCACGCCGTCGGACAGCTTCATTCCGCCTGCCGCGCCTTTGGCCGCCTGCGAAAATGCCGGACCCACGGGCGCAAACATCAGCCCCGCGCTGATTAATACCGGTAGGATTTTTCGTTTCATGACAGCACCTCCTTGAGTAAATGACATTGTGATTACACTCCAAGCAAAACGTGCAGCTTGTCCATTTTCGAATCGAGCTCGGCCATTGTAACCGTCTCGACTATGCGGCCGTGCTCGATCACGTAGTGGCGGTCGGCCAGCGGCGCCGCAAAACGAAAATTCTGCTCGACCATGATAACCGTGTAACCGCGCTCCTTGAGCGCCCGAATCACGCGCCCCAGCGTCTGCACGATCACCGGCGCGAGACCTTCGCTGATTTCGTCGAGCAGCAAAAGCCTGGCGCCAGTGCGCAGGATCCGGGCGATTGCCAGCATCTGCTGCTCGCCGCCGGAGAGACGCATGCCGGGACTGGCACGCCGCTCCTTCAGATTGGGGAACATCGCGTAGATTTCGTCGACCGTCATGCCGCTGCTCGCGACCGCAGGCGGCAGCAGCAGGTTTTCCTCGGCCGAAAGGCTCGCAAAGATTCCGCGCTCCTCGGGACAATATCCAATGCCGAGATGCGCAATCCGGTGCGTCGGCATGGCAATGGTTTCACGGCCGTTGACCATGATTGAACCGGAGCGCCTGCCGGTGAGCCCGAGTATCGCGCGCAGCGTGGTAGTACGACCGGCGCCGTTGCGGCCTAGCAGCGTCACCACCTCCCCCCGGTTAACGACGAAATCGATGCCGTGCAGAATATGCGACTCGCCGTAAAACGCGTGCAGGTCGGTCACGCGCAGAAGCTCGGTGTCGGGCAGGAATGTTCTAGCCATGGGCGGCCTCGGGTTCGGCAGTTCCGACATAGGCCTCGAGCACCTGGGGGTTTTTTGAAACTTCCGCGTAAGTCCCTTCGGCGAGTATCGCGCCGCGCGCGAGAACTGTGATGGTGTGCGACAGATCGGCGACGACGTTGAGATTGTGCTCGACCATCAATACGGTGCGGTCGACCGCGACTTTCCTGATCAATTCGACTACGCGCCCGACGTCCTCGTGCCCCATGCCCTGCGTCGGCTCGTCGAGCAGCATCAGCTCGGGGTCAAGCGCGAGAGTGGTGGCGATCTCGAGTGCGCGTTTGCGGCCGTAGGGTAATTCGACGGTGACGACGCCGGCGAATGACGCCAAATCCACCGCCTGCAATAACTCCATCGCACGCGCGTTCAGCGTATCAAGCGTGGTCACGGATTTCCAGAAATGAAACGAGGTGCCGAGCTTGCGCTGCAGCCCGATGCGCACGTTCTCGAGTACCGTCAGGTGCGGGAACACCGCGGAGATCTGGAACGAGCGAATAATGCCGCGCCGCGCGATCTGTGCCGGCTTCTCGCCGGTAATTTCGGCGCCGTTAAAATGGATGCTGCCGCGCGTCGGCTCGAGGAATTTGGTGAGCAGATTGAAGCAGGTGGTCTTGCCGGCGCCGTTGGGGCCGATCAGCGCATGAATGCTGCCGCGCCTCACCTTGAGACTGACGTCGTTAACGGCGACGAAGCCCTTGAATTCCTTCACCAGGCTTTTTGTTTCGAGGATATAGTCGTCCGACATATCAGATGTTCGCCGCCGCGGCTGTTGATTATATCTTCATTCAATCGCCGACGCCGATTTCGCCTGCTGGCGCAGGACGAATTTCTGGATTTTTCCGGTCGAAGTCTTGGGCAGAGGCCCGAATACCACCGCCTTGGGCGCTTTGAAGTGCGCCATGTTGGCGCGACAGAATTCGATAATTTCCCGCTCACTCGGATTTGCACCGGCTTTCAGTTCGACGAACGCGCACGGCGTCTCGCCCCATTTTGGATCGGGTTTCGCGACCACCGCCGCCGCCATCACCGCTGGATGGCGATACAGCACGTCTTCGACTTCGAGCGAAGAGATGTTCTCGCCGCCGGAAATTATGACGTCCTTCGAGCGGTCCTTGATTTTGACATAGCCGTCCTTTTGCATTACGGCGAGATCCCCGCTGTGGAACCAGCCGCCGGCAAACGCTTCCTCGGACGCCCGCGGATTTTTCAGATAACCCTTCATGGTCAGATTGCCGCGAAACATGATTTCGCCCATGGTCTCCCCGTCCCACGGCACCGGTTCCATCGTCGACGGATCCATCACGGTCATGCCCTGCTGCATGTGGTACCACACGCCCTGCCGGCCATTGAGAACAACCTGCTCGGCAAGCGGCAGCGCTTCCCATTCCGGCTGTTTCGCGCACACCGCTGCCGGACCGTAGGTCTCGGTAAGGCCATAGACGTGGGTGATGTTGAAGCCCATTTTCTGCATGCCTTCGATCAGAGCGCCCGGCGGCGCCGCGCCCGCGACCAGGCAGTTGACGGTGTGGTCGATGCCGCGCCTCCATTCGGCGGGCGCATTGGTCAATGTGAGGTGGACTATCGGCGCGCCGCAGTAGTGCGTGACGCGGTGCTCCCGGATCAGATCGAAAATCGTCTTGGCGTCGATTTTACGCAGGCAGACGTTGGTGCCGGCGTTCGCCGCCATGGTCCATGGAAAGCACCAGCCATTGCAGTGGAACATCGGCAGCGTCCACAGGTAGACCGCGTGCGGCGGCATGCCCCAGCTCACGATATTGGAAATCGCGTTCAGGTACGCGCCGCGATGGTGATAGACGACACCTTTCGGGTTACCGGTGGTGCCCGAAGTGTAGTTGAGCGAAATCGCGTCCCACTCGTCGGCGGGCAGGTACCATGCGAAGTCCGGATCGCCCTCGGCCAGAAACTGTTCATAATTCATAGCGCCGAGCAGCCGGCCGCCTTCATACGCTGGATCGTCGACATCGATCACCAGCGGTTTTTTCTTCAGACGCGCGAGCGCCTTGCCTATCGTGTCCGAAAACTCGCGGTCGGTGAGCACGACTTTCGCCTCGCCGTGTTCCAGCATAAACGCGATGGCCTCCGCGTCGAGCCGAGTGTTCAGCGTATTGAGCACCGCCCCCGCCATCGCGACGCCGAAATGCGCCTCGTACATTTCCGGGATGTTCGGCAGCATCGCCGCCACGGTATCGCCGGTGGCGACGCCATGCCGCTTCAGCGCGCCGGCCAGGCGGCGACAGCGCGAGTAAACCTGCGACCACGTCAGCCGCCGGGCGCCATGAATGACGGCGACGCGTTGCGGATAGATATAGGCCGAGCGCGCGATGAACGATAGAGGCGACAGCGGGGTATAGTTTGCCGCGTTCTTGCCCAGCCCGGTGTCATAGCGATTGCCGCGTGCCATGCCTAACCTCCATTTGCCTTGATAACGAGGACTCTCAGTCCGGCGACCGACTGCTAATCAAACCCGTTTCGCATTTGCGCCACGGCGTCCGCCACGCGCCGCACCGCAATCACCTGCAGGCCCGGAATGGCCTGCTTTGGTTTGTTGGCCTCGGGTATCAGGGCGTGCGTGAAACCCAGTTTGGCCGCCTCCCGCAACCGGTCCTGGCCGCGCTGCACCGGCCGCACTTCACCGGCAAGCCCGACCTCGCCGAACACCACCAGCTTGGCCGGCAATGGGCGATTGGTGAGCGACGAAACAATCGCCATCAGCACCGCGAGGTCGGCCGCGGGCTCGGCGATTTTCATGCCGCCCACCGCGTTGATAAAAACATCCTGGTCGAAACAGGCGATGCCCGCATGCCGGTGCAGCACCGCCAACAGCAGCGCAAGCCGGTTCTGCTCCAGCCCGACGCCCAGCCGGCGCGCGTTTGGCGCATGCGCATCGTCGACCAGCGCCTGGATCTCGATCAGCAGCGGTCGCGTGCCTTCCTGCGTCACCAGCACGCACGATCCCGCGACCTGCTCGGCGTGCTGGGACAAAAACAGCGCGGACGGATTGGACACGCCCTTAAGCCCCTTCTCGGTCATCGCGAACACGCCAATTTCGTTGACCGCGCCGAAGCGGTTCTTGAATGCGCGTATCAGGCGAAAACTCGAATGGGTGTCGCCTTCGAAGTAAAGCACCGTGTCGACGATATGCTCGAGCACGCGCGGGCCCGCCAGCGTGCCGTCCTTGGTGACGTGACCAACCAGGATCACCGTGATGCCACTTGCCTTGGCCACCCGCGTAAGCTGCGCCGCGCACTCCCGCACCTGCGCCACCGATCCCGGAGCCGACTGCAAAGCTTCGGAATATAGCGTCTGGATCGAATCGATCACCGCCACCGCCGGCTTCTCGGTCTGCAGCAACGCCTGGATTTTTTCCAGATTGATTTCGGCAAGCAGATGCAACGCCGAGGCGTCGAGCGCAAGCCGTTTTGCGCGCAAGGCGATCTGCTGCGCCGATTCTTCGCCGCTCACATACAGCATTTTGCGGCCGCCGCCCATCGCGCACAGCGCCTGCAGCAACAGCGTCGATTTGCCGATGCCGGGATCGCCGCCGATCAGCACCACAGCGCCCGGCACAAGGCCGCCGCCGAGCACGCGGTCGAACTCGCTCATGCCGGTTGGCGCGCAGCTCTCCTCGCGCGCCTCGACTTCACTCAGGCGCTGCAGCTTGCCGCTTCCCGCAATCGTGCTGAACCGGTTGCTGCCCGCGGTCGCCGCTTCGGCGATGCTCTCAACCAGCGTGTTCCACGCCGTGCAATGCGGACACTGACCCTGCCATTTGACGGCCTGGCCTCCGCATTCGGTACACGTATAGATTGATTTCGACTTTGCCATGCAGAACCCACTTATCGTCACGCGAGCCGCCCGCAAGGGCGGGCAACGCGCGAAACTCGGCGCTTCCTGTCGCGGTTAACGCGAGAATGCGGACACTGGATCGTCTGGATAATCCGCGTACGGATGGTGATGATGCTGCGCGCGGTCGAGCGCGTGTTCGAGACGCCGGATGCGGTTGTGCAGGTTTTCGAACAGCAACACGCACAGCGTCGTCGTCAGCGCATACAGGCCAATTCCGACGCGCTCGGTTTCGCGCACCGCCCCCATGGCCTCGTGTTCGGACAGGAAAAAATAATCGCCGAGCACCAGCCCCGCTGCGGTGGCCAGCAGTCCCGGCGCCAAACCGCCGTACCAGGCCGCAATCATCGCTGCCGGGACGAAGAAAAGGAACGGGAAGCGGTGATCCTGCGTGCCGTAAAGCCAATATCGCAATACAAACGCCAGAATCACCACACCAACCGCGATGCCATAGCGCCGCAGGACCGGCCGCTGCAACGGCCAGCCGAGATTCACTTGCGTGCCAGTCGGCGAGGCTAATGCCTGTGCGTCCGGGTGCGGCTTAGGAGTCGGATGATGGCGCTCGTGTTCGAGTGCGCGTTCGAAACGGCGGATTTGATCGTGCAATCTCTCGCACAACAGCACACATAGCATCGTGGTAATCGCGTACACGCTGATTCCCATGGACTGTCTGATCCCCATCCCGAACAGCCCAATCGCGAAGCGCGGCGGCAGGAAAAAGAAGTCGCCCAGGAAAAGACCCAGTACGATGGCCAAGATCCCCGGGCCCACCCCGCCGTACCATGCCGCCACTATCGCCGCTGGCACAAAAAATGTGAACACCACCCGGTTTTGCAGTTCGTTGAAAACCAGATAGCGCACCGCGAATGCCACCGTCACCGCCAATATCGCCACTGCGTAGCGAATAATCGTGGAACGCCGGTACGGCCACTCGAGATGACCGGGGTGTGCCGCTGGCGGCGAAACGCCGCCCGTCAGAGGTTTGCTGATCATGCGGCGATAATACACCCACGGGTCGCGATTTTCATTACCGCCGCCTGCGTGGTCTGTCGCGATCAGGACTCAATCACCGGCACGCGCGGCGCAAGGGCGCACAACAATTCATAGCTGACCGTTCCCGCGGCACGCGCCACTTCGTCGGCTGACAATCCCTTCCCCCAAAGTGTAACTGGCGTCCCGATCCCCGCCGCGCGAATTTCGGTCAGATCCACGCACAGCATATCCATGGCCACCCGCCCGAGCGTGCCCGTCGCACGGCCGCCGACCAGGACCGGCGTTCCGTTCGGAGCGTGGCGCGGGTAGCCGTCCGCATAGCCGCAGGCGACGATGCCGACGCGCGTCGCACGCGTCGCTTCGAACCCACCGCCATAACCCACGCGGTCGCCGGGCTGCAATTCCTGTACAGCGATGATTTCGCTCGTCAGCGTCATCGCCGGTTTGAGTCCCAGTTCGTCGGCCGGGACATCGAAAAATGGCGAGCAGCCATACAGCATGATGCCCGGGCGCACCCAGTCCGCGTGGGTCTCCGGATAACGCAGTATTGCCGCCGAATTGGCGAGACTGCGCGGCATTTGGTGTCCGGCGGCAACTGCGTCGAAGGTCTGCATTTGCCACGCCACGCCGCGCGCATCGTCTGCAGTGGCGAAATGCGTCATCAGCGTAATTTGTCCGACTGCGCGGTGGCCCGTGAGCCGCGCGAGCGCGTCACCGGCCGCGTGCGCTTTGAAGCCGAGACGGTTCATGCCGCTGTTGACTTTGAGCAGCACGTCTAAGCGCGTGCCGCCAGGCGCAGTATCGAGCATGCGTAACTGTTCCTGATCATGAATCACAATCGTGAAATTGCGCTCGGCTGCAACCTTGAGTTCCGCCGGCTCGAACACGCCTTCCAGCAGTGCCAGGCGCTTGGTATAGCCGGCGTCACGCAACCGCACCGCAACATCGATTTCGAGCAAAGCAATGCCATCGGCGTTGCCAAGTGCGCGCACTGCCCGCATCACACCGTGGCCGTAGGCATTCGCTTTGATCACCGCGAACACTTTAGAGTGCGGCGCGTTCTGGCGCACAACGGTCAGGTTGTGCTGCATGGCAGCGAGGTTGATGTTGGCTTGAATCGGGCGGGCCATGATTTCAAGTGTCGGGTTTCAGGTCGCAAGATGCAAGTCACGGAAAGACTGCTCCGGGGCGCTACGCGACCGCCGCCGCTAATCTATGGTATAAAGCCGCACCGAGGAGCCCCTGGCATCATCAAATGCGCTTGCAGTTGATTCTGTTGGAAGTTCGTTAACCCCGCAGAGGGTATTGCATCCCCTTCATGCCGTTTGGCTTTTACATCATCATGGCGGCGCAGTTTTTCTCGTCGCTCGCCGATAACGCTCTGTTGGTCGCGGCCATCGCAACGCTCGCACTGATGGATTCACCCGCATGGCTCACACCCATGCTGAAACTGTTTTTCACGATCTCCTACGTGATACTCGCGCCGTTCGTCGGCGCGTTCGCCGATGCGCTGCCCAAGGGCAAGGTAATGCTCATCTCGAACGGCATCAAGATCGCCGGCTGCCTTTTCATGCTGTTCGGCCTGCACCCGTTGATTGCCTACGGCGTGGTCGGGCTGGGCGCTGCCGCTTACTCGCCGGCCAAATACGGCATCCTCACCGAATATCTGCCGCATCACAAACTGGTAATCGCCAACGGCTGGATCGAGGGACTCACCGTTGCGTCCATCATACTGGGCACCCTGCTCGGCGGCGCGCTCATCAGCAATGTGATATCGGCCAAATTACTGGCGTTCGACATTCCGAATTTCGACACCGGCATCGACACGGCACCCGAAATCGCGATCACGCTGATCATCCTGTTTTACGCCATTGCGGCGGTGTTCAATGTCTACATACCGAAAACCGGCGTCGATCATCAGCCGGCTCACCGCAACCCGGTTTATCTCGTCAGGGATTTCGCGCACTGCCTGCGTCTGCTGTGGGCCGACAAGCTCGGTCAGATATCACTGGCGACCACGACGCTGTTCTGGGGTGCCGGCGCAACGTTGCAGTTCATCGTCCTGAAGTGGGCGGAATTAGCGCTCGGCTACACCCTGTCCCAGGCAACCATGCTGCAGGGCATTACCGCCATCGGTATCGCCGCCGGCGCGGTGATTGCGGCGAAGATGGTCCCCCTCCATCGTGCAGTCAACGTGCTGCCGGTCGGCATAGCGATGGGCATAGTCCTGATCGGCATGATCTTCGTGCGCAACGTCTATTTCGCAATGGTGATGATGACGCTGGTCGGCGCGCTCGGCGGATTTTTCGTGGTGCCGATGAATGCCCTGCTGCAACACCGCGGCCACATTCTGATGGGCGCCGGCCATTCGATTGCCGTGCAGAACTTCAACGAGAACCTGAGCATCCTGGTCATGCTGGGCGTGTATGCGCTGCTCATCAAGCTCGATCTGTCGATCTACACCGTAATCACGCTGTTCGGCGTGTTCCTGGCGGTCACCATGGCGATGGTGCGCGAGCGTCATCAGATCAATGTGCGCATGGGATCGATGCCGCAGATTCCGGTCGACGCGCGCCACTGAATTACAGCGTTCAGCGTTCAGCGTTCAGCGTTCAGCGTTCAGCGTTCAGCGTTCAGCGTTCAGCGTTCAGCGTTCAGCGATAAGAACACGGGGTTCTGGACGCGTTCATACCCTACCGCAG
>Ga0315281_10007476_pt1 | contig 15370 bp, 8 predicted proteins | sample YL17G07_0_MG_FD_204540 | JGI IMG/M metagenome (GOLD analysis project Ga0315281, IMG submission 204540) | Sediment microbial communities from Yellowstone Lake, YNP, Wyoming, USA - YL17G07_0 | ecosystem: Environmental > Aquatic > Freshwater > Lake > Sediment | place: USA: Wyoming | collected...
CACTCTGCGTCGGAAGGACCAAGGGCGGGTATGCGGCGGCCTCTGAAAGCGTGGTCTTCGACACCCTTGGCGGGGAGTTCATACGCGACGTCGAGCCGGGTGAGATCGTCGAGCTGTTGCCAGGCGAGGTGAGATCGATCAAGACCGGCCTCTCCAAGGGCAAGGCGCACTGCATGTTCGAATGGGTGTACATCGCACGGGCGGACTCTTGCATAGACACGAAGCTAGTGTATGAGGTGAGGCGGAGGATCGGCCAGAGACTGGCGAAGGAACAGCCGGTCGAGGCGGACGTGATCGTCCCCATCCCCGATTCTGGGAGGTCACACGCGATTGGCTACTCGGAGGCCTCAGGCATCCGCTACTCGGAGGGCTTGATGAAGAATAGGTACGTAGAGCGAACGTTCATCATGCCCGACCAATCCGACAGGACCACGAGCGTCATGCTCAAGCTGAACCCGCTGAAGAGCATCCTCAAGGATCAAAGAGTGGTTCTCGTGGATGACTCGATCGTCCGCGGCACGACAATCCGGCAGATCGTCCAGATTGTAAGGAACGCAGGCGCGAAAGAGGTGCATGTGAGGGTCGGCTCTCCGCCGATCAGGGCTCCTTGCTACTTCGGCATCGATATGAAGACCCGAGAGGAATTCGCAGCCACGGGAAGGACGATCGAGCAGATCGGCAAGATGATCACGGCCGACAGCCTTGGATACCTCTCGGTCGAGGGGTTGGTGGATGCGATCGGCCTGCCCGCAAACGATCTCTGCCTCGGATGCCTTACTGAGGAGTATCCATTGCCTGTTGCGGGCGAGAAGACCAGGTACCAGAAGAAGATCGATGCCTGGATGTGAGCGCGCGACATCTTGGCAGATCTCGGCAAGTTTTAACTAGACCTACCCTATACATCGCAAAAACAACATGGGCCGGTAGATCAGCGGCAGATCGCCCGCTTGGCATGCGGGAGGTCGCGAGTTCAAATCTCGCCCGGTCCACACTCACGCATAGCCAGGCGCACGTTTTTCATATTCAATGAGATCGTTCGCGCCCGGATCGACTCATCTGTGGCTCGTATACGGCGGCCTGCGCAAACGTTAGGTCGATCCCCCGTCGCTTCAACCACGGAAAGAATGGTTGAAAGAGGATGATTTGGATCGACTTGCGGTTGTCCAGATAGAAAAGGTGAAGCGAAAGGGTTTCGATCTACTCTTGTCTAATAGATGCCTCCACCTGGCTGGGTTGAGACCAGCGTGCCTGCCTCTGCAGACAGGTTGTAAGCAGTGCCCCCGGTGCCTTGCCACGTTGCCAAATTGAACGTCGCCGTGCCTGATATTCGATACACAGATATGTGGAGGGAGGTCAACGGGGTCTTGCTCTGGCACACCTCTGGCGGACCAGTCGTGATCAAGAAGTACGCGGCGCTCGCTGAGCTCAAGCCGAACAGATTGATCTTTCCGTTTGGCTCGACGCCTAGGGCTGTCTCTTGATCAATCCCGATGCCTTTGGATTCAGTGGCCCAGCCATCCTGGATGATGCGTGCCATGAATGCCACGAGTCGTCCCATTCGGTCCCTCGCAACGAAATGGCTATCGGTGATCTTGCCAGCCATGTTAGGCAAACTCAGAAAGTCGTTGACAAGTGTCAGATGGCGATCGAATGGATCACTGAGAGCCTTCTTGGAGTAAATGGTCCCGTTCTCGGCGGAGAACGCAAACTCGCCCAGTATGGCAAGACCAGCGCTTGTGCCACCGACTGGCGCGCGAGTCGCGGCTTCCTGGATGGCTCCTTCTACTGGCGTTCCTTTCCACAACCGTACGTAATTCCATTGGTCGCCGCCCGCGATGAAAAGCGCCTCGGCGCTCCGAATCTTCGCTATCACAAAGGGGTCGTGGCATGCTTCTGACGACAGAATGATGATGGTTTCGCATGAGTTGACGCCGCCAAGGTCTGTATAGATCCATGGGTCGTAGGCATCGGTGCCCGCGCACCGGATCACAACAAAATCGCCGCCGCCTGATTTATCAATCATCCATTTCATGGCTGCGTCGATGTCCGTGCCTCCGCCCACCAACAGCAAACCCGGTTTCGTCTGTTTCGCCACATCATTTGGGTCTCCCGTGACATAGTACTCATATGCGGCCTTTGTTCCAGAGACTGGCAATGCCAGCAACATGGTTGACAGCACCATGGTCAGAACTAGAGTTGCTGCTAATACGCGCTTTCCGAAATCCATAACTCTCTCCCCCTCCCCAATCAGAGAATGTGTTACATTAGGCTTGCGTCAGGGACTCGGTGACTGTCAACCTAGAGCACCGTCCCTGCGAATAATCCGGCCTTCTGGACCTTCGCCACCAATATGGGACGGCAGCCCGTTTTCCCAGCGCAAGTGAACGCATGAACCTGGAGAATCCTCGACTTGCATTCCTCCAATCTTGCGAAAATTGGCGCATCCAGTCTAACTTGGACAACCGGTGCTGTGGTCCCTCCAAACGGGCTTGTACAGAAGTGCACAAGAATCATTTTATATTGAGGGGGTCGCTTCGATTGACAGCTAGGGGGAAGCCTGGTTGTTCCGTCGACTGGCGGGGGGAAAGACAATGGAAGTTATGAACAGAGCAGTGGTAATACTTGCATGTCTTGGAATGTTGAGCACGGCGTTCGTGATGCTGCCCTCAACAATCAAAGACTCCAGAGCGGCAGGGCCGATCGAGTGTATCGTGGGAATTCCTCAGTCGCTTGACAACCTGAACCCGCTCGCTGGGCAACAGAACATCGCGTATGAATGTTACATGCTTCAATTCGATTTCTTGAATACTTTCGATAAGTACTACAATCCAAAACCAGCCGCTGCCCAATCATGGTCCCATAGCACAGACGGAAAGGTCTGGACCTACAACATCCGTCATGGAATGACCTTCCATGATGGCCAGCCGGTCACGGCCGCGGACGTGAACTGGACCTTCAACATGATCCTCACTAACCCGGCGGGGGCACTCTACGTGGACCTGCTCAAGAACGTCACAGATGTACGTGCCTTGAATGACTACACGCTGCAGATAACCTCCAGCGCGCCCAAGGCGAACATGCTCGACCTGATGATCCCAATACTCCCCATGCACCTCTGGAGCAAGGTCCCATCAAACAAAATGGGCAGCGTGGACCCGTGGGATGCGACCTATTTCCCCAACGGTCCAATCGGGTCAGGTCCGTTCAGGCTTGTGCAGTACGTCACCGACTCCTTCGTCAAGTTCACGACTTTCACAGGCTACTACGGCGGAGCAGCTCACTTCGATGACCTCATTCTCAACATCTACCTGAACCCGCAGACTATGCTGAATGACCTTTCCGCAGGCTCCATTGACGCCGCTGTATCAGTTCCAAAGGAGAGCTGGACCACGACACTCAGTAAAGATCACATCCTCGGTCAGACCGTCCCGCAACCTGTGTTCCATGAGTTCGGATTCAACGTCTGCCCTCCAAACCTGCGAGTTGGCGGGGCGAGCACGAACTTGGAGACACTCAATCTATCGGTGAGAAAGGCAGTGGCAATGGCAATCGACAAGCAGAATATCGTTCAGCAGTGCTATTTCGGACTGGGTATCCTGGGCACGACGGTTGTGCCTCCTGTATACGGTCAATGGCACTACAACGTTTCTTCTACCGAGGAGTACAAGTTTGACATTGCTGGCGCCAACGCTCTGCTCAATGCCTCGGGATACAGGGACGTGAATTCTGACGGGACAAGGGAGAATGTCACCAGCGGGAAGGCACTCAACTTCAAGTTCCTTTATGCCACCGAGTACCCAGAAGACCAGTCTGCCGCAACTAGAATCAGCAACTGGCTCGCGCGGATAGGGATCACGGCAACTCCCGCCGGAGAACTCGAATCACAACTCTATACAGACTGGATTGGAATGAAGTATGATATGTTCATGTGGAACTGGGGATGCGATGTCGATCCGACATTCATATTGTCCGTCCTGACAACAGCGCAGATACCCACGAGTCACAATGACTGGTCTGCATGGTCAGATTCATTCTACTCGAACCCGACCTATGATCAACTGTTTGCACAGCAGCAGATTACGATTGATCACGCAACTCGCCAGCAGCTCGTGTATCAGATGCAGCGCATGGTCTACAAAGATTCGCCCTATGTTGTGCTCTGCTACCCGTACGGGTTGTACGCCTACAGGGACGATAAGTTCACGAACTGGCCGACTATGCCGACGGATGCGAATAGCCCCTACTGTGGGACCGCAGGAAGTCCTCAGTTCTACTTGGACATCATTCCCATTGGTTCGAACTATCCACCTACGTCGGTATCTGCAGGACAGCCCACGACTGTGGGCTTGAACGAAACGAGAAGCTTCACGGGCTCCGCATATGATCCCGAGAACGACCCCCTGACCTGGACATGGCAATTCGCGGAACCGAATGGAACCGTCAACACAATGCATGGTCAGACCGTCGAGTACACGTTCCGCAATTTGGGAGCGGTGACGGTCACGCTCTTTGTTTCGGACGGATACAACTCGCCCGTGTCGGCACAGATTGCGGTGACTGTCATCCATATCTCCAATGCTGGCTGGCTGATAGGCCATGTAACGGACACAGGAGCGAAACCGCTGATGGCTGCGGTTGTGTCAGTGACCGCCACATCAGTGACCACAAATGCCAGCGGCTACTACAACATGACCCTGTCGGCAGGCACCTACAATGTCACTGCAGCGGCTGAAGGTTATCGAACAACATGGCGGGATGCCGTTGTGGTTGAGGACCACACTACGACCCTGAACTTCAGCCTGACCAGCACCTCTGGAACGCTGATAGGACACATCTATGATGCGAAGACCGGACTCCCGCTGTCCAACTCCACAATCTCGGTGACGATGGGCCAAACGAGCAAGAATGGTGTCTCCAACACGAGCGGCGGCTACAGGATACCTCTGCTTCCTGCTGGCACCTACAACGTGAGCGCACTGAAATCGGGTTACACAACCAACACTACATCTGTCGCGATCGTCTCAGGCCAAGAGACCGTGCTGGACATCCATTTGAGCCCGGTCAAGGCAGGTGGAGCTAAGGGTCTCAGCGGCAGCCAGATGCTTGCCATCGGAGCGGTTATCGCTGTGGTGGCGATAGCTGCAGTCGCTGCATTGATGATGAAGCGCAAGAAACGCGCGGAACAGTCTCCGCCCGCTGCTGAGCCCCCTAAGACCTAGGCTCAAGAACCGGGAACAGCCAGACACGATCCGGGTCAACAACGAATCTGGAGCCACGCGAAGACATAGAGGTGCCGCTAGATGAAGAGCCTTAGGACCATCATTCTCAGAAAGGTACTGAATGCAGTAATCACTATTCTCCTGGTCCTTGTAATAAACTTCGTGCTCTTCCGGGTCATGCCTGGCAATCCAGTTAGAATGATGATTCCACAGAGACCAGACATCAGTCCGAGCTACATTGACATGATGATGGACAAGTTCGGTCTGAACCAGCCCTTGTATGTCCAGTTCTTCATCTACGTCAAGGACACGCTCACGCTCCAGTTCGGAGATTCTTTCCGCACTAGAACCCCTGTAATCAATCTCGTAATGAACGACCTCACGTGGACTCTCATCCTTGTCGGCACCTCCACATTCTTCATGATATTGATCGGCATGACCCTCGGAATCTTGGCGGCCTGGAAGCGAGGCAGCTGGTTCGACACGGGGTCTCTTGGGTTCTCACTTTTCTTCTACGCAATGCCGACTTTCTGGTTCAGCATCATCCTGATCTTGATCTTCGCTCTCAGCCTCCATTGGTTCCCTCCGTCAAACCAACTTCCTATCGGGATGACCTTAACTCCGTTCAAGTTTGACACCCTGACGGCTCTCCTGGACCACCTGTTTCTTCCCGCGGTCAGCCTTACGGTTGGGAGCATAGCTGCCTTCTCCGTAATCATGCGAAGCTCCCTTGTGGACGTCATGACCGAGGAGTACATCACAACGGCACGCGCGAAGGGCATGTCCGAATTCAGGGTGTTGAAAGACCATGCTGTCCCGAATGCGATGCTGCCGATGGTGACGCTTATCGCTATGGATCTGGCATTCGTTGTCGGCGGCGCGTTTCAGACGGAGTATGTCTTCAATTACAAAGGCATCGGATATGCCACGGTCATCGCGACCGGGCAGAAGGACTACCCGTATCTCCAGGCAGCTTTCCTGATTATCGCCGTCGTGGTGATCTTCGCAAACCTAGTGGCTGACATAACACTTACGTATCTTGATCCTCGGGTGAAGGTAAATTGAGACGACAGATAAGCCGCGTGTTGGAGGCATTTCCTGTTTCGGAGCCCACAAAGGAGAAGCTGAGGCTGGGTGGAAGGAAGATTCTCGACACATGGAAGCTCTTCAGAAGAAGCCGCCTAGGCATGATGGGCATGACGATGCTGGTCTTCTTCGTTATGCTGGCAGCTTTCGCGGGCCAAGCGATGACCCTCCTTTCCTGGATGTCAGGTTTTCTTGGGCATCCCTGGAGCTCACCATATGGTCCATTCCAGATGACTGGCGACGGGGTGATGCAGCCCCCATCGTTCAAGCACTGGCTTGGAACTGACGCGGACGAGCAGGACATCCTCAGCAGGGTGATCTACGGATCGAGGGTCTCTCTTGAGATCGGATTTGTCGCCTCCGTGGTCTCCATGGGCTTGGGTACACTGATCGGCCTCATGGCGGGTTTTTGGGGCGGGTGGAGAGATGAGGCGTTGATGAGGGTGACCGATGTATTCCTCGTCCTTCCCTGGCTATCGCTGATGATTGTCCTCGCGACAACATTGCCAGGCGGACAGAGCGTGACGAAGGTCATCTTCGTGATAAGCATCACTGGCTGGTCCTACACTGCAAGGCTGGTTCGCGCGGAAGTGCTCTCATTGAAGGAGCGCGTGTTCGTGGAGCGAGCAAGAGCAATCGGTTCGAGCGACCTCCAAATCGTCCGAAGACACATCTTCCCGAACGTCTTTCCCTTGGTGTTTGCTAACACCATCATAACGGTTGCTCTGTCCATCCTATCTGAGAGCACCCTCAGCTACATCGCTTTGGGACCGCCGCCGACGAAGGTCGTTACCTGGGGCAACATTCTATATGCGGCATCCCAGCGAAATGCCATGGGGAATGGGCTATACTGGTGGATCGTCGTGCCGGGAATCTGCATCGTCGTTGTCGTCCTGGCCTTCACCTTCATCGGTTACGCTCTGGACGAAATCTTCAACCCGAGATTGAGGAGACGCTAGGTCGTTGTTCCGAACAACTGAGTCGGATTGCACACTTATCACTTTCCTGCTTTCACCAGTCTGCCAAACTCCTCATAATCCCATATACTCGCAAATGGGTCAGTGAGTACTGTTCGCGGAAAAGTATATGGAAGCGCCGCAAATGACATGCTTAGACGGTTTTCAAGCGGGGTATCTCAACTATGCAAATTGGCAATCCTGTTGTCAGAGTCCAAAATCTGGAGAAGGTTTTCGAAGGAAATATCCGAGCTGTGGATTCGGTCTCCTTCGAGGTCGCCGAAGGCGAAGTGTTTGGCTTCCTCGGACCAAATGGGGCGGGCAAGACAACGACCATCTCCATCCTGACAACCCTAATGCTTCCGACAGGCGGAAAGGCCGAGATCCTGGGCCACGATATCGTATCGGAGCCGGGGCTAGTCAGAAAGGGCATAGGGCTGGTTCCACAGGACCTCACATCCGATGACGAATTGACGGGCCGCGAGAACATGGAGCTCAAGTCGAGGCTCTATGGCGTCCGCACGTCTGAAGCGCAGAAGCGTATCGACGAACTCCTTCGCCTGGTCGGTCTTGTCGATGCCCAGGATAGAGTCGTGAAGACCTACTCTGGAGGCATGAAGAAGCGACTGGAATTCGCCAACGGTCTTGTGCACAATCCACGGATACTGTTTCTTGACGAACCCACATTGGGTTTGGACATCCAGACTCGGACGAGCATATGGGAGCACATACGGAAGCTCAGGTCTGAAACGAACATGACGATATTCCTGACCACTCACTACTTGGAGGAGGCGGATGGCCTCTGCGACAGGATTGCAATCATAGACCATGGGAAGATCATCGCTCTGGATACTCCAGAAGGGTTGAAGAAGGCTGTGGGAGGGGACGTGATCGAGATAGAAGTCACAGAGTGCAACACGGACGTTCTGGACCTGATAAAGGGCATCCCAGGAGTCACTCTCATCGATGGGATGTGCACCGGCAACAAGGCCCGCATCAAGGTTCCAGACGCTAACGCGGCACTGCCGAACGTGCTCTCAACTTTCTGGAAGAACAAGATAGACGTTCTGAACGTCGCCGTAAAGAAACCCTCTCTGGACCAGGCATTCTTGGAATACACGGGCAGAGAGCTTCGGGATGAGGAGCAGGGCTCCACCGCGAAGGACTCTAATGGAACACCTCGTGCCAAACGGTTCCGAAGGAGGCGGTGACGATATGATAACGGAAACTCTGGCTCTCGTGGGTAGGGACCTCAGGAGATGGTACAGAACTCCCGGGCAGATCATCCTGGTATTCACCACGCCCCTGATCTGGCTCCTGCTTTTCGGACAGGCGTTCAACATCGGCAAGCTCGCACAGGGCGGACCTCAGACGGACCTTAGACTCGTCTTCGGAGGCGCGACGGACTACTTCTCATTCATGGCAATCGGGCAGACAGCGTTCATCATGCTGTTCGCATCACTTTTCAGCGGAGTTTCTCTCATACAAGACCGCAGGCTCGGATTCTTATCCATGCTTCAGGTGGCACCGATTCCCCGCGCCTCAATCCCTGTTTCAAGGATGATGTCGACAGTCTTCAAATCCATGCTCCAGGCAACGGTTGTCCTTGTCGTAGCTGCACTGTTCGCATTCATCCCGGGTTTGAGCGGCCTGAGGTTCAGCCACCAGTTCGGGATAATCGAGGCAGGAGGATTGGTCCTGTTCTTGGTCCTTCTGGGCTCGAGCATGGCCGCGCTCTTCGTAGCCCTGGGCCTTGTCGTCAGGAACGAAGAGGTCCTCTTCGGCTTGATCAACCTGCTGAACTTCCCGTTGATGTTCACAAGCAGCGCCCTGATACCCATAGCCTTGATGCCCAACTGGCTCCAAACCATTGCGAAATACAATCCCATAACATTCGTAGTTGACGGAATGAGGCAGCTTGTGTTCCACACTTCCGTGGGGTCGGTGTACCCGGTCGGAGTTGACCTGATTGGAGTCGGGATATTCAGCGCGCTCATGATCGGGCTTGGTGCGATACTTTCGCGGAAGGCCCTCCTCAGAACGTAGAGTCAATCATTCTCGAAGCGCCCCGCTCATACATTCAGAATGATCTTTCCTGGAGTATCAGATTCAGCCAGATTGACACGTCATCCCTATCTCGATCCATCTGTTGCGCCTGCCGCCATCCCGAACCTCACTTCCGACTCAAGCAGATAGAATGGGAGATTGCCGTTCTCGGCAATGAGGTCATGGAACCTCTTCTCCGAGAACCGCTGACCCATCTCGTTCCTGAGGTCGTTCTTCAACGCGTTTACCAGATGCCATCCGCTGAGGTAGCACATCCCGTATCCAGGCATCCTGGTGAACGACTTGACGCCCTGCTCCGCAATCGCTCTCGAGCAGCCGGTCTCCCTTGCGGTCATGTCGACCATTTCCTCAATCGTTGCCTCCTCGCACGCAAGTTTGACTTCGGAGATCATCCTGCAGGCGTTCCCGATGAAGTAATCCAGAGACCCGAACGCATGTTTGTCCGATCCCAGGAAGCCTTTGTCGTGCATCATTGATTCACAGTATGTCGCCCACCCCTCCTGGGATTCGTAAGGAGGGGACAGCGTCTCGGGGGAGTAGATGATGTGCGGCAGCTGGTGCATCCAAGGTTTCTTGTTCGACTTGACGCCCTGGAGATGGTGTCCCGGATACGCCTCGTGAACCGCAGTGCTGTCAATCGCAGAGTAGTTCCAAATCCCCTTGAGCCGCTCCTTACCCTCAGCTCCTGAAATGAGAAACACCGTGTCCTGGGATCGCTCGAAGACCGCGGGCAGATAGGTCGCAGCAGATGATAGACTGCCTTCTAGGATCTCCGGGGCCTTCATGACCAGCACCTTGGACCCACCCGGGATGGTGACGAGATCCCGCGCGAGGACAAAATCCCTGGCTTTCTCGACGACCACTTTGGTCCTCTCCACGACCTCCTCGATGCTGGCAGGACTCTCGCATTCAACGGCATTCCTTGCATCTTCTGGCGCTTTGCCTCCGGAGATCTTCAACGCGAGGGACGCCCTCTGCGCCTTGAAATACTCCAGATACCTCGTGGCCAGTCCAACTAACTCATCGGGATTGTACGGGATCCCGCGCATACTCATGAGCTTCGTGTAGCTCTTCCTTCCCATCGCAAACTTGTCAGTCGATGAGTCCAAAATCTTCAGTAGCCAAGCCTCATGCGTCCTGAGCTCATCCTTCGCGACCGCAATGTTTCTGATCATATCTGATTGCGATGTGCTGCTCCCTTTCGAGCTCGAGAGACTCTGAACCGTGTCGAGGAATCCGGGAAACGCGTTGCATGATTGCAGGGCCGCCTCTGTCCACATCCTCACCGTTCTCGCGCCATCGAAACGTTCTCGGAATTGTCCGAGATACCTTGGCAACTCCCCTATTCGGGCGCTCATCGATTCGAGACGCAATGCCAGCGGCGCATAGTCTCTCACAAGGGTCATTAGCATCGCAGTCGCAACGTTCTCCAAAGCATCTGGCTGCATCCTCCAGAGAGGGTAGTCATCGACCACGAACCTGTAGGTTTTCCGTGTGTAATCCAATACACGAAGGGAGACTCCCTCTTCCTTCGATAGATTCCCGGCGGAAACGATTTCGTCTGCTTCCTTGCCCCATTCATCTAGGAGATCGAGATTGTCCCGAATCCTCTTGAAACCCCCGTGAGGAAGGTGCGCATCGTAGGGATCATGCCTCCCGAACACAGTTGCACAATCAGGGTTTATGGAGAGCAGCCTGAGCAGCATCCGGTCGTTAAGGTCGCAGACATCTTCTGACGTCATTCGCACATCGCGTCTGATGACTGCTTGGATACATTGCCTTTTGGGCGACAGGAATGCCAAACCAGTTTCTTCTTCGACCAGCTCCTGGTCCTGCAGAAGTATTAGCGGGGACAATGCTGCCCACTCCGGGGACCATCCTCCGCCTTGACCTCAGGGAAGAGGGGCGGCAAGAGCCCCAGAGAAGAGATGATTCCATGAGGAGTCCTGGATATTTAAAGAAAACATGGCAATAGTATGGTACAAATCCTCAAAAACCCGACGGGTATCAACACCTTGATTATGGTAGGGCGCGGCAACACCCTAGACCCGAAGGAAGGGGAGTCAGATGGAGAGCTCTTCGAACGGCGCCTCCGACATCAGGAGGCTTGCTAGATGTCCAGTGGAGCAGCTCTATGCGGAACTGGGCACGAGTTCTAATGGTCTTTCCACCGCCGACGCTAACCAAAAGCTCAGAGAGCACGGTCCAAACATTCTCCCAGAGGCTAGGAAACTTCCGCTCTCCCACAAAGCTTTAGTCCAATTCAAGAACCTATTCAACGTGCTGCTGATCTTCGCGGCCATCTTGTCATTCTTCACCGGATGGACTTCGCATGACATGGGTTCCATCCAGATGGGGTTGGCAATTCTCCTCGTCGTAATCATCAGCGTCCTCTTCAGCCTGTTCCAGGAGCATCGTGCTGAACGCGCAATCGAAGCTTTGCGCCAGCTTGTCCCGGACAACATCAAGGTTCTGCGCGGTGGCAGGGTGATCCAAGTATCGGCATCTCGGATCGTTCCGGGAGATGTCATTTCGCTCGAGGAGGGAGACAAGGTGCCTGCGGACGCGCGCCTGACCTCCGCCTTCCAGCTTTCCATGGACAACTCTATCCTGACAGGAGAATCGGAGCCACAGCCTCGTCACAGCACGTGCGACAACGAGGAGGACTGCGTCTCCGAGGACATGACCAACCTTGTCTTTGCTGGCACTACCGTAGCCTCTGGTTTAGGCACCGCGGTCGTTCTGAAAACCGGTGGCAATACGAGATTCGGCCAAGTCGTTGGGATTGCCCATGCGATCGAGGAGCCTCTGAGCCCCCTTCAGAAAGAGATCAACTACACGGCGAGACTGAATTTCATAGCTGCGATCGCCATTAGCCTTCTCTTTCTTGTGATTGCGTGGCAGTTCTTGCATCTTCGGTTCTCGGAAAGCGTGCTCTTCATGATCGGAGTAATGGTCTGCCTCGTACCCGAGGGACTCCAAGTCACGCTGACGCTTTCACTCGCCCTGAGCAGCTTGGCGATGTCGAAGCGCAACGTTGTCGTCAAGCGGCTTTCCTCGGTGGAGACTCTCGGCTCCACGACTATCATCTGCACTGACAAGACTGGTACAATAACAGAAGGCCAAATGACAGTTAGGCAGATCTGGATGAGTGGGGAAGTGTTCGATGTCTCAGGTGAGGGGTACGAGCCTGAAGGCGGAATCTTCCTGAAGGGGCATGAGCTAACGGCCTCGGACAGGGTGGATCTGCACGCACTCTGCTATGTGGCTGCCTTGGACAACAAAGCCACTCTTGTGCCGCCTCTTGACCGACGCAAGTATCGATGGACTGCAGTTGGGGACTCGACGGACGCAGCGTTGCTTGTTCTGGCGGCCAAGTCCGGCATTGATCCCAAGAAAGCCCTTGAAGAGCAGCCTCGCATTGGGATGATCGCATTCGATTCGCAACGGAAGATGATGACGAGCGTGCACGAGAGAAAGGACTGCGTTGTCACTGCCTACGTGAAGGGCGCGGGCAACGAGGTCCTGTCGCGTTGCGACAGCGTGCTCAAAGGCAATCAAGTCGTCCCCATGACTCCTGACATGACAGATAGGATCCGCGGGCAGATAGATGACTTCGCACGGGAGGCCTACAGGGTGATTGCCCTGGCAACAAGGAATCTCCCGGAGAAAGTGGAGAACTACGAATCTGTTTCGGTCGAGACCCATCTCACATTCGTCGGACTAGTGGCAATCTTGGATCCCCCCCGAAAAGATGTCGCCGAGGCTGTCAGCAGGGCTCGAAGTGCTGGCATAAAGGTAGTAATGCTGACCGGCGACCACTTGCTGACGGCCGAGGCAATCGCCCGCAAGGTAGGGATCCTCACTTCGACCGACAGCTCGGTGATATCCTGCGAGAGACTCGCAGAGAGAACGGACGAGGACCTTTCAAGGATTCTCGACACTCCCGAGCTGGTCTTCGCGCGTGTCACGCCAGAACAGAAGTTGCGCATCGTACGGTTATTCAAGGAAAAGGGAGAGACAGTCGCTGTCACGGGCGATGGAGTAAACGATGCACCCGCGCTGCTCGAAGCTGACATTGGAATTGCAATGGGCATCACTGGAACGGATGTCGCGCGGGAATCTGCCGACATGGTTCTTCTTGACGACGACTTCGCTTCCATCGTAGGAGGTGTCGAAGTCGGAAGGTCGGTCTTCGACAACCTCCAGAAGTTCATAGTTTACGTATTCGGTCACAACTGGGCCGAGCTATTCACATTCATAATCTTCGTTCTCCTTCAGACGCCGCTACCTTTGGCGGTGGTCGGAGTCCTCGCAATCGACCTATTGCTGGAGATCCCTCCGTCCATCTCCCTGACGATGGAGCCTCCAGAACCTGGGATAATGGACCGAGAGCCAAGGTCGAGGACTAGCCGTCTGTTCGATGTCAAAACGCTCGCCAGGTCCGGTTACATCGGCACTCTCATCGGCATTGCGGCCATCTTCTGGTGCTTCGCCGCATGGTCTGGAGGTGGCTGGTCACTCGGAACATCCGCCATCGCTGACAAGGCAGTCTACATGAAGGGCACGACAGTGGTTCTTGTGGGGATCATGGCTGGCCAGCTGGGCAACCTTTTCGCCACGCGAACCAACATAAGATCCTCATTCACTCTCAGCCTGACAAGAAACAGATGGCTACTCCCAAGCATCGCAGCAGAATTGATGATTCTCGCAGCAATCGTATATGTCCCATTCATTCAGCCAGTTTTCGGAACTACGAACCTGCAGCCAATCGAGTGGTTGTACCTTTTCAGTTTCGCGCCCGTCATTCTGCTGCTTGAAGAGGCCAGGAAACTGTACGTCAGGAGAGTCCTGCTGCCCGCTCCTGCGGTTACCATACCGGTCCCCGTTCCCTTCGCTTCCTTCGCCAGAACTGAATCCGTCCAAGCGAAGGGTGTGCGACGCACGCCTTTTTCGCAGGTCGGCCCCCCCGTAATTGTAGTGGGTTTCTCCGCGATGAGAACTGAGACCGCTCTACCAGTCGCAATGAGTCTAGCGGAGCAATCCGGATCGAAAATCCAGGTCGCCTCGGATCGCAAATTGCCCACGTCCCACCAGGCTTATCTATCAGCAGAATCGAATGTTCCTATCGAATATATCCCTCTTGACATTGCCGAAGGTTCGAAGGGAATGCGTTCGGCAGCAAGCGCGATTAGAAAATACGCAGATCGAATAGGGGCAGAGATGATAGTCTTACCCGTCGGACGGGATGTGTTCGCAAACTGGACCAGCCGAAAGACGGTTGGCTGGATCGAGGAATTCTCGGGAAAGCAAGTGATTCTCGTGGCCGCGCCATCAAAACCCTCTCGAAGTCTGGAACATCCGCGTCGACTCCTGATTCCCATTCTCGAAAGATTCCATCCGGAAGTGTTCGCTCTGGCCGGCGCTCTGACATCGGCGTCTCATATTCCTGATGTGGACGTTGTTGCGGCAAGGGTCATCAAAATGCCCCCGACGGTCCCCCTATATTCGACCTTCCGACCCGAATCCCTTGTTGACTCGGAGAAGGAGCTGTCGTTTCTGAAACCGTTGAGCGGGTTGCCCCTACTGCGTCGCTTGAGCGTGAGAGTCTTGCTCGTTCGAGATTCAAGCAGAGACCTCATCCACTTTGCGGAAGAGAGACGGATCGATCTGATCGTTCTGAAAGGGGATTGGAGCGCAAGCCGTCGCGGATTCCTAGCTAAGACGGAGCGAAGGATAGCGGTCAAGGCATCCAGTTATGTGGCTGTGCTGCTGTCCTCAGGTCATTAGGTCCTTGAGCCAGGACGAGATCTGCAACTGCAGAGTTGAGGCGAAAAAGGGGTCGGGATCGGCCCAACTCTCGATCGTGCCAACACCATGGACCGTGTAGATGTCGCACCCAGTTCGGTTGTTCGGCTTTCACTAGCAGGACACGAATTCGGTTCCCTGTTCTAGCTTCGCCCTTCGCAATGAATTGTAGACCCCTTCGAGTATGCAAGCTTCGGTCACGTACCCATAGAAGTCTCCCTTGTCAAAAACCGC
>Ga0315281_10007478_pt1 | contig 15370 bp, 13 predicted proteins | sample YL17G07_0_MG_FD_204540 | JGI IMG/M metagenome (GOLD analysis project Ga0315281, IMG submission 204540) | Sediment microbial communities from Yellowstone Lake, YNP, Wyoming, USA - YL17G07_0 | ecosystem: Environmental > Aquatic > Freshwater > Lake > Sediment | place: USA: Wyoming | collected...
GAACCAAAGCCATCAATCCCGTTGGAGCCAAAGCAAGCGCCTCCGTCAGCGAGTACTGTCCAGCCGGAAATTACCAAGAAAGATCAGGCCCGCCCTGTTGTTCAGCCGGAACACGAACGAGCGGAGAAGGCGCCCTTGCCTTCCTCAAAGCCTTCCCATTCAGGCCGCATGATACTGGTGCTGCTGGTCACGCTCATCGTCGGTGCTTTGGCGGTATACGGTGTGTTTGTCTATGTTCAATCTTCTTCCCAACAAGGAAAAGAAGCAGTCCCTGAGTTGACTTCGGTCAAAGGAATACAAATCGTAAACCCCTCCGGCTCCATGGAGCAGAACGGTGATTTGCTTGTCACCGGTATTGTTCAGAATACCACGGACAAGGAGGTCGCTGCCTGGTATGTGGTGGTAGAGGTCTATGATGCACAAAACGTGGTCCTTGCCAAATTGAGGTTTTTGAACGGCAAACAGATTTACAGCAAGCGGGATTTCGACATCCTGGCAAAGCGCGGCATGAATGTTCAGGAATTGAAAGCAAAGTATCTTCAGGAAAAAGGCATTGCCCTTCCGCCGAAGGGAGCGGCTAATTTGGAGATGCACTATTTGCAGCCTCCGCCAGGTATCGCCAGCTTTAATGCCCTGATTCTTCCTTTTGATCCCGTTCAACTTTACAGGGAAATTGCCGAAGAAATGAAGTAGCGGGGATGCATAGGTTGCCGTATTACGCACTCAACGGGTTTGTTGTTCTTTCAGCATATGTCATGGACCTCATCCTTGGCGACCCGCGCTGGTTTCCCCATCCCGTCCGGGGAATCGGATGGATGATCGGGAGGACCGAAGAGGTCCTCAGGCGCTTTGCTAAAACCCCGCAGGCTGAGAAAACCGCAGGCGTCCTTCTGGTTATTCTCGTTATTTTGCCCGTTTTTATCATAGCGCAATTCCTCCTCCTGGCCTCCTTCAAGGTATCGGTCACCGCGGGTTTGATCGTCTCTGTCTTTTTAGCTTTTACGACACTTGCCGCGCGAGGCCTGGGGGATGCCGCGAAAGCGGTAGCGAGGCGGCTTGATGCGGGGGATATTGAGCAGGCGAGGGCCGAACTTGCGACGATCGTCGGAAGAGATACTGCTGATCTTGATGAGGAAGGGATCGCCAGGGCAGTGGTCGAGACCGTTGCGGAGAATGCATCGGACGGTGTGATCGCACCGCTCTTCTACCTGGCGATCGGCGGCCCAGCGCTTGCCCTTGCGTACAAGGCGGTGAATACTCTTGACTCCATGGTCGGGTACAAGAACGAGAGATATGTCAACCTTGGCTGGGCAGCGGCGCGTCTGGATGATGTGGCGAACTATGTTCCGGCAAGGATCACGGCGGTTTTGATCTGCCTGGCTTCAGATATATTTCGAGGATGTAAGTTTGCGGCCGCTTTTATCGCCCGTTTCTTTTTCTCAAACTCCGAGCTCCGAACTCCGAACTCCGAACTTCATAGCCCCTGGCGGATCATGCTGCGCGACGGGAAAAACCATCCAAGCCCGAACAGCGGGTATCCCGAGGCTGCCATGGCGGGTGCGCTTGGCATCCGACTCGGCGGTCAAAGCACCTACGCGGGAAAGCTCAGTCTCAAACCCTACCTTGGCGAGGCGCTGAGCCGAATCGACAAAAAACATATTGAAAAGTCCGTTTTATTCATGTATTGTACTACCTCATTTGCCGCTCTCGGGGCAGCGGGAATCCTGTTCTTGTTTTGAGGAAAATTATCACTTGACAAAATCGGCAGGTATGCTATAAAGGCAAAATTTTTATGGTCATTAAGACCGGGAGGAGATCAGATGAGCAGTATTAATAAGAATTACCTCTTTACCTCGGAATCGGTTACCGAGGGTCATCCGGACAAAATAGCCGACCAGATTTCAGACGCGGTGCTTGACGCCCTGTTAACGCAGGACCCGATGAGCCGTGTGGCATGCGAAACGCTCCTGACCACCGGACTTGCCATGGTTGCGGGAGAGATCACGACAAAGGGATATGTAGAGATCCCGGATATCGTCCGTCAGACCATCAAGGACATCGGATATACCCGGGCGAAGTACGGGTTCGATTCCGAGACCTGCGCGGTAATCACCTCGGTCCACTCCCAGTCGCCTGACATTGCCATGGGTGTGGACACCGGCGGCGCCGGCGACCAGGGCCTTATGTTCGGATATGCCTGCGATGAGACTCCGGAACTCATGCCCATGACCATCATGCTCGCGCACAAACTCACCCGCCGCCTTTCTGAAGTGCGCAAGAAGGAGATTCTTCCTTATCTAAGGCCGGATGGAAAGTCACAGGTGACCATCGAGTACCGGAACGGCAAACCTTACCGGCTCCACACGATCGTTGTTTCTTCACAGCACAGTCCCGATGTGACGCTCAAGCAGCTGCGCAAGGAGATTATCGAAAAGGTGATCCTTCCGGTGCTCCCGAAGAAACTGCTTGATGAGAAAACCATCATCTATCACATAAACCCCACGGGCAGGTTCGTGACCGGAGGCCCCATGGGCGACACGGGCCTCACCGGACGCAAAATCATCGTGGACACCTACGGCGGCATGGGAAGCCACGGCGGCGGCTGTTTCTCGGGCAAGGATCCGACGAAGGTCGACCGCTCGGCATCCTACATGGCCCGGTACGTTGCCAAGAACATCGTGGCAGCAGGCCTTTGCAGCGAGGTCGAGGTGCAGCTTGCCTATGCGATCGGCGTTGCCGAGCCGGTTTCCATCCATATCGATGACTTCGGCACGGGCAAAATCCATCATGACAAACTCGTCAAGATCATCAGAAAGAACTTCGACATGACGCCCAAGGGCATCGTGAAGACCTTGAACCTGAGGCGGCCTATTTATAAGAAGACCGCGGCCTATGGCCACTTCGGCAGGACCGAGCCCGAGTTCACCTGGGAAAAGACGGACAAGGCGGCGAAGCTCAAGAAGGAAGCGGGAGTGAAATAATTGCGGATTGCGGAATTCGGATTGCGGATTAAACCCCAAATCCATTCTGCAGAAAATGAAAATTATGTTGAGGGCAGCCCTGTGTGGCTGCCCTCAACATTGTGAGACTTGTATTCAAACATCAACCCACCCCGTCGAGGGGCGCTGCAGCAGTCACCGCAAGGTGGGTCTGTCAGGCTCGATGGGTGGTCCAACATGCAGCAACGGCGCCCATTCATTAACTTGAATGGAGGGCTTTATGTCAACTAAAGACTACGTCATCGCCGACATCAACCTGGCCTCGTGGGGCCGCAAAGAAATCGCCATCGCCGAAACTGAAATGCCCGGCCTGATGGCCATCCGTGCAGAATTTGCCAAGACGCAACCGCTGAAAGGCGCGCGCATCACCGGTTCGCTGCACATGACCATCCAGACCGCCGTGCTGATCGAGACGCTGAAGGCGCTCGGTGCGGAAGTGCGTTGGGCTTCATGCAACATCTTCTCGACGCAGGATCACGCCGCAGCAGCCATCGCCGCCGACGGCATTCCGGTGTTTGCTGTCAAAGGCGAATCGCTGACCGATTACTGGGACTACACCCACCGCATCTTCGAGTGGCCGGACGGCGGCCATTCCAACATGATCCTGGACGACGGCGGCGACGCCACGCTGCTGCTGCATCTGGGCAGCCGCGCCGAGAAGGACATCTCGGTGCTGGCCAAGCCGGACAGCGAGGAGGCGACCGTGCTGTTCGCCTCGATCAAGGCCAAGCTGAAGACCGATCCCAAGTGGTATTCGACGCGCCTGGCCAAGATCAAGGGTGTCACCGAAGAAACCACCACCGGCGTGCACCGCCTGTATCAAATGCACGAACGCGGCGAACTGAAGTTCCCGGCGATCAACGTCAACGACTCGGTAACCAAGTCGAAGTTCGATAACCTCTACGGTTGCCGCGAGTCACTCGTCGACGGCATCAAGCGCGCCACCGATGTGATGATCGCCGGCAAGATCGCGCTGATCTGCGGCTACGGCGACGTGGGTAAGGGCTCGGCACAGGCCATGCGCGCGCTGTCGGCACAGGTTTGGGTGACCGAGGTTGACCCGATCTGCGCACTGCAAGCCGCAATGGAAGGCTTCCGCGTCGTCACCATGGATTACGCCGCCGACAAGGCCGACATCTTCGTGACCTGCACCGGCAACGTCCATGTCATCGACCACGACCACATGGTGAAAATGAAGAACCAGGCCATCGTGTGCAACATCGGTCACTTCGATTCCGAGATCAACGTCGCCTCCCTGGAAAAATATCAGTGGGAAGAGATCAAGCCGCAGGTCGACCATATCATTTTCCCCGACGGCAAGCGCATCATTCTGCTGGCCAAGGGTCGCCTGGTGAATCTGGGTTGCGGCACCGGTCATCCGTCCTACGTGATGTCCTCGTCGTTTGCGAACCAGACCCTCGCGCAGATCGAACTGTTCACCCGCACCAAGGACTACCCGGTCGGCGTGTACACCCTGCCCAAGCATCTGGACGAAAAGGTCGCGCGTTTGCAACTGACGACGCTGAATGCGCAATTGAGCACCTTGACCGACCAGCAGGCTGCGTACATCGGCGTGCCCAAGCAAGGGCCGTACAAGTCGGAGCACTACCGCTACTAAGCGAGCTGTTATCAGCGTAACCTTGCGGCGGGGGCGGAATACCATGGGCATCAAGATCGGCAAACTCACTCCGGAACAGAAGCCATATCTCGCCTCGTGGGAGATGGGAACGTAGGAACGGCAGGAGACAGAATCCAGAAGTCAGGAGCCAGAAGTTGGGAAGTGGAATTTGAATGAAATTTATTCTGAATTCCGACTCCTGATTCCTGGCTCCTTTTTTATGTATGAACAACTATCTTAAAATCATCGCAGCTATGTGTATTTGGAGCACCTGGGGTCTGATGATCCGCTGGCTCGCGCTTCCCGCCGTCGTTGTCCTCTTTTATACTTCGCTGATCGCAAGCTTCTTCGTGCCAATAGTTCTGAAAATGAGAGGGGAGCTTGCTCTTTCGGGAATCAGGAAAACGTGGTGGATTTTTGCGCTCCTCGCAGCTTCGTCGATCATAAATAATGTCGCTTATTTTTATGCGCTGGCGCGCACTACGGTCTCGAACGCCGTTTTTACCCACTACACTGCGCCGATCTTCGTTGCCCTGCTTGCGCCGGTCCTGATCGCAGAGCGGCTCCAGAGGTCAACCCTCATTTCCCTGCCCATCGCCGCACTCGGCATGGTTCTGATTTTTCTGTCCGGCGGGGGCCTTCGTATATACCGGGGGGACATGATCGGGATTGCCGCAGGTTTGGTCTCAGGAGTGGCTTATGCCTTCCTTATTATTTTATCGCGAAAGCTCAGCAAGATGCTGTTGCACCATAGAGCGATCGTTTTCGTACTCTGGATAACAACGCTCGCAACGGCGCCGTGGGCTTTGTTTACGAACTATCACCTGGACTATCGCTCGACCGGCCTTCTGCTGATAACCGGCGTGATGCATTCCACCCTTGCGCCGCTTCTCTATTACAGCGCGCTCAAAAAAGTGCTGGCCCAACATGCCGCGATCCTGGGTTACATCGAGCCGCTTGCCGCGATACCGCTCGCCTTCCTGTTTCTGTCGGAAACCCCTTCCCCCGTTGCCCTGTTCGGCGGCGTTCTCATTCTTTTTTCCGGGTATCTCGTGGTCCGCTCGCGGATGCTGGAAAAAACAGGCTTGGTATAGAGAAACACGTTCTTCTTGATGTGTTATTGCCGAGCACCCATGTTTTTCTTCCATCTTGCATTCGTAAATATTTCGGATATAATAAATACACATCATAAAAATCACACGATATATGCAAAAAGGAGATGTCATGAAAAAATCAGCTGTTCTGTCGATCATTGCGGTAGCGGCAAGTCTTATCGGGACCATGGCGTTTGCGGAAAAGCCGGCTGTAAAGAACGAGGGGGCGGCGAAGTTCAAGGAACATTGCGCTGTCTGTCACCCTGATGGTGGAAATATCATGAACCCGAAAAAGACCCTGCATAAAAAGGACCGGGACGCGAACGGCATCAAGAACAATGCGGACATTGTCAAAACCATGAGAAAACCCGGACCAGGCATGACAACATTCGATGCCAAAATTATTTCGGACAAGGATGCAGGAGAAATTGCGCAGTACATTGTGAGGACTTTCAAGTAGTCCATGAAGTTCACCATGATTTTTCTGGCGGGATTTCTGTACGTGTTTCCGGTATTTCCTGCCAGTGCAGAGGAACGGCCTCTCTGGGAAGCAGGTTTGGGCCTCACCGGTTTGAGTATGCCGGATTACCGTGGTTCGAACGAACAGCGGGATTATCTCTTTCCTTTGCCCTACGTGGTGTACCGCGGAGATATCCTGAAACTGGACAGAAAAGGCATGCGCGGCCTGCTGTTCCAGTCTGACCGGATGGAACTGAATATCAGCGCCGATGGAAGTGTTCCCGTAAGAAGCGGCAGGAACTCCTCGCGCACCAATATGCCGAATCTCGACCCAACACTTCAGATAGGACCGTCCTTGGAAGTTTGTCTGGTTCGTGATTGTGAGGCTGACCAGGCGGTGCAGGCGCGCTTCCCGGTGCGCGCCGTAATGGCAACGGATTTTTCCCGGGTCCACGGCATCGGTTTTGTCGCGAATCCTCAACTCAACGTCGATTTTAAAAACATCGGAACGGGCAAAGGATGGAATTTTGGCTTTGCCCTCGGTCCGATCTTTGCGACGGAACACTACCATGATTATTTCTACCAGGTCTCTCCGCAGTATGTTGTTCCCGGTGTTCGGCCCTCGTATGACGCTCATTCAGGTTACAGCGGTTCAATGATCGTCACGGCATTGAGCAAACGCTTTGAACACATCTGGTTTGTTTCATTCGCACGCTATGATGATCTTGATGGAGCTGTATTTTCAGACAGCCCGCTCGTGAAGACCAGACGCTCATACATGGCGGGATTTGGCTTTGCCTGGGTATTCGGGCAGTCGTCGACCTTGGTAAATGCTCCTCAGTAAATTTTGAATTATTATGAATTATAAGGCCTGGCAATGATACAAAAAGTAGCAATTCCCTTGACAAAGACTAAACGGTGGTATACAGTTATTTCATAATAAAAAAAAATAATAGCAGATTTTGCATCAGAAACGAAAACATTACAGCTCTTCATGATCTCTTGATATTCCACACCTGTATAAGGAGGATTCATTATGGGAAAGAAAGATGAGGTAAGTAAGCAGTTTCTCGATGCGCTTGAGTTCCGTGGTATTAAACGAAGAGATTTTTTGAAGTACTGTGGTGCAACTGCTCTCCTTCTTGGCCTTTCAGAATCATTCACTCCAAAAATCGCCGCAGCAATAGAAAAAGCAACAAAACGGCAACCGGTCGTGTGGCTCAACTTCGCGTCCGATACCGGCTGTACGGAAGCTTTTATCAAAGCAACCTATCCAAGCCCTGCCCAGGTTATTCTTGATATTCTGAGCGTTGACTACAACGAGACCATCATGGCTGCCGCAGGCAAGCAGTCTGAAGAGATCCTGGTCAAATCCCGGAAAGAGGGCGGCTATATCCTGATCGTTGAGGGAGGCATTCCGACCAAAAAAGGCCACGGCATGATCGGCAATAAGGAAATGCTTGAGGTTTTCAAAGAAAATGCCGCTCCCGCTATAGCGATACTGGCCATTGGCAGCTGTGCAACCACCGGCGGTGTGCCTGCTGCCAAGCCCAACCCCTCGCAGATCATAGGAACCGCAGAGGCGCTTAAACGGGTAGGAATCAGCAAACCGCTTGTCAACCTTGACCTTTGTCCTGTAAATCCCGAATACCTTGTCGGTGTTGTGGTCAATTTCCTTCTTCTTGGAAAGATTCCCGACCTTGACCAGTACGGCAGGCCGAAGATGTTCTATGGTCAGACGATCCATGACAATTGCGAACGCAGGGCGCATTTCGATGCCGGCAGGTTTGTGGAGGTATTCGGCTCCAAGGAAGAATCTCTTAATTATTGTTTGTACAAAATGGGCTGCAAGGGCCCCATGACGTATTCGGCATGTCCGAAGATTCAGTACAACAACAGAACGAGTTGGTGCATCAAAGCCGGCGGCCCTTGTATCGGCTGCGCCGAGCCGGGGTGGACCGATAAATTCGCCGGGTTCTATGAACGGCTGCCTGGAGTTAAGATTCCAGGGCTTGGCGGTGTCGAGGCCGGCGCTGATACACTCGGTGCAGTGGCTGCAGCGGCAACGGTGGCCGGCATTGCTGTACATGCCATTGCAACAGGGGCTTCAGGCAGGACCAAAGAAGAAAAAGACGGAGGTAAAAAATAATGGCCAGGATAACCATAGACCCGTTTACCAGAATTGAAGGACATCTCAGGATCGACGTTGAGATTGAAGGCGGCAAGGTCAAGGATGCTTGGACGACCGGGACCTTATTCCGGGGTTTTGAGATCATCCTGCAGGGGAGGGATCCCCGGGACGCCTGGCATATTACCCAGCGCATCTGCGGAGTCTGCCCGACCTCCCATGGTCATACGTCGTCAATGAGCATGGACGATGCTTTTAAGGTTAGACCTCCGGATAACGGCCGCATAATCAGAAATATTATCGAAGGTGCCCAGTTCGTTCACTCTCATATTCTCTGGTTCTACCACCTGAACGCCCTGGATTATGTTGACGTAGTGTCAGCCCTCAAGGCGCAGCCCAAAGAAGCATCTTTAAAGAAGGTGCAGGCCAAACTGAAGTCTTTTGTCGAATCAGGACAGCTTGGTCCGTTCGCGAACGCTTATTGGGGACATCCGGAATATAAACTGTCGCCGGAAGTGAACCTCATTGCCGTGGCCCACTATCTGGAAGCACTCGAAATGCAGGCTAAGGCTTCCCAAGTAAGCGCTCTCTTTGGTGGCAGGATGCCGATGACCATGACGAGCCCTCCGGGAGGTGTAACGCATGTGCCGACGGTGGATGACCTGAAGAACTATCTCTTCAGGGTCAAAGAGCTTCAGGACTGGATCGATAACGTGTTCATCGCCGACCTGCTGGCCATTGCCCCATCTTATCTCTACGCTGCAGGCGTGGGCAAAGGTCCGGCAAATTTCCTGTCCTGGGGTGTGTTCGAGGATGCTTCCTTTGATCCTAAAAAGCGGCTGCTGCCCCGCGGAGCGGTATTTGCCTCCGACTTCCCGAAGGTGCATGATGCCAAGCCGGAAGACGTCATGGAGCATACGGGGCGCAGCTGGTATAAAGGCGGAAAGCCGCTAAACCCGGCAGTAGGCGTGACGGAGCCTGAATACACTGAATATGATTCGAACAAGAAATATACCTGGGCCAAAGCACCGCGGCTCCTGGGCAAACCCATGGAGGTCGGCGCCCTGGCGCGCATGGTCGTTGCCTATGCCTCTGGCCAGCCTACGGCCAAGAAACTGATTGATGATACGCTGAAAGCAATCGGTCATCCCGGACATCCCGAAGTGCTCTTCGGCATCGTCGGCAGGATCGCGGCCCGGGCGCTGGAATGCAAGATGGTCGCTGACTCCATGTATCAGTGGGGCATTGACATCATCGAAAACATAAAAAAAGGTAATACGGCCGTGTATACCGACTACAAGATCCCGGATAAAGCGCAGGGCATCGGGCTCTGGGAAGCGCCTCGCGGCGCTCTGGGACACTGGATCGATGTGGAAGGCAAGAAAATCAAGAACTACCAGTGTGTTGTTCCGACGACATGGAATGTCTGTCCGCGGGACGACAACGGCGTGCGCGGTCCGATCGAACAAGCGCTCATCGGAACGGCTGTGCACGATGCTGAGAAGCCGCTGGAGGTCATGCGCGTGGTGCATTCCTTCGACCCGTGCCTTGCCTGTACGGTGCACGTGATCCATCCTGAATCCAACCGCATCATGGACTTCAAGGTCTCGTGAGGGAGGACACTATGGCACAAGAACTTGTAAAAGAATGGAGCCTCGGCTACATTATCGAACACTGGACCAGGGTCGTCGCCATTGTTGTGCTTACCTTTACGGGTCTTTATATTCATTGGCCCTTCATTGCCGGCGGACCTGAGAGTTTCATCATGGCCTGGATGCGGTTCTTCCATTTTGTTGCGGCCTATACGCTCATTTTGGGATTAGTGGTCAGGGTGTACATGGCATTCAAGTCCACTTTTGACGCCGACTGGAAGGACTTCGGGATCATCGAGAACATAAAGAACGTCCCGGACATTCTCGGCTATTACCTCTTTATCAAAGGTTCGCATAAGGATTACCGGAAGTATAACCCGCTCCAGGCTCTGGCATATCTGGGCGTCGCAGCGGTGATCGTCATTACTGCCTTTACCGGCGGGGCGCTCTACCATGGCAACGTATTCGGATTTATCAAAGCCCCGAACAGTTTTCTGTGGGTAAATGCGCTTCTTGGCGGAGAAGTTGCTACACGGTTCGTGCATATCCTGTCCATGTGGTTCTTTATCGTGTTCGTATTGGTCCACGTCTACATGAGCATCATGATCACCTTCGTGAACAAGGACAGGTCCCTCACGTCCATCTTTACCGGCTACAAGCTCAAAAAGCTTTCCAAATGACCTCAGATGAACAGCTCCGGGGAGGCGTCACAACGCCTCCCCAAAAAATTCTCATACTCGGTGTGGGCAATTTGCTTCTCAGGGACGATGGGTTCGGTGTTCACCTCATCAACTCCCTGAAAGGCACTGCTTTGCCCGGAAACGTGGCGCTGCTGGAGGCCGGCACGGTCAGCCATCAGTTGATACCGTTGTTGCATGAAATCGACCACCTTATCGTCATCGATGTTGTCGAAGCCGGCGACATTCCGGGGTCGCTCTTCCGTTTTTCACCTGATGATATGAAATTCCAGGTTGCACAGCAGGCCTCTTTGCACCAGATCAGCCTTATAGACGTTCTCCATATGGCAGCGCTGACAGGAACGAAACCAAAGACTACTATCATCGGTGTGCAGCCCAAGGATGTATCCTCATGGTCCATGGAGTTGAGTGATGAACTTACTGCGGTGATTCCACGGGTTCAAGAGCTTATTTTTGAGGAATTGAATAAGATCGGCGCCGCGTAATGATTGAGAAAGAAACCGTCTTAGCCTGATTTTCCACCGCATACTTGACAGCAAGCGTCAGATGTGCGATAAAGTAATCAGACCAAATGCCCCACGAAATTACTTCCTCTGTGACTGGAATGCCCAATGTGCCTTGCTATCCCTTCGAGAATAATAAACATCGATAATATGTCGGCCATCATCGATGTCTTCGGCGCGCGCAAGGAAGTGAATTTAATGCTTCTGCCCGTTGAACCCAAATTAGGAGACTATGTCCTTGTCCATGCTGGTTTTGCCATCCAGATGGTCGACAGGGAAATCGTCGAGTCAGGAAAATCCATGCACGAAACAGCTCTTGCTCTGAGTATTCTTGATGTAGTCGTTGAAAAATGCCGTGAAGCAGGCGGTACTACCGTTGACACTGTCCGGCTCAAGATCGGCATGGCCGCCGGAGTGATGCCCGAGGCGCTGAGCTTTGCATTCGACGCCGCCAAGGTTTCGTCCGTGGCGGATCATGCGGAGCTGATTATCGAGCGGATTCCCGTTTCCGGAGTGTGCGGCGAGTGCAAGAAAGAATTTACGGTCACGGACGTACAGTATGTTTTTGCCTGCCCCCTGTGCAACTCGAAGTTCATTGAACTTAAAACCGGACGCGAGATGGAGATCGTCGATATGGAGATCAACTGATGAAGGTCAAGGTCGTTACACGCATACTGGAAGCCAATGACCGCATTGCCGAGGAAAACCGGAAGCGCTTCAAGGAGGCCGGTGTTTATGTCGTCAATCTGATGGGTGCGCCCGGGGCCGGCAAGACCACGCTCCTTGAACGGACGATTTCGGCGCTGAAACCGCATTTGAAGATCGGCGTGATCGAAGGCGACATTGTCGGGAGCGACGATGCTGAACGAATCAGCGCTCTCAATGTGCCGGTGGTCCAGATCAACACCGGCGGGGCCTGTCACCTCGATGCGAATATGATCAGCGAAGTGCTGCCGGACCTTCCCTTGAAGGACCTGGACCTGCTGATCATTGAAAATGTAGGAAACCTCGTGTGTCCGGCCGAATTCAAAGTCGGCGAGGACATGAAAATGATGGTCCTGTCCGTTGCCGAAGGCCACGATAAGCCGCTCAAATACCCGCTCATGTTTCGCGAGTCCTCAGCTCTGGTCCTGAACAAGATCGACCTCCTCCCTTACATGAATACGGACATGAACAAGGTCCGGAACGACTCCCTGGCGCTAAATCCAAAGCTGAAAATATTCGAGGTCTCGTGTACGACCGGCGCGGGCATCGAAGCATGGGCTCAATGGTTGAACGGGCTCAGATCATAGTAAAAGGCGTGGTGCAAGGCGTGGGGTTCAGGCCCTTTGTGTACAAGCTTGCCACGGGTCTGCGCCTTACCGGCTATGTAACGAATACGAGCGATGGCGTGCTGATCGAAGCGGAAGGAACGGGGATTGCCGAATTTCTACGCCGTCTTCGCATTGAAGCTCCGCCGCTTTCCGATATTACCGATGTTTCAAACACCCCGTTGCCGGTCCATGGGTACCCTGACTTTACTATCCGCGCCAGCGCGGACCAGTCAGGCGGCAGGCCATTCACGCTTGTCTCGCCTGATGTTTCGATATGCGATGATTGTTTGAGAGAATTGCTTGATCCCAAGGACCGCCGCTACCTGTATCCTTTCATTAACTGTACGAACTGCGGCCCCCGATATTCCATTACAAAAGCCGTTCCCTATGACCGGCCGAACACCACCATGGCCGGCTTCACCCTCTGTCCTGATTGTCTCAGGGAATACCATGACCCCCAAGACCGCAGATTTCACGCCCAGCCGAATGCCTGTCCTGTATGCGGACCGCAGGTAGAATTTCGATTGCGGAATTCGGATTGCGGATTGCGGAATGGTGAAGCGGTGCGGGAGACAATTAAATTATTACAGCAAGGCGGTATCGTTGCGGTCAAAGGTCTGGGCGGTTTTCATCTTGCCTGCGATGCGGCCGATGATACGGCAGTCCGGAGATTACGGGAACGCAAGCGGAAAAGCAACAAACCTTTTGCCGTGATGTCGCTTTCCATGGAAGACATCGCTCGCTTCTGTGTGGTTTCTTCGGAAGAAATAAGTATGCTTAAATCGAACCGGAGGCCTGTGGTCCTTTTGCAAAAGAGGGAAGATAACCACCTTTCGAAAGCCGTTTCTCCGAACAACCGGTACATGGGCGTCATGCTGCCTTATACGCCGCTGCACCATCTTTTATTCACCCATCCTTTAACGTCAGAAAGTGCCGCTCGGCAAGTACACTTTAAGGCGCTGGTCATGACGAGCGGGAACCTCTCTGAGGAGCCGATCGTGCGCGACAACGATGAGGCGGTCAAGAAACTTTCAGGGATGGTTGACGGTTTTCTGTTTCATAATCGCGATATTTTCATGCGGGTCGATGACTCAGTCGTGAGAGTGAAAAGCGGTGACGGTTCTGAACTTCAAACTTCGCACTCCAATCTGCTGTTTCTCAGAAGATCCCGCGGCTATGCTCCGGGGCCGATCGCGCTCCGTGACGACGGGCCTGAGGTGCTGGGTGTAGGCGCCGATCTGAAGAACACCTTCACGCTGACCAAGGGTCGATATGCCGTTCCGAGCCAGCATATCGGCGATATGGAGAATTATGAGACAATAAAATTCTTCGAAGAAGTACTGTCAAATTTGAAAACAGTTTACCGTGTAAATCCCGTTGCAATCGCTCATGACCTGCATCCCGAGTATCTTTCAACTCAATGGGCAATCGAATCGTCAACGCGAAATCCGCAATCTGTAATTAAGCGCTACGCGATCCAGCATCATTATGCACATATAGGTTCCGTCATGGCTGAGCATGGGTTGACCGATAACGTCATCGGCATTGCGTTTGACGGGACCGGTTACGGTACCGACGGAAACCTCTGGGGTGGAGAATTTCTAATCGCAGGCGTTGACGGGTTCGAACGTGTTGGTCAAATTAAATACATTGCTTTGCCCGGAGGAGAGGCTGCGATCCGGGAACCATGGAAAACGGCGGTCAGCTATATTCTTGAAGCTTATGGCGCAGGTGCGATGGCAGTATTGAATGAAATCGGATTTATCGAAAAATACGGGGTTCATCAAGTCGAACAATTGATGGCCATAGCCCGTGCCAATGAATTATCGCCTCTTTCGTCTGGTGTCGGCAGATTATTCGACGCGGTTTCCGCCTTGATCGAGGTTTGCGACCACAATACCTTTGAAGGCGAAGCGGCCATGGCGCTGGAATCATTGACCCGTGATGGAGTAGAAGGCCAGTACGTGGTTGAGTTGAAGCAGGAAAACAGCTATACTGTAATCGATCTATCCGCGACCATAAACGGCATCGTACGCGATATGAGCAGGGCTATCTCAAAGGCAGAGATTTCGACGAAGTTCCATAATACCATAGCTTCGATTATCAGGACCATGGTGCACCGAGTGAGAGATTCCCGGGGAATCACGGATGTTGCACTGAGCGGCGGTACCTTTCAAAACCGCTATCTTTTACGACGAACGATTGACATGCTTACCAATGACGGCATGAAGGTGTATACGAACGAAAAAGTTCCCTGTAATGATGCCTGTATCTCCCTCGGTCAGGCATATCTTATCAGGCAAAGACTGCGGAATACGGAGTGCGGAATATGAAGGAAATGCTTGCTGAATTGAAGTTTTTGATGGACGGGCTCAACAGGCCTATCAAGCTCATGGAGGTCTGCGGCACGCATACCGTGGAGATCTTCAGGCATGGAATACGCGGCGTGATCCCGAAGACCATCACGCTCCTGAGCGGACCCGGCTGCCCGGTCTGCGTAACGTCAATACACGATGTTGACATGGCAATCGCTATTGCAAAGCGGCCCGAGGTTGTCCTCGTTACCTTCGGAGATATGATGCGCGTTCCTGGCGGAAAACAATCGCTTTTGGAAGCGCGCTCCGAGGGAGCTGATGTACGTGTCATGTACTCACCCATAGACGCATTAAAACTTGCTCAGGGGGACAATAAGAAGCAAGTCGTTTTTTTCGGCACGGGTTTCGAGACCACGTCGCCGCTGATCGCGGCAACAGTATTCGAGGCAAAGCGGCTGGGTGTGCCGAATTTCACGGTCTATTCTTCCTTCAAGCTCGTTCCACCGGCGCTCAAGGCGCTGCTCGACTCGCCTGATGTCAAAGTGGACGGCTTTATTCTTCCCGGCCATGTGAGCACCATCATCGGGAAAGAACCCTATGTTTTTGTGGCGGAACAATACCACATCCCCTCGGTAATCACCGGATTCGAGG
>Ga0315281_10007479_pt1 | contig 15369 bp, 14 predicted proteins | sample YL17G07_0_MG_FD_204540 | JGI IMG/M metagenome (GOLD analysis project Ga0315281, IMG submission 204540) | Sediment microbial communities from Yellowstone Lake, YNP, Wyoming, USA - YL17G07_0 | ecosystem: Environmental > Aquatic > Freshwater > Lake > Sediment | place: USA: Wyoming | collected...
AAGCGCGACCTGCTTCGTTTATACTCGCGATAACCCCGCCACGGTTTGTCCGGAGAAACAGCATGCCGAAGCTGACGCTCAAGCACGCCTCCTGGGCGCTCCGCCTGTCGGGGCTGCTCATCTTCCCTGCGATCTTCGTCTTCAACAGATCGCTGCTCGGCGACGCCTTCGACGCGATCGGCCAGGCCAAGCCCGCGTACCTCGTCGCCGCGACGGCGCTGATGCTCGCCGCCTCGATCGTCCGGGCGATGCGCTGGCGCGTCGTGGCCGAGGCCGCGGGCGTCAAGTACCCCCACTTCGTCGACTACCTCTCGATCTACTACGCCGGCCTCTTCCTGGGCGCCGTCGTGCCGCAGATGGCCGCGTCGTTCGCCCCCGTGATCCTGATGACCGAGGACGGGCACTCGTGGAAGCGCTCGTCGATCAGCATCCTCTTCGACCGCCTGCTGGAGACGCTGGTGATCCTGCTCTTCGCCTGCGCGGCGGCGGCCTACCTCTTCCCCAGCTATCACAAAGTCTCGGCCGTGGTCTTCCTCATCTCCGGCGGCATGCTCGCCGGCGGCGCTCTGCTGATCTGGATGACGCGCGTCGCGCCGCGCTTCGTCGCGCGGTTCGAGGTCGGCCCGCTCGCGCGCCTGCGCAAGGTCACCGACGCTATCGAGTCGCCCGAGGCGAAGTCGCTCTACGCCGGCATGCGGGCGAGCGCGTGGCAACTCGCGCTGCTGTCGTCAGCGGTGATGGTGCTGCAGGTGTCCGTGGTGGTGCTGCTCGGCGAGGCGCTGAGCCTCCACGCATCGATCGGCTTCCTGGCGGCGTCCGCGGCGATGGTGGTGCTGGTGGTGATGCTGCCGATCTCCGTCGCCGGGCTCGGCTCGCGCGAAGGCATCCTCGTCCTGCTGTTCACAGCCGCTGGTGAGCCGAAAGAGGCCGCCATCGCGCTCGGCGTGCTGCTCTTCTTCGTGGGGCTCGTCGCGCGCCTTCCCGGCGTCACGGGCTGGCTGCGCCGCAGCGGCGCCGCGCGTCACGACGTCGCAGTCGGCACCGAGCCGGTCGCGGCCGACTGATACAGATCCTCGTCGTGCAGCTCCCCTTCCCTCCCAGGGAAGGGGCCGGGGGTTAGGTCAGGGTGCTGAAAAACTCGATAACCACGGTGTTATCAGCCGGCACAGCGACTTCTTTGAAGCTGCACCGCGCGGGCTGAAGGCCCGCGCTACGGCGTAGAGGGCGTTCTTCAACACCTTGTTAGATCAGTCGGAAGAGGCAGCCGCGGCCGCCCGCTGGTCTTCGACCGCCTTGCACCACGACTTGACGTTGAGCACGAAGAAGAGGCGCTCGCGTCCGCCCGCGCCGCGCACGACCATGGCGTCGGCCACCGGCGGCACGAAGTCCGGCTTGAAGTGCGACTCCACGGCCACGGACTCGATCTCGTCGAGCGTGTAGATGTTCGGCCCGCGCTCCAGCGGCGAGATCGGCCAGCGGAACGGCGTGTAGATCAGCCTGCGGTCGGTGAGCGTGAGGAAGCCGTAGGTGAGCGGCCGCCACCCTTTGCGCGACGATCCGGCCGCCGTGCTGATGATCTCCTCGCCCGCTTCCAGTGGCACGGTCGCGAACGCCCCGCCGCCGACCGCCACGCCGGGCTCCGCGCGAAACTGCCACGGCCCCAGCGACGTCATCAGCGGGCCGAGCGCCGTGTGCCGCTTGCGTTCTCGAGGTGCACTCATGCTCTGGCTCCCGCGCCCGCCCCCAGGCTCCGGCGCGCCCCAATATAGCGCAGCAGACGTATACTGCGCCCGATGCGCGGCGAATCGATGACGAATCCCGGAGCGGGTCTCCTTCGTGGCGAGCGACATCCCATCGTGCGCCCGCCGGGTCGCCGCCGGTGACGCCGCCGAAGCGCAAGCCGCGCCGCCCGCCGTCGAGGGCAGAGCGGACGGCCTACCACGAGGCCGGGCACGCCGTCGCCGCGTACCTGCGCCACCTTCGCTTTACCAGCGTCTCGATCGTGCCCGATCGCGGCACGCTCGGGCGCTGCGAGTTCAGCGAGGCGCCGATCATCATCGACCTCAGTGCCCCGCCCACGCCGCGCACACGCGCGCGCGTCGAGACGCTGATCGTCGTATCGCTCGCGGGCGTCATCGCCGAATGCCTGCTGACCGGACGCCACAACTGGCGCGGCGCTCACGCCGACCTGCATGACGCCACGCGATACGCGGAGGCGCTCGCGGGCAGCGACGCCGAGGCGGGTGCCTACGCGCGCTGGCTGTGGGAGCACACGCGGGTGCTGCTCAGCGCGCCCCCGTGCTGGCTCGCCATCAAGCAACTGGCGGCGGCGCTGACCGAGGACGGCCGCGTCGGCGAGCGGCGCGCCCGCGCACTCATCGCGTCGGCGATCCAGCCGCCGAAGCCGAAGCGCAAGGCGCGCGCCCGGAGTTGGTCGTAGACGCGTTTCGCGACCGCCCACCCTGGATCTCAGCGTCCTCTGCGCCTCCGCGGTGAAATCCTCCACCGAACAAGAATGCTGCGCCCGGCCTACTGGTAACGCAGGATCGCGCCCGCCCCGTGCGGCCGCAGCAGATCAGCCGCCTCCCCGCGCACGAACTCGATGCGCGCGTCCGTCTGCATGGCGAGGTGGACGGCCGCCGCCCCGAGGTCGGGCTCCGGCTCCATCGCCTTGTCGCAGACGGGACACTGGTCGACGCGCCAGCGAACGATCGCGTGGCCATCGGGGCAGGCGCAGCCGGCGACCGTAACGCCGTCCACCAGCACGAGCTGGTGCGCGCTGCCTTCGGTCAGCGCCGCCAGCGTGTCGTCCCAGCCGGTCGCCGCGAGCTGCCGCTTCGGCGCCCGCACAAGGATGTCTTCGACCAGCGCCTTCTCGTGCGCGCGCTCGGCCTCTTCGGCGATCCCGCGCACGCGCTCGAGGATCGCGGCGTCGCTCGCGAACATCTCCCCCGCGAACTCGCCGGCCACCTTGGCCGCCAGCGGGCGCGTCAACGCCATCTTGAACGCCGCCAGCGCCTCCTGCGGCCCGCCGATGATCAGGCGGTCGAACGGGGTGCGCCGGTTCAGCCGCCACAGCTCGTCGACGACGTGGCGCATGTGCTCGTCCACGTGATACTCGCGATGGCGCGCGCGCCCCGCCTGCGACCAGCCGCCCGTCGCGTTCCGCCCCGGCACCTGGTCCGTGAACTCGATGCGCTCGTCGATGCGCCCCATCCAGACGCTGAGGATGTGCGCCGTCTCAGCGTCGACGAGCGCCACGCAGTACCGCTCGTGCTCGTCGAGCGCGGCCATCAGCGGCACCAGGAACGGCCGCGGGCCGAAGCGGGCGCCGCCGAGCACCGGCACGTCCAGCGCCACCGGGATGAACGCGTCGTGCGGCGTCGAGCTGAAGATCGCCACCGAGCGGCCCGGCGCCTCTTTCCAGCCCCGCACATAGGCGTTGATGCGGGTGATTTCGTCTTCGACGCGCGACTCGGAGGCGGTGCCGCGCACCCGGCTCCGCAGCGGCTTCCAGAGGTCGAGCAGCGTCGCCTCGTACCCCTCGCGCTGCATCTCGCTCGGCTCGATGTTGAGGTACACGCTGAGGACGCCGTGTTCGGGCGCTCGCAGCGCCATGACGCGGTCAAGTGTCGCCGAGCCGAATCGCGATGCGGGGTGTTCAGCTGTGGACGTTGTACGGCTGGTCTCTTGCATCTGTTGCCTCCGGTCGGACGGTGCGCCACGCGGTCGTGGGTCCAGCTTGCCGGTGTGCCGCATAGAGAAGCTTCGACTTCATCGTACGGCGTCTGTACACGACCGAGGCGTACCGATCGGGTGGGAGACGCATCTGTGATAGTGATGTAACACCGGCAGCCGGGGCGCGCTCCTACTCCACGCTCCGGTTGTACCGCTCGATCGCCCGCGTCGCATCCCTCGCCGCGCGGTCGAGCGCCTGGCGCGGCGTCTTGCCGCCTACCAGCACCTGCTCGAAGGCCGTCTCGATCGCCTCCCTCACCTGCGTGAAGGGGCCGATCACGGCGCCCGCCGTCGCGGTGTTCTGCGGCGACCGCAGCACCTGGTCGCGTGCCGCCGTGAACTGCGGGAAGTCGCGGTGCAGCGTCGCGGCCGGCTCCAGGTCCCATGACGAGACGCGCACCGGGAAGTAGCCAGTGTCGACGTGCCACTGTGCCTGCACCTGCGGCCGGGTCGCGTACTTCAGGAACTCCCACGCCCCCCGCTGCTCGATATCGGGCCGCTCGTTCATGATCCACACGGCGGCGCCGCCGAGCACGATGCCGCCCTCCTCCTTCGACGCGAGCGACGGCATCGGTGCCGCGCCGAAGCGCGCCGATGCGGGCCCCAGCGCCGACAGGATCGTCCGCATCGAAGCCGTGGACTCGATAGCCATCGTGCTCTTGCCCGTGACGATCGAGAGGAACGCCTGCAGCCCCTGGCGGCCCACGTTCGTCGCCAGTCCGCTGCGCACCATCTCCTGCCACCACGCCAGGATCGCCTCGCCCTGCGGGCTGTCGAACACCACCTGCGTCGCCAGTGCCTCGCGACCGTTGCCGTTGTTCGCGTAGAGCGCACCCTGCTTCGCCAGCATCTGCTCGAACTTCCACGCGTCGATGCTCAGCGCGATGCCGTTCCTCGTGATGGCGCCGCTGCTGTCGCGCTTCATCAGCTTCTCCGAGTCGGCGCGCAGCTCCTCGAGCGTCGTTGGCGGCTTGCCGGGATCCAGTCCGGCATCCTTGAACGCGTCCTTGTCGTAGTAGAGCACGAGTCCGGAGAGGTTGAAGGGCATCGCCCGCAACCGGCCATCGAGCGTGTAGTAATCGAGCGCGCGCGGCTCAAAGTCGGCGAGGTCAACGGGCGCCGGGTAGCCCTCCGACGTGCCGGCCGCCGCGGCGTCGCGGTCGATGAAGTCCTGGGGCGGCGCGGTGGCGGCGCTGTCCACCATAAAGCGCAGCTCGATATCGTCGAGCTGGATCATTGCCGGCATCGCGCGCGTGCCGAAGGACGCGACGAGCTTCTTCAGCGAGTCGGGGTAGCCGCCCTGGTAGATCGGCTCGACCTTGTAGCGGTCCTGCGACGCCTCGAAGCCGTTGACCATCTTCTGCAGCGCGTCGCTGTTCGCGCCCGTCATCGAGTGCCAGAAGCGCACCTCCACGCGGCCGCCGGCGTAGCGTAAGCCGCGGTCGGCGCAGCCGGCGAAACCGGCGGTGAGCGCGACGAGCAGCAGCAGCGCCAGCCGTCGCATGGTCAGCCCTTCACGGCGCCGGCCGTCAGCCCGCGCACGAGGAAGCGCTGGAATGCGATCACCAGGAAGAGCATCGGCAGCAGCGCGATCACCGTGCCGGCGAGCACGACGTTCGTGCGCTGTACCTCCTGGTCGCGGAGTGAGGCGATGCCGATCTGCACCGTGCGCATGTCCGGGTCGTTCGTCACCAGCAGCGGCCATAGGTACTGGTTCCACGCCTGGAGGAAGCTGAAGACGGCCAGCGTCGCCAGGGCCGCCCGCGACAGCGGGATGACGACGCGCAGCAGGAAGCGCAGGTCGCCGTAGCCGTCGATATCGGCGGCGTCCTTCAGCTCGCGCGGCAGCGTCATGAAGTGCTGGCGCAGCAGGAACGTGCCGAACGCCGTCGCGAGGAACGGCACGGTCAGCCCCTGGTAGGTGTCGATCCAGTCCAGCCGCTGGATGATCTGGAAGTTCGGGATGATCGACGCCTCCCACGGCACCATCATTGTCGAGAGGAAGATGAAGAAGAGCGCGCCGCGGAACGGGAAGCGCATGAACGAAAAGGCGTACGCCGCGAGCGTCGATGTCACGATCTGGCCCACGGTGACCACCGTGGCCATGATCAGGCTGTTGAGCATGTAGCGCGGCATCGGGATGTCCGTCATCGCCGAGCGGTAGTTCGACCAGTGCGGGTGTTCCGGCCAGAAGTCGGGCGGGTACGTCAGCAGCTTGCTGATCGGCTGCAGGCTGTCGACAGCCGTCATGTAGAGCGGGAACAGGATCACCGCTGCGGAGGCGACGAGCAGCACGTACATCGGCACGCTCGCCGCCGCTCGCACCGCCGCCCGTCGCAGCTTCTTCCGCTGTCTCATCGGTAGAACACCCATCGCTGCGCCGCCAGGAACTGCACCCCCGTCAGCAGCAGCACGATCACGAACAGCACCACGGCCTGCGCCGACGCCAGCCCGACGTTGTAGTGCAGGAACGCCTCCCGGTAGATCGAATAGACGATCACCGTCGTCGAGTTGAGTGGCCCGCCCTTGGTCAGGATGTCGATCTGGCCGAACGACTCGAAGGCGAAAATCACGCCGACAACGGAGACGAACAGCAGCGTCGGAGAGAGCGCCGGCAGCGTCACGTGCAGCAGCTGGTCCCACGGCCGCGCTCCGTCCACGCGCGCGCTCTCATAGAGCTGCTCAGGGATGTTCTGCAGCCCCGCGAGGATGACGATCGTCGCCAGTCCCACGTTCATCCACACCGTCGTCATCGCGATCGCTACGAGCGCCCACTTCGGGTCGGTGAGCCAGTTCGCCGTCGGCAGGCCGCCTTTGCCGATCAGGTAGTTCAGCACGCCGACGCCCGGGTTCAGCAGCAGCAGCCACATCACCGACGACACCGCCACGGACGACGCGACCGTCGATGTGTACACCGTGCGGAACAGCAGGATGCCCGGCAGCCGCCGGTGCACCAGCAGCGCCAGGTACAGGCCGATCGCCGTCGAGCCGATCACCGTGTACAACGCGAACTGCCCCGTCACGAAGAGGCTGTAGCGGAAGTCGGACGACGTCAGCACGTCGCGGTACTGCTCGATGCCCACCCAGACCTCCCGCCGGCCGAACGGGTCGGTGGCGTGAAATCCGAGCCAGATCGAGCGCACCAGCGGATAGAAGACGAACAGCGAGAACAGCGCCAGCGACGGCAGCACGAACGGCGCCGCCGAGACGGCCTCGCGCACCACCTTCCCGCGCCCCCGCCTCCGTTCCCTCGGCCGTGACGCTGCGATGCTCATTCCAGCCTCCCGCCGCTCGCCGGATCGAAGAGGAGGAGGTGTTGCGGCGCGATCGCGAACCGCCGCGTCTCCCCTGCGCCGATCGCCGCATCAGGAGGCAGGCGCGTGATGATGGCGCGGCCTCCCACCAGCAGCGTCGCGTGCGTCTCGTTGCCCAGTGCCTCAACGACGTCGACGTGCGCGCCGAACGCCGCTGCCGTCGCGCGTTCGCCAAACTGGTCCGCCAGCTCGATGTGCTCCGGCCGCACGCCCAGCGTGATCTCCGCCAGCGCGTGGCGCCGCGCGCTGGCAGCCTGCTCCGCATTCAGCACGAAGCTCACGCCCGCCGTGTCGACAGCGAACGCGCCCGACGCATCGCTGGAAAGCGGACCCTCGAAGAACGACATCGCCGGGCTGCCGATGAACTCCGCGACGAAGCGATTCGCCGGCCGGTTGTAGACGTCCTGCGGCGAACCGACCTGCTGCAACCGGCCGCGGTCCATCACGGCGATGCGGCCGCCCATCGTCATCGCCTCGACCTGGTCGTGCGTCACGTAGAGGACGGTGGTCTGCAGGCGGCGGTGCAGGCGGATCAGTTCGATGCGGGTCTGCGCGCGCAGCTTGGCATCGAGGTTCGAGAGCGGCTCGTCCATGAGGAACGCCTTGGGCCGGCGCACGATCGCCCGCCCCAGCGCCACCCGCTGGCGCTGCCCGCCCGAAAGCTGCCCCGGCTTCCGCTTTAGCAGCTCCGCGATCCCCAGCAGCTCCGCCGTCTCGTGCACGGTCCGGTCGATCTCGCGCCGCGCGATCCGCCGCATGCGCAGCCCGAACGCGATGTTGTCGTACACGCTCATGTGCGGGTAGAGCGCGTAATTCTGGAACACCATGGCGATGTCGCGGTCGCGGGCGTTCAGGTCGGTGACGACCCGCTCGTCGATGAGGACGTCGCCGCTGGTGGCCTCTTCGAGCCCCGCCAGGATGCGCAGCGCGGTCGTCTTGCCGCAGCCCGAGGGGCCCAGCAGCACCATGAACTCGCCGTCCGCGACATCGAGCGAGAAGTCGGCGAGCGCCGGTACGTCGCCGAAGTACTTGCTGACCTGGTCGAACCGGACGCCCATCGCACCTCCGCGAAGGCCCGCGCCAGTGCATTGTACGCAGCCCCACGGCGCCCCGCGAAGGGCCATATCACCCCAGATCGGCGCTCGGGAGCACCGGTCTCCAGCGGAAATGGTGAGATGCTCCACCCGGATTGGCCCGATTCGAAGGCCCGTTCACCGTCCCCGCAATAGCCCCCGCTCTGCATCCCGCCACGCTCCCGTCGATACATTTGCGGGGAATGGCGGACGAGAGCGAGGCCAGTGCGGCCTGCGCGCCCTCACGCGCGACGCCCTGGCGCGCCTGGACCTATGCACCCACGGCATGGAGCTCGCATCGGGAATGATGCTGAGGGCCGCCCGCGGCAGCATGCGCGCAGCCGACGTGCCCGTCCCCTACAGCGAGCACCTCGGGTCGCTTCGGCCTGACGGAGACACCGAGGACCGCCGTCAGGTACGTCGTGCTGTATCGCGTCAGCTGAGCCCCGGCCGGCGGCAGCCAGGGGTCGCGGGCGCCTCCGGACGGCGCGCGGTCCCGTTCCCGGCTCCATTTCGAATCTGGATCCGCCCCTCCCACATTGATGCGATACCCTCTGTTCGAGTACAGTACGCGCGGCTTCGCCCGACCTGCCCCGGCGCTTGACGGCGGGCAGGGGGAGCCTTCGTTACGTTTGGCGCTCTCCCGGAGATGTACTGGATGAAAGCAGGAGATATTGGGGAGGCGCCGGGAGGCGATATCGCCAGTGACGGCGAGCTGACACGGCACGAAGAAGCGGTTGCCGCGCTCAAGGCGAACGATTCAGCCGCCTGGCGAACGCTCTTCGAGGAGACTTACGACCGCGTGTACCGATACGCCTACCTTCGCACCGGCAGCGTGCATGACGCAGAGGACATCGCCTCGACCGTGTTCGCCGACGCCGTGAAGAACATCCGGAACTTCCAGTACCGCGGGACGCCCATCGAGGCGTGGCTCTTCCGCATCGCACATAATGTGACCGTTGACGTGCTGAAGCGGCGGACCCGCGCGGCCGGCCCGTCGCTGGACGCCCCCGAGACGGAGCGGCACGCCGTGGCGAAGGACGACACCGCGGCCTCCGACGACTGGCGCGACGTGTCCAAGGCGATGGCCTCGCTGAGGCCCGAACACCAGGAAGTGTTGACGTTGCGGATCATCCAGGATCAGAGCGTGGAACAGGTGGCGCGGACCCTCGGCAAGAGCGAGGGCGCCGTGAAGATGATGCAGATGCGCGCCCTGCAGGCGCTGCGCAAGAAGCTGGGCGGATGAGCAGCACGGACGAGCGGTACGAAGACATCCTTGACCGCTGCATTCAGCAGGTGCTGGCCGGCGCGTCGCCCGACGCCACGGCCGATGCCTACCCGTTGCACCGCGCCGAGCTGCTCGCCGCGCTCCGGCCGCTCACATCGCTCGTCGCTGCCTCTGTCGCGCCGCCGGCGTCGGATGCGCGTACCGCCGCCCTTCACCGCATGCTCGCTGGCGTGGACGCCGCTTCATCCGCTGGCCGCCGCGGCTTCCTGTTCGGCGCATTGTCTTCGTTCTCGTCCGGTCCGGTCGCGTTGCGGCTGGCATCCGGCGCCGCAGCGGTGCTCCTCTTCGCGGGGGCCAGCGTCGGAGCGTCCGCGGCGACGGGGCACGGTCCCTCCTGGTTCTTCGGCGGCTCAAGCAGTGGGGCCGGCACGCAGGTGCGCGGCGCAGTGTCATCGTCGTCGGCCGAATCGATCATTCTCACGTCGCAGGGCATCCGGTTCGACGTGCGGCTCAATGCGGAGACCCGGCTGTCCCGCAACGGCGCGCAGATCGAAGCCGGTGACCTCAAGCCCGGAGACGTGGTCCAGGTCACCGGCAAGGTCGGTCGCGATCACGTCGTCGACGCCCGCGATGTCGAAGCTGAGCCGTCCCATGGCGACGATGCCCCTTCGGCGGGCGCCACGCCGGGTGGCAACGACAGCGGTTCGGGCGACGACGAGCGTTCGCGCTCCAAGACTGAGACGCCTGAGTCCGACGGGTCACACGAAGGCTCCGGCGGCGATTCCGGGGACGGTGGCCACGAGGGCGACGCAACGCCGCGCCCCGCCGCACCGACGTCTGTGTCGTCCGGCACGGGCTCGCCCTCGAAGACGCCGACAGCCACGCCGCACAGCGGCGGCGGTGCAACGAGCACGCCGCACAGCGGCGACACGCCCGAGGCCAAGACGCCCGAGCCCGACTAGAGCCGGGCGTGGCGAGCCGCCGCGACGTCAGATCCTGGCGCGTTTTTCGCTGATGTAGGCGACGATCGCGTTGAGCGTCGCCAGGCGCGAGTAGTCGGCCTCCGGAATGTCCACCCCGAGTTCCTTGTCCACAGCGATAAGGAAGTTCAGCGCGTCCATAGAGTCGATGTCGATCTGATCCCGCACTCGGCGGTCGCCGTCCAGCGCACCCAGATCCGCCTCCGGCGCGATCTCGCCCAGAAGTCGCAGCACCACGGCCCTGATCTCATCGTCGGTCATAGCCGCGATGGCTCCTGCAACAGCCGGTCGAGCGCTGCCAGGTACACGCCGCCGCGCTGTCCGTCCGCGACGCGGTGATCGGCCGACAGCGTCGCAGTGACGGCCGGATGCGACACGATATCGCCTTTGATGCTCACCGCCCGCTCCGCCACCCGCCCGAAGCCGACAAGCGCCACCTGTGGCGGGTAGATCAGGCCGAACACCGACTCGGCGCCCGTCTCTCCCAGGCTTGTCATCGTGATCGTCGGGTCCGACATCTCGGAGCTCCGGAGCGATCCGGCGCGGGCGCGCTGCGCCACGTCGCGGAACTTCTCCATCAGCTCGGTCAAGCTCTGCCGGTCCGTGTCGTGGATGGCGGGCGCGACCAGGCCACCCTGCCGCAGCGAGATCGCCACGCCAACGTGTATGGCCGGATTCAAGACCACGCGCTCGCCCGACCAGGTCGCGTTCAGCTCCGGCACCTCGCGCAGCGCCAGCGCCATCGCCTTCAGCAGGATGGCGCCGTACAGGAGACGCTCGGCCACGGGGCGCCGGAGGTTCTCTTCCGAGAGCCACCCCATCGCCCGGCTCATGTCGATCGTCGTGGTCAGGTGGAAGTGCGGGATCTCGCGCGCCGACCGCGCCATCGCCGCCGCGATCGCCTGGCGCATGCGCGTCTGGCGGTCGACTGCGACCGCCGGCGGCGCACCGGCGCCGGTGGCGGCTGCCTCCTCGATGTCACGCCGCATGATGCGCCCGTCCGGGCCGCTCCCCATCACGCGCGAGAGGTCCACGGCGAGTTCCTGCGCTAGCTGCCGCGCCGACGGGCTGACGCGCAACCGGCCGCCCTCGCCTGCAGGCCGCCCCGCCGGCGCAGCGCGGCGCGCCGCGGGCATGGCGGGCGCGGGCGCGGCGGCCGCCGGCGTGAGTGCAGGCGTCGCTGGCTGAGCGGCGCCGCCGCCCTCCTCTCGGATGATCGCCAGCGGCGTGCCCACCGGGACCTTCGTCCCGGGCTCCACCAGGATGCGGTCGAGCACGCCCGTCACGAAGATCTCCACTTCCACGTCCGCCTTGTCCGACTCGACTTCCGCGATGATATCGCCGCGCTCCACGCGGTCGCCCGGCTGCTTGCGCCAGGCGACGAGCGTGCCCGCGGTCATGTCGGCGCCGAGGATCGGCATCAAGAACTCTGCCATCTACGCGAACATCTCCTGCACCGTCTCTACGATCACGGGCACCTGCGGCAGTGAGGCGTCTTCCATGTGCTTCGCGTACGGCGCGGGCACCTCGGCGCCGCATACGCGCTCGACGGGCCAGTCAAGCGCGTCGAAGCAGCCTTCCATGATCCGCGCCGAGATCTCTGCCGAGAGGCTCCCCGTCCGCCACGCCTCATCCACGACGACGGCCCGGTGCGTCTTCTTCACCGATGCGAGCACCGTCTCCATGTCCAGCGGGCGCAGGACGCGCAGGTCAATGACCTCCGTGTCGATGCCCTGCCGCGCGAGCTCCTCCGCGGCGGCCAGTGTCTTCCGGACTGATCCACCATACGCGACCAGCGTCACGTCCTTGCCCCCGCGGCGGACGGCCGCGTGCGAGATGTCGGCCGGCCCGGCGTGCTCGTCGATGTCGTCTTCGACCCCGTACAGCGTGGCGTGCTCGAAGAAGAAGACCGGGTCGGGGTGCTGGAGCGCCGCGAGCAGCATGCCGCGCGCATCCGCGACCGTTGCCGGCGACAGCACGACGATGCCCGGGATGTGGGCGTACCAGCCTTCCAGGCTGTGCGAGTGCTGCGCGCCGAGCTGCCGGCCACCGCCCGTCGCCATGCGCACGACCAGCGGGATGTTCAGCTGCCCGCCCGACATGTAGCGGAGCGTCGCGGCGTTGTTTAAGACCTGGTCCATCGCCAGCATGCTGAAATTCACCGTCATCACCTCCACGATCGGCCGCATGCCGTTGATCGCCGCGCCGATGCCCGCTCCCACGAACGCCGACTCCGAGAGCGGCGTATCCCGCACGCGCTCGGGGCCGAACTCCTCCAGCAGCCCGTGGCTCACCGCGAACGCGCCCCCGTAACGCCCTACGTCTTCGCCCATCAGAAACGTACGCTCGTCGGTGCGGAGGGCATCGCGGAGCGCCGAGCGGATCGCCTCGCGGTACGTCATCGCCGTCATCTGCCCGGCTCGCTCGTGACGAAGCTCGTCAGATCTTCGAGCGGCTCCCATGGCCCCGCCTCGGCGAACGCGACCGCCTCAGCGATCTCGGTCGCGACTGCCCGCTCGATCACCTGCAGGCCGGCGTCCGACAGCGTACCCACCTCACGCCCCAGCTTGATGAAGCCGGCGATCGGGTCGTGCTCCTTCCATCGCGCAACCTCGTCCTTCGGGCGATACAGCTCCGGGTCCGCCATAGAGTGCCCCCGAAAGCGGTACGTCTCGAACTCCAGCAGGCGCGGCCCCCCGCCCGCCCGCACGGCTTCGGCCGCGCTACGGGTCGCGGCTTCGACTGCGCTCACGTCCATCCCGTCGATCGTCTCTGCCGGGATGGCGTAGGCCGCCGACTTGGCCCGCAGATCTGGCACGGACTCCGAGCGTTCGAGTGCGGTCCCCATCGCGTAGAGGTTGTTCTCGCAGAGAAACAGCACGGGAAGATCCCATAGCCGCGCCAGGTTCATGCACTCGTGGAACTCGCCCTCCGCCACCGCGCCTTCGCCGAAGAAGCACGCCGTCACGCGCGCGTCGCCGCGCATCTTGTCCGCCAGCGCCAGCCCCACGGCGATCGGCAGTCCGCCCCCAACAATCGCGTAGCCGCCGAAGAAGCGCCGGCTCGCGTCGAAGAGATGCATCGAGCCGCCGCGCCCGCGGCTGCAGCCGTTCGCCTTGCCGTACATCTCCGCCATCACCGCGCCCGCCGGCATCCCGCGCGCCAGCGCGTGCCCGTGGTCGCGGTACGTGGCCACGATGGCGTCGTCCGGCGTCAGCGCCTGCATCGCGCCGACCGCTACGGCCTCCTGGCCGATGTAGAGATGCAGGAAGCCGCGGATCTTCCCCGCCTGGTACAGCTCCGCTGCTTTCTCCTCGAAGCGGCGGATGAGCAACATCCCCCGCAAGAGCAGCAGCGCGTGTGCGCGCTCCGGGGTTGATTCACTCACGAGGAGCCTGCTTCAAGCGTCGACGTATCGCCCTCCGGCAGGCCCAGTTCGCGCGCCTTCAGTAGCCGGCGCATGATCTTCCCGCTCCGCGTCCGCGGCAGCGTGTCGACGAACGCGATCTCCTTCGGTGCGACGACCGCCCCCAGCCGCTTGCGGGCAAACGCCAGCAGGTCCCGGCGCAGCGCGTCCGACGGTGAGTACCCGGGCTTCAGCGCCACAAACGCTTTCACGACCTCCATCGCGACCGGGTCGGGCTTGCCGATCACGCCGGCCTCGGCGACCGCCTCGTGCTCCATCAGCGTGCTCTCCACCTCGAACGGGCCGATCAGGTGCCCGGACGACTTGATGACGTCGTCGGCGCGGCCGATGAACCAGTAGTAGCCGTCCGCATCGCGCCGCGCGAGGTCGCCGGTCAGGTAGTAGCCGCCGGCGAAGCACCGCTTGTACCGCTCCGGCTCGTTCCAGTAGCCGCGGAACATCGATGGCCAGCCCGGCCGCAGCGCCAACTCGCCCTCGACGTTCGGCTCCCCGACCGCCTGCACGCCATCATCGGCGCTCCGGCGGACGATCGCGGCCTCGATGCCAGGCAGCGCCCGGCCCATCGAGCCGGGGCGGATGTTCATCGACGCAAAGTTCGCGATCATGATGCCGCCCGTCTCCGTCTGCCACCAGTTGTCGTGGAAGGGCAGCCCGAACGCCTCCTGCCCCCACACCACGGCCTCCGGATTGAGCGGCTCCCCCACGCTCGCAAGAAATCGCAGCGAGCCAAGCTCGAACTTCCGCGGCAACTCCGCGCCGGACTTCATCATCATCCGGATCGCCGTCGGCGCCGTGTACCACACGGTCACCCGCTCGCGCTCGATGATCCCGTACCAGCGCTCCGGATCGAAGTCGCCCTCATCGATGATGCTGGTGACGCCATTCGTCAGCGGCGCGATGATCCCGTACGACGTCCCGGTCACCCAGCCCGGGTCGGCCGTGCACCAGAACACGTCGTCGCCGTGCAGGTCCAGCGCCAGCTTGCCCGTCGTGTGGTGCGCAACGACCGCTTCGTGCACGTGGACCGCGCCCTTCGGCGTGCCGGTCGTGCCGCTCGTGAAGTGCAAGAGTGCGATGTCTTCAGGATCGGTGGGGTCGATCGTGAACTGGTCGCTCGCCGCGTCCATCATGCGCCGGTAGTCGTGCGTCCCTGCGAGGTCCGTCGATGCGCCGTCGTCGCCGACCAGCAGCACGTGCTGCAACTCGGGTAGCCGCTCGCGCAGCTGCGCGACTTTTCGCGCGTACAGGGATTCGGTCGTCAGCAGCACTTTTGCGCCGCCGATGCTGAGGCGCGAGAAGATCGGCTCGGGGCCGAACGCGGAGAACAGCGGACAGAATACGGATCGGTTCTTCAGCGTCCCCAGCGCTGCCACGTACAGCTCCGGGATGCGGCCGGCCAGCGCGTAGACGCGCTCGCCCGGGCCGACACCCAGTTCGCGCAGTGCGTTGGCGAAACGGTTCGTCTCGATCCGCAGGTCGGCGCACGAGAAGTCACGTACAGTGCCGGACTTGCTCAGCCAGCGAATCGCCGTGTGGCCCGCCCGCGGGCCCAGCGCGTGCCGGTCGACGGCCTCGTGCGCGATGTTGAGGCCGCCTCCGTCGGGCAGGC
>Ga0315281_10007480_pt1 | contig 15369 bp, 12 predicted proteins | sample YL17G07_0_MG_FD_204540 | JGI IMG/M metagenome (GOLD analysis project Ga0315281, IMG submission 204540) | Sediment microbial communities from Yellowstone Lake, YNP, Wyoming, USA - YL17G07_0 | ecosystem: Environmental > Aquatic > Freshwater > Lake > Sediment | place: USA: Wyoming | collected...
ATGCGGTCTTCGTGGTCGCGTGCGACATGCCGTACGTGACCGCCCCACTCGGCGCGTATCTGCTGGAACTCGCCGGCAATGCCGACAATGCCGACAGGGCCGATCTCGTCGTGCCGCGGACCGAACGCGGCTATCATCCCTTGTGCGCCGTCTACACCCGCGCGTGCCTCGCGCCCATCACGCGACGGCTCGGCGAACGCCGGCTGGCGCTGAAGGATCTGGTTGTCGATGGGGCGGATGCTGATCTGCGGGCGCGCATCGTGACGGTGGAAGACATCAACCGGTTCGGCGACGCCCACCGGCTGTTCGCCAACGTGAATACACCGGCCGAGTACGCGGGCCTCAAAAGTACTGGCGCGATTCAAGGTCACGAGCGGCAATAGTACCACGAGCGTCGCACGCGCCTTCGGGCGCCTCATCCAATCCATCCATGATCCTCAGCGTCCAACGACTCGTTCATCGCACACTCGCCGACGCCATCCGGCAGCAGTACGGCCTCGCGGACGTTCCTCACTTTTCGATCGAAGTCCCGCCGACGCGGGCCCTTGGCGACCTCGCCGTTGCGGTGGCGTTTCAGCTCGCGCGCGCGCTGCGCAAGGCGCCTCGAGCGATCGCGCAGGAGCTCGCGCAGTCGCTCGGTCCGATTCCCGGCGTGACACGGATCGAGGCCGCGGCGAACGGCTACCTCAATTTGTATCTCGATCGGCCCGCGTACCTGCTGCCCCGCGTCCGCCAGCAGGTCGCGCAGGACCCACAGGACCACGTCACGAGCGAGAAGACCATCGTCGAGCACACGGCGATCAATCCGAACAAGGCGGCGCACATCGGCCACCTGCGCAACGCCGCGCTCGGCGACACACTGGGACGCGTCCTGCGGTTCCGCGGGACGCCGGTCGAGATCCAGAACTACATCGACGACCTCGGCGTCCAGGTGGCGGACATCATCGTCGGGGTCCGGGAGATCGAACATCTGACGCTGGACGAAGTGCGGCGGATCGCCGACACGACGCGCTTCGACTATTACTGCTGGGACCTCTACTCGCGCGTGACGGGCTGGTACGACGAGAGCCCCGCGAACGCGGCGGCGCGGGCGCGGGTCCTCCACGACCTCGAACACGGCGACCCCGGCAACGACGGCTCTGGCGGCCACGACACCGTCGCGCTCGGGGCGTTCATCGTCGAACGCATCGTTCGCGCGCATCTCGCCACGATGGCGCGGCTGAATATCTCCTACGACCTGCTCACGTACGAGGGCGACATCGTCCGCCTGAAGTTCTGGGCGCACGCCTTCGAAACGCTCAAGGCGCAGGGCGCGATCTACCTGCAGACCGAAGGCAAGCTCGCCGGTTGCTGGGTGATGAAGATCGAAGAAGGCGCCGAAGACGACGGGGACGACACCCGCGAAAAGGTCATCGTGCGCTCGAACGGCGTCGTCACCTACATCGGCAAGGATCTCGCCAATCAGTTCTGGAAGCTGGGCCTGCTCGGGCTCGACTTCCACTACCGGTATTTCGGCGCGCAGGCGAACGGCCGGCCCCTCTGGTCAACGACGTCGGCGCCCGCTGGCGACGACGTTGCGGGCGCGCCGCCCCCGTTCGGCCGCGCCGCGTGGATCTACAACGTCATCGACTCGCGGCAGATGTACCTGCAGGCGCTGCTCAGCCAGGCGCTCCGGGCGCTCGGCCACGCGCAGGAGGCCGAGCGATCGATTCATTTCTCGTACGAGATGGTCGCGCTGTCGCACGCCACCGCGCGCGAGCTGGGCTACGCGCCGGCCGAGGGCCCTGGGGGCCCTGGGGGCGACGTCGCGAAGAAGCCCTTCGTCGAAGTCTCCGGCCGCAAGGGGCTTGGCGTGAAGATCGACGACCTGCTCGATCTCCTGACGAACAAGGCCAGTGCGGAAGTCACCAAACGCAATCCGGAGTTTTCACCAGACGAATGCCGGCGGGTCGGATCGCAGATCGCGGTCGCGGCGATCCGGTACTTCATGCTGAAGTACTCGCGCGGCAAGCTGATCGTCTTCGACATCGAGGAGGCGCTGAGTTTCGAGGGCGAGACCGGGCCGTACCTCCAGTACGCGGTCGTGCGGGCCAACAACATCTTCCTCAGGCTGCAGGAGCGGGAGCACGTGAGCGAGGCCGACGTCCTCGGAGGGCTCGAGACGCTGTCGGCCGCGGAACTGGACGACGACGGCGAGGCGCACACGCTCTGGGCGCTCGCGTTCGAAGCCTCACGACTGGACGACGTCGTCGAACAGGTCGTCCGATCGCTCGAATTCGCGAGCCTCGCGAAGTACGCGTTCGGCCTCGCGCAGCTGTTCAGCGCGTTCTATCATCGGTACCCGATCCTCAATGAGGAACAGGCGGACCGGAAACGCTGGCGCGCCGCGGGCGTGGCCTATTTCCGGGCGCAGATGACGCGCGCGCTCGACCTGATGGGAATCGAAGTACCCGCGAGAATGTAGGGCGGGCCTTGAGGCCTGCCGAACGTAGCGCAGGCCTTCAGGCCTGCCGGATAACTATGGCCATCATCGGCATCACACCGAGCCGGAAGATCGAGGATTACCGGCAGTCGATCCTCCACGTCGGCGGCGAGGCGCGCGTGCTCGATGCGGCGACGCCGGCCGAGCAGGCGCTCGCCGGCATCGACGGACTGCTGCTGACCGGCGGCGAGGACGTCGCGCCGGCACACTACGGAGAAGCGCCGCATCCGGCGGTTGTCGCGGCGGAGGCCGGCCGCGACGAGTTCGAGATTGCGATCGTCCGGGCCGCGCGTCAGAAAGGCCTGCCGATCTTCGCCATCTGCCGCGGCGTGCAGGTCCTGAACGTCGCATGCGGTGGGACGCTGGTGCAGGACATCCCGTCGTTCCTGCACGGCGCGCTGAACCACAGCTGGGACGTGCCGCCGCACGAGGCGTATTCGCTCGCGCACGAGATCTGGATCGACAAGGATTCACTGCTCTCGACGCTGATGCGCGAGCGTTTGAGCGACACGGACGAGTGCGAGGTGAACAGCCGCCATCACCAGGCGGTCAAGACCGTCGCGCCGGGGTTCAAGGTGTCGGCGACGGCGCCGGACGGCGTCGTCGAAGCGATCGAAGATCCCGCGGCGCGCTTCTGCCTCGGCGTCCAGTGGCACCCGGAGAATTTCTTCCGCACGGGCGAATTCCGTCCGCTGTTCGAGGGATTCCTGGAGGCTGCGCAGCGCACATCCTCACATCCTTAAGTCCTCACATCCTCACATCTGATCGAACACCACGACGGTTTCGACATGTGGCGTGTTCGGAAACATGTCGAACGCCTCGGCACTCGTGAGCGCGTAATTCGCATCGACGATGCGGCGGGCGTCGCGCGCGAGCGTGGCGACGTCGCACGAGACGTAGATGAAACGCGACGGCCGCAGTGCCAACGCGCCGTCGAGCGCTTCGCGTGACATGCCCGTGCGCGGCGGATCGACGAGCACTGTGCGCTGCTGGTCCGCCTGAAGGCGGACGCCACCGACAAATTCCTCGACGGATTGATGGACGGGCACCACCGAACCGGCCGCGGCGGCCGCGTTCGCTTCCAGATCCGCGGCGGCCACGCGATCGCCTTCCACGGCCGTCACCCGCGCGCGGCGCACGACGGCGGCGGCGATCGAGAACAGACCGACGCCCGCGTACACGTCGATCAGATCGCCCTCTTGCGGCACCAGGCCGACGACGTGCGTCACGAGCGGGGTCAGCAGATGTCGGTTGCCTTGAAAGAACGCCAGCACGTGGCGCCGCAACTCGACGGTGCGGCCCTCGCCGAGGTCGAGCCGATCGATGACGTGGGCCCGGCCGTGCACGCCGAACGGCGTCGCCAGGCCGGTCAGGCCTGCGGTCGACGCCAGGCCCTCGAGCGCTCTGGCGTCGGCGGCGGCGGCCATGTCGAGCGCCACCGCGCGATCCGAGGCATCGAGGTTCTCAGCCAGTTCGATCTCGTGGATACCTTCGACGCCGTGCGCGCGCAGCGCGGCCATCAGGCGATCGAGCGCGTCGACCGACGCCGGCAGCAACTGGCGCGTCTGCCGCGCGTCGCACACCTCGTGCGTGCCCTCGCGGAAGAAGCCGAGCTGCTGATGGCGCACGTGCAGCCGCGCGCGCATCCGATAGCCGTCCTCCGGCGAGGCCGCGACGGCGACCGGCGACGGCAGGGGCATGCGGCCGATCCGCGTGAACGCGTCGGCGATCACCTGGCTCTTGATCTCGAGTTGGCGCGCGTACGCGATGTGACTGTAGAGGCACCCGCCGCACAGCGGATCGCCGGCGACCGCGCGGCGATCGGGCGAGGCCTCCTCGATGCAGACCGTCTCGGCATACGCGACGCTCTTCGAGACCTTCTCGACGCGGGCTGTGACGCGCTCGCCGGGGATCGCGCCGGAGACCAGGACCACCTGTCCGTCGACGCGCGCGATCATCCGGCCGCCCGCGGCGGGCTTCTCAATCGCGAGCGACAGCGTTTGCCCAGGAATCACAGGAAGGCCACCGTCGGCAGTTTGAATCGTTCGCGCACGAGCCGATCGACCGCGAGCTCGCGCGCCCGCGCCAGCGCGGCCGCCGTCATGCTGCGTGCGAACGGCGCCAGCTCGGCCTCCGCGTCGCTGATCAGCGCCGCGCGCGTCGTCTCGTCGAGTGCCGCGCGCGACAGACGCAGCAGTTCCGCGTCGAGCGCCGTCAGCCGGTCGATGAGCGCCTGCCGCGCGGCGCCGCGCAGGCCGCCGGCGTGTGCGCGTGCTGCGTCGAGCTCGTTCGCGACGCGATCGATGACGCCGTCGAGAGCCGCGCTCAGCGTTCCTCCGGCGCGCGCCGATGTGAGTTTGAGGACGACACGCTGAAGATGTGCAGGAAGCGACTGGCGACTTCCGACTGACGACTCGCGACTCTCGACTCCCGACTCCCGACTCCCGACTCCCGTCACTCCGGTGGCGCGTCTCCACTCATCGAACACGTCGAGCACGTCGGCTTCGCAGAAATCGATCTTCACCGGCCGGCGGCGGGGACCTTTCTTGTAGTAGCGCTCGAAATAGCGATCGATCCCCGCGAACGCGACTTTCAACGGCACGCCCTGCGCCGCCCAGCCCGTGACGAGCTCGAACGAGGGGCCGACGACACGAATGAGGTGGCCGTCGTTCTTGCGACAGAGATAGGTCTCTATCTCTCGACAGTAATCGGAAGTGTCCAAGACTATTTCTGATTTCTCTCCCAGACGATTCTCAAGCCGTGCAGCGTCAGATCCGCGTCGACGTGCTCGATGAGCGACGTCTCCGGCGCGATCACTTCCGCGAGCCCGCCGGTGGCGATGCACAACGCATTGCCGCCGAGCTCGTCGCTCATCCGCCGCACCAGCCCTTCGACCATGCCGACATAGCCGTAGAACAACCCGGACTCCATCGCGCCGACCGTCGTCCGGCCGACGATGCGCGCGGGCTTGCGGACGTCGATGCGGGGCAACCGTGCCGCGCGCTGAAACAGCGCGTCGGCGGAAATCTGCACGCCGGGACAGATCGCGCCGCCGAGGTACTCGCCTTTCGCGGTGATGGCGTCGAATGTCGTCGCCGTGCCGAAATCTACGACGATGAGCGGGCGGTCCTTGCCCCCACCGAACTTCTCGAACGCCGCGACGGCGTTGACGATGCGATCGGCGCCCACCTCGGCGGGATTCTCGTAGAGGATCGGCATCCCGGTGTTGGCGCCCGGCTCGACGATGAGCGCCGGCACACCGAAATACCGCTGCGTCATCGTCGCCATCGTGCCGGTCAGCGGCGGCACCACCGAGCCGAGGATCACGCCGCGGATCCGCACGCGATCGATCTGGCTGTGCGCGAAGAGCCCGTCGACCAGCAGCCCCAGCTCGTCCGCGGTCCGCTCGCGCAGCGTCTGCAGGCGCCAGCTATGGACGAGCGCGGCGCCGTCGAAGACGCCGAGGACGATGTTCGTGTTGCCGATATCAATCGCGAGGAGCATAAGAAGCCAGTTGACCACAGTCCTCTGTGGTTACCTTCTCTGTCAGTCCCATTTCAATTCACCGCCAACGATTCTCTCGACCCGATCGGCCGACCGCACGAGCAGCGCGCCGTCGTCGTCGATCCCGGCCGTCACGCCGCTGACCTCACCGCCTGGCGTCGTCCACGTCACGCGCGCGCCGTTCGCGGCGGGAGCGCAGCGTCGCCACGCGTCGAGAATAGCATCGAACCGCCCCTCCAGCAGATCCGCGTAGCGCCCGGCGATCGCGGCGAGCGTCTCGGCAAGCAGCGCCGGCCGATCGCACGCGCGGCCCAGTTCGGATTCCATGGACGTCGCGCGGTCGCGCAGCTCTGGCGGAAATGACGTCGCGGTCACGTTGATTCCGTATCCCACGACGACGGCGTCTCCGGACGCCTCCGCCAGGATGCCTGCCAGCTTGCGGCGCGCGACGTACAGATCGTTGGGCCACTTCAGATCGACGCGCAGGCCGGCGGCCGCTTCAACGGCCTCGGCCAGCGCCACGCCAACGGCGAGCGTCAGGAGCCGCGTCGCGCGCGCCGGATCGACACACGCGCGCGATGGGACGAGCACCACCGAGACGTAGAGCCCGCTTCCGGGCGGCGAGAACCAGCTGTGGCCGCGACGGCCGCGGCCGGCCGTCTGTTCGTCGGCGACCACCACCACACCTTCACGCTCGTCAGACATCGCAGGCAGCCCTGACAGGGCTGCGCTACGTTCAGGCGAGCGATCGGCGACACGCGCGGACGCTTCGTCGTTGGTCGAACCGATCGTCGCGCGGAACACGATCGTGGTCGCGAGGCGCCCGAGCCGCGGGCGCGCGCGCGCAATCGCGTCGGCGAATCCCGGCGGCAGGTCGTCGCGCAGGCCTTCAGGCCCGCCGTCAGACTGGTTCGATTTCAAAGGAAATGTCGAGCGCCGGCGCGGAGTGCGTCAGCGCGCCGGCCGAGACGAAGTTGGCGCCCGTGGACGCGAGTTCGGGAATGCGGTCGAGGGTGACGCCGCCGGAAATCTCGATGGTCGCGTGGCCCTTCGCGCGCGCAACGGCAGCGCAAATGTCGGCCGTCGACATGTTGTCGACGAGAATCGCTTCGACACCGGCAGCGATGGCCTCGTCCACTTCCGTCAGCAGCTGCGCTTCGATCTCGATCGGCCGGCCCGGCTGCTGCGCGCGCGTCCGCTGGACCGCGGCCGTCACGCCGCCCGCCAGGCGAATGTGGTTGTCCTTGATCAGGATGGCATCGAAGAGACCCACGCGATGATTCGTCGCGCCGCCGGCGCGCACCGCGTACTTCTCCAGGACGCGAAGGCCGGGCGTCGTCTTGCGCGTATCGAGAATGGTGATGCGCCCGCCCGCCGCGACAACAAAGCGACGCGCTTGCGTCGCGATACCTGACAAGCGCTGGAGAAAGTTCAGCGCCGTGCGCTCGCCGACGAGGAGCGCGCGCGCCGATCCGGTCGCCTCGGCAACCTCGTCCCCGGCGTGGCACGCATCGCCATCGCGCCTGCGTGAGGTGATCTTTACCGCGGAGTCGATCTGCCGGAAGACCTCGAATGCCACGTCGAGACCGGCGAGAACACCGTCGGCTTTCATCAGGAACACGCCGCGCGCCTGTTGGGACGACCTCACGGTCGCGTCCGTCGTGATGTCGCCGCTGCCGACGTCTTCGGCAAGGGCGAGGCGCACAATCTCGCGGTACCGATCAGGCGCCAACGGCGACGAGGAATTAACCACGGAGGACACGGGGGACACGGAGAAGAAGGTGATCAGGCCGGAGGTAAAGGCTCATAACCCACCACGACAATCTCACGTGGTTCGCCGGGAGCGATTTCGAACGCCTGCACCCGCAGCGCGGCTTTCAGGTCCGCTTCCACAAGCGGCATCAACGCGACCGCGGCGTCCTCGGCTTTCACGGTCACGCGCGTGATCGGCACCTTCAGCGGCTGCTTGGCTTCGGAGCGCTGCTTTCGCACTTCGAACAGCACGTCGGTCGCCCACTGATACGCGCGTTCGTCGGCCAGGCGCGTGGGCTCGCTGTTATCCGCGAGCAGCGAGAGCAATTCCTCCGCCGTCGGCCACTGCGCTGTGTGAATGGAGCCGTCCTTCCACCACGACCACACTTCCTCGGTGACGAACGGGAGAAACGGCGCGAACAGGCGCAGCATCACCGCCAGCGCGGCAGTCAACGCGGCGTTGGCCGACGCGGCGCCGTCCGGGCCCTGCTCGCCGTAGCGCCGGCCTTTCACGAGCTCGAGGTAGTCGTCGCAGAAACGCCAGAAGAACGTCTCGGTCCGCTGCAGGACGCGCGCGTAGTCGTAGGCCTCGAACGCCTCGGTCGCTTCCGCCACGAGCGCGGCGAGGCTCCGCACCATCGCGCGATCGACCGGAAAGGTCGGGGGACGGGAGTCGGGACCGGCTGACGCCGACTCCTGTCCCCCGCTCAATGCGAATTTCGAAGCATTCAGAATCTTGATCGCGAGCCGCCGGCCGACCTTCATCTGGCCGGTATCGAACGCCGTGTCGGTTCCGGGCCGTCCGCTGGCCGCCCAATAGCGCGCGCCGTCCGAGCCGTGCTCCTCGAGGAACGCGAGCGGCGTGACGACGTTGCCCTTGGACTTCGACATCTTCTTGCGATCCGGGTCGAGCACCCAGCCGGAGATCGCCGCGTGCGCCCACGGCAGCGAGTCGTGCTCGAGATGCGCGCGCAGGACCGACGAGAACAGCCACGTCCGGATGATGTCGTGCGCCTGCGGACGCAGATCCATCGGGAACGTCCGCGCGAAGAGATCGGGATCGTCGGGCCAGCCGCACGCGATCTGCGGCGACACCGACGAAGTGGCCCACGTGTCCATGACATCCGGATCGCCGACGAACCCGCCTGGCACGCCGCGCTGATCGGCGCGATAGCCTGGCGGCACGTCGGTCGACGGATCGATCGGCAGTTGATCGTCGGCCGCCGCGATCGGCCGCGCGTAGTCGATCCGCCCCTGCGCATCGAGCGGATACCAGACCGGGAACGGCACGCCGAAGAAGCGCTGGCGGCTGATGCACCAGTCGCCGTTCAGGCCGTTCACCCAGTTCTCGAAGCGCGTGCGCATGTACTCCGGGTGCCAGTGCAACTCGCGGCCGCGCGCGAGCAGCGCGTCGCGGAGCTCGATCGTCTTGAAGAACCACTGCCGGCTGGTAACGATCTCGAGCGGCCGGTCGCCCTTCTCGTAGAACTTCACGGCGTGCGTGATCGGCCGCGGATCGCCGATCAGATCGCCGCTGGCCTTGAGCTGCTCGACGATCTTCACACGCGCCTTCGCCGCCGACAGCCGCGTCAGATCCGTGTAGTGCGCCTGCGCGCGCGCGGCGTCGGTGGATTCCCATCCGGGCGCGCCCCACGTCACTTCGCGCAGCGTGCCGTCGGCCTGAATGATCGCGCGCACCGGCAGCGACAGCTCGCGCCACCACGTCACGTCGTTGATGTCGCCAAAGGTGCAGATCATCGCGATGCCGCTGCCCTTTTCGGGATCGGCCAGCGCGTGCGCCTTCACCGGCACGCGGACGCCGAAGAGCGGCGTGATCACGTCCTTGCCGAACAGCGGCTTGTAGCGCTCATCGTCCGGATGCGCGACAAGCGCGACGCAGGCGGGGATCAATTCGGGACGCGTGGTGTCGATTTCGACCGTCGCTCGGCTGAAGCCTCGCGCTACGTCGTCCGGCAAAGCGAACGCGATCTTGTGATAGGCGCCTGGCATCTCGCGATCTTCGAGCTCGGCCTGCGCGACCGCGGTCTTGAAGTCCACGTCCCAGAGCGTCGGCGCCTCGACCTGGTACGCGAGGCCGCGCTTCAGCAGATGCGCGAACGCGAGCTGCGACACGCGCTGCGAGCGCTTGCCGATCGTCGCGTACGTCATCGCCCAATCCACCGACAGGCCGAGGTACGTCCACAGGTGCTCGAACGCCTTCTCGTCCTCGCCGGTCAGGCGCGCGCAGAGCTCGATGAAGTTCGGACGTGAGACCGAGATCGGATGCTTGCCCGGCTGCGCCGGCGGCGTGAACGCGGGGTCGTATGGCAGCGACGGATCGCAGCGGACGCCGTAGTAGTTCTGCACGCGGCGCTCGGTCGGCAGCCCGTTGTCGTCCCACCCCATCGGATAGAACACGGCCTTGCCGCGCATGCGCTGAAAGCGCGCGATGAGGTCGGTGTGCGTGTAGGAGAAGACGTGGCCGACGTGCAGCGATCCGCTGACGGTCGGAGGCGGCGTGTCGATCGAGAACACCTCCGCGCGCGGACGCGTGCGGTCGAATTGATAGACCTTCGACTCAGCCCAGCGGGCAATCCACTTCGCTTCGAGCCCCTCGAGCGCGGGCTTTTCCGGCAACGGCATCCGACGATCTTACTTGATGGAGGATTTGATCCGCTCGATCTCTTCGGTCACGAGCCGCTCGGCGATCAACGACGTGGCGTCGCGGACCGCATCGTGAATGACGGCGTCGCCCAGGCGGTCGATGACCCGGCGCGTCACGCGATCGACAAGATCCTCGATGTCGACGGATGGCGGTGCTGCCGCGGACATGGGCCCGCCGGCCACAGGCCAGACGGGCGCGACCGCCGACGGGTCGTGCGCCTCAGCCGCCAGGATCGCGGCGAATGCGTCGGCGATAGACGGCAACGCGATCGAGTGCTGCGGTGCCGCGTACTGGGGTGCCGGGTGCTCGGGCGCAGCGCGCTCGATTGCCGCGGGCTGCGCGACCGGGTGCTGTGGTGCTGGGTGCTGTGGTGCGACTGGCTCGGGCGCAGCACGCGGCACCTCTGCACCCGTCTCTGTGATGTTCAGATCCTCGGCATCGGACGGCTCTTCGAACGTCGTCAGCGGCAAATCAACGGCGTCGTTCGTCGCGGCCGGGCCCGGCAGATCCCACTGTTCGGTCCCGCTGGCGGCTGCGGCTTGCGGCGAATTCAGTGGCGAGGCGAACCAGTCGGTCTCACCCGTCGCCGCCTGCGGCGGACTGGTCGGCAGGTCGCTCAGCGGCGGCGCTTTCGGCGCGGCGGCGCTCGTGAGCGTCGCAAACGCCGCGTCGAGCTTGTCGAAGTAGTCGTTGGTGGCCGGCGCGGCTGCGGGCGGCATCGCGGCGGCGGCCGGTGCGGCCGGGTTGACGGCCGCCGCGGCAAACATGTCAGCGGCCGCAGCGCGCGCGGCGGGCGCCGCAGGCGCGGCGTTGGCGCTGTCTTTCTTGGCCGACCTCGCCAGCAACTCCCTCACCCGCCCGATCACCTGCTGGGGCTCAAAGGGCTTCGCGAGCACGCCGTCGCATCCCGCCTCGGCCGCGCGCTCCTGATCGACGGGCTCGAACGCGCCGGTCAGCAGGACGATCGGAATGTGTTGCAGCCGCGGCGACTGCCGCATGTACGCCGCCACCTCATAGCCGTTTTTTCCGGGCATGCCGACGTCGGCCAGGACGATGTCCGGGGGATGGGCGTCAAGCTCGGCGATGGCCTGATCACCGTCGCTGACGGCTACGACCCGGACGTCTTCATCGGCAAACGTCAATTCGATGACGCGCTGGACGGTGACGGAGTCGTCGGCCAGAAGGAGCGTATGGGCCACGTTTGGTTATCGGACGGTGGACTTGGAGGCTGTAGCTGTCGGCTTTCCGGTATCAGCTTTCGGTGTTCCGACGCACTAAGAACTGAGAGCTGACAGCTAGACTCTCGCTCTCGCGTTGGCGTTGATGAACTCCACGATTTCCTGCATGGGCGTGCCGGGCAGGAAGATGGCCTTGATGCCGATGGCCTTCAGTTTCGGGATGTCGACGTCCGGAATGATGCCGCCGATGACGACCAGCACGTCGTCGAGCCCCTTCTCTTTCAGCAGCGCCATCAACCGCGGCGCGATGTGGTTGTGGGCGCCGGACAGAATCGACAGGCCGATGACGTCGGCGTCTTCCTGGAGCGCCGCGGACGCGATCTGCTCGGGCGTCTGGCGCAGGCCCGTGTAGATGACTTCCATCCCGGCGTCACGCAACGCGCGCGCGATGACCTTGGCGCCACGGTCGTGGCCGTCGAGACCAGGTTTCGCGATTACGACTCTCAGCTTACGCATATGGTGACTGGTGGCTGGTGGCTGGTGACTGGGGCCCGCTCAGCCCTCAGCCCTAAGCCCTCAGCCCTATATGATCGGTACCTCTTCGTATTCGCCCCAGACGTCTCTCAGCGCGTCGCACATCTCGCCGACGGTGGCGTACACGCGTACGGCGTCCAGGATTCGCGGCATCAGGTTCTCTGCCGTCCGCGCCGCGCGCCGCAGCGCGTCGAGCGATCGGCTCACCTGATCGGCGTTGCGCGTCTTCTTCAGCGCGTCCAGCTTCGCGAGCTGAATGTCGGCGGCCGATTCGTCGATGTAGAGGATCTCGATCGGCGAGGCGTCCGCCTGGATGAAGTCGTTGACGCCCACGATGATCTTCTCTTTGCGCTCGACGGCCTGCTGGAACCGGTACGACGCCTCGGCGATTTCCCTCTGCGGGAAGCCCTGTTCGATCGCGTCCACCATCCCGCCCATGCGGTCGATCGCGTCGAAGTACTTCAGCGCGCCGTCTTCCATGTCTTTCGTCAGGGACTCGACGAAGTACGAGCCGCCCAGCGGGTCGGCGGTGCTCGCGACGCCGCTTTCGTGGGCGATGATCTGCTGCGTGCGCAGGGCGAGCGTGGCGGCCTCGGCGGTCGGCAGCGCGAGCGCTTCGTCGAGCGAATTGGTGTGCAGCGAATTGGTCCCGCCGAGGACGGCCGAGAGCGCCTGCAGCGCCGTCCGCACGACGTTGTTGTAGGGCTGCTGGGCGGTCAGCGAGACGCCGGCGGTCTGGCTGTGGAAGCGCAGCTTCCACGACCGCTCGTCCTTCGCGCCGAAGCGCTCGCGCATCGCGTGCGCCCAGATCCTGCGCGCGGCGCGGTACTTCGCGATCTCCTCGAAGAAATCGCTGTGCGCGTTGAAGAAGAACGACATGCGCGGGACGAAATCGTCGACGTCGAGGCCCGCGTCGACGCCCCATTGCACGTACTCGAGGCCGTCGCGCAGCGTGAACGCCAGTTCCTGGAGCGCCGTCGAGCCGGCTTCGCGGATGTGGTAGCCGCTCACCGAAATCGTGTTCCACCGGGGGACGTGCGTGGAACAAAAGGCGAAGATGTCCGTGATGATCCGCATCGACGGCCGCGGCGGGAAGATGTATTCCTTCTGCGCGATGAATTCCTTGAGGATGTCGTTCTGAATCGTGCCGGAGAGCGTCTGCCAGTCGGCGCCCTGTTTCTCGGCGACGACGAGGTACATCGCGAAGATCATCGCGGCGGGCGAATTGATCGTCATCGAGGTCGTGACGTCGCCGAGCCGGATGCCGTCGAACAGCGTCTCCATGTCGGCCAATGAGGTGACGTTGACGCCGCACTTCCCCGTCTCGCCGAGCGAGAGCGCGTGATCCGGATCGCGGCCCATCAACGTCGGCAAGTCGAACGCGACGCTGAGGCCCGTGCTGCCGGCGCGCAGGAGCGCCTTGTAGCGCGCGTTGGTGTCCTCGGGCGTTCCGAACCCGGCGAACTGGCGCATCGTCCAGGTCTTGCCGCGGTAGCCGCTGGCGTGGATGCCGCGCGTGTACGGGAAGACGCCTGGGTCGTTGATGTCCCGCGCGTAGTCGATGCCGGCGGTGTCGGCGGCGGTGTAGAGGCGCTCGATAGGCCGGCCGGAGATCGTCGTGAAGCGGTCGGCGCGCTCGGTAGCCGTCTTCATCCTGCTGGTCATTATCGCTCAACCCTGCTTGACTTGCCGAAACACCCGACGGTACGCTCGTCGATTGGAGCAGCCCATGAACGCGCGTCACGATCAGTCAGTTCCCCGCAGCCAGGAAGTGCCCGGCCACGGTTCCACCTTTGGCGCGATGTTGCAGGAATTCAACGTCGCGGCCCGCCTGTTGAACCTCGACAGCGGCATCTGGAAGATCCTCACGCATCCCAAGCGGCAAATCACCGTCTCGTGTCCGATTCAGATGGACAACGGCGAGATCGAGGTCTTCACCGGCTACCGCGTGCAGTACAACATCACGCTCGGTCCGGCGAAAGGCGGCATCCGGTATCACCCCGCCGTCACGCTCGACGAAGTGACGGCGCTGGCGGCCTGGATGACGTGGAAGTGCGCCGTCGCGCACATCCCGTTCGGCGGCGGCAAGGGCGGCGTGATTTGCGACCCGACGAAGATGTCCCGGCGCGAGATCGAGGCGCTCACGCGGCGCTACATCGCGGAGATCGTGGACGCGATCGGGCCCGAGAAAGACGTCCCGGCCCCGGACGTCAACACCGACGCGCAAATCATGGCCTGGGTCATGGACACGTACTCCATGCACGTCGGCCACACCGCGACGGCGGTCGTCACCGGCAAGCCAATCGAGATGGGCGGATCGCTCGGGCGGCGGGAAGCGACGGGCCGCGGCGTGATGATCGCGACGCGTGAGGCGGCTGCGCACGTGGGGATCGAGCTGAAGGGCGCGCGCGTGGCGGTCCAGGGCTTCGGCAACGTCGGGTCGGTGTCGGCCCAGCTCATCGGGCGCCAGGGCGCCCGCATCGTCGCCGTCACCGACTGGAAGGGCGGCGTCTACAACGACAAGGGGATCGACGTCGAGTCGCTGCTGGCGCACACGGAGCAGCACCGCACCGTCGACGGGTTCGCCGGCGGCGATCCGCTGCCGGCCGACAAGCTGTTCGGCCTCGACGTCGACATCCTGATTCCGGCGGCGCTCGAGAATCAGATCACAATGGAGAACGCGCCGTCCATCACGGCGAAGATCATCATCGAAGGCGCGAACGGCCCGACGACGCCGGACGCCCACCGTCACCTCCACGAGCGCGGCGTCTTCATCGTGCCGGACATCCTCGCCAACAGCAGCGGCGTGACGACGTCGTACTTCGAGTGGGTGCAGGATCGGTACGGCTACTTCTGGACCGAGGAGGAAGTGAACCAGCGCCTCGAGCGCAAGATGCACGAGGCGTTCACCGACGTCCTGCAGACCGCGATCAAGTTCAACGTCGACATGCGCACCGCCGCCTACATCGTCGCGATCAACCGCGTCGCCGTCGTCACGCGCATGCGCGGGATGTACGCGTGACGGTGGCGGGGATACCGGCCGTCCGCTCCCCGCGCGTCACGTGACACCCGGCCCGCGTTGACGATGAGACCCCAAAGACGGGCGTAAGGTCGGCGTCATCGTCCACCACGTCGCGAGCGTCTACCCCCTGGAGATCCAACTGGCACAGACGCTGGCCGGAGGCGCGCCGGTGGCGGGCGTGACCTGGGCGGTCGTCCACGAGATGAACGCCGGGCACGCGAAGGAGCACGAC
>Ga0315281_10007481_pt1 | contig 15368 bp, 12 predicted proteins | sample YL17G07_0_MG_FD_204540 | JGI IMG/M metagenome (GOLD analysis project Ga0315281, IMG submission 204540) | Sediment microbial communities from Yellowstone Lake, YNP, Wyoming, USA - YL17G07_0 | ecosystem: Environmental > Aquatic > Freshwater > Lake > Sediment | place: USA: Wyoming | collected...
GGGGAGAAAACGCGCCGTAGTTGGCACCCACGGCACGTCCCTCGTGCCGTGGCCTTTGTTCCTATCCATAAAGAACCCCTTCTTACCCAGACCCTCTAGCCAAACCGCAGGCAACAGGCTATCCTTAGTTCGTCGCGAGGACTCCCGAGAGTTCCTGCCAGGGTGAAGGAATGCAGGCCAAAATTAGCTTCTTGAAGGGCGATATCACAGACATGGCGGTGGACGCGATCGTGAACGCGGCCAACACCGACCTGGTGCTAGGGGCCGGCGTTGCCGGAGCCATCCGCCGCAAGGGGGGAAGCAGGATTCAGGAAGATTGCGACGCCGTCGGGCCGATTCGCCTGGGCGAGACTGCGGTCACCACGGGCGCCAATCTCCGCGCCAATTACGTGATCCACGCCGCGAGCATGCGCCTGGGCGGGCAGACGATGGCTGATTCGCTGCGCCTCGCCACGCACAACACGCTGCTGCGTGCCGAAGAGAAAACCATCAAGAGCCTCGCCTTCCCGGCCATCGGCACGGGTGTGGCCGGCTTTCCCATGGAAGAGTGCGCGCGCATCATGCTTACAGAAGTTCTCCAGCACCTCAAATCGCGCAGCAGTCTGGAAAAGATTTACTTCGTGCTTTACGACGACGCAGCCCTCCAGGTGTTCGAAGACACTTACAGGCAATTGACCGCACGCCCGGGAAGCCACGAATGAACAGAGACCCTTCGGCGGGACGAAACAAGCTAGTTTCCCCTGTTCCCTATTCCCTGTTCCCTGTAACCTGAACCCGTGGACCAAACACCGCTCAAGATCTTTCTCCTTGAAACCTTACATCGCTCAGGCCCAATCACTTTCGAACGCTACATGTCGCTTTGTCTTTACCACCCTGAATATGGCTACTACATGCAGGGTCAAGACCGGACGGGCGTCGCCGGGGACTACTTCACCAGCCCCGACCTCCACTCCATCTTTGCGCGGCTAGTGGCGCGCCACGCGGTGGAAACGTGGGAGATTCTGGGGCGGCCGACGCCGTTCACCTGGGTGGAGCTGGGTCCGGGACGCGGCTGGTTTGCTCGGGACTTCCTGTGCTGGCTGAAGACGGCACAGCCGGATCTGTTTGCGACGCTGGATTACGTCGCCGTCGAATCCGGGCCGCAGCAGCGCCTTCGCCTGAAAGCACGGCTGGCAGAGGACCGGCTCGCGGACAAAGTCCGGATATGCGCGTCCCTGGAAGAGTTGGCGCCGCGGACTGGCTGCTTCTTCTCGAACGAATTGGTGGATTCCTTTCCAGTTTCTGTGGTCACGCGCGCCGGCAGAGAGCTGAAGGAGATTTACGTGGCCGCCGACGGCGAATCGTTACGCGAAGTCCCTGGCCCCCTCAGCGATTCCCGCCTGGCGGCGGCCGTGGCTCACTACGGGAGTGAACTGGAGGAGGGTAACCGTATGGAGGTGAACTCGCGCGCGGTGCGGTGGATTCGTTCCGTGGCGGAGAAATTGGCGCGGGGATTCGTGGTCACCGTTGACTACGGCGATTTCGCGGAGTACCTCTACACTCCGGACCGGCCGCGTGGAACTTTGATGACCTATCGTGCTCACGTTGCCTCAGAGGACTTCTATTACGCTCCGGGCGAGCAGGACTTGACCGCGCACGTCAACTTCAGTGCCTTGATCGACGCTGGAAAGGAAGCGGGGCTGGAGTTGACTGGGTTCACCACCCAGGAGCGGTTCCTCATGGCGCTAGGGGAAGAAAACGAGTTTGCCGACCTCTACGATCGGGGGCAGACGGAGCCGGAAAAGCTCCAAGCGCGACTGAAACTTAAGCGGCTCATTCTTCCGGAAGGGATGGGCACGATTTTCAAAGTCCTCATCCAACACCGAGGCGTCCCTGCGCCGCTCCTCACCGGTCTGAAGTATCAAAGACAGTGATGAGTTCTGAGTGACAAGTGACAAGGAAGAAGCCAGAAGTCAGGAGTCAGAAGTCAGAAGGAAGGACGGAGAGGGGCGGACGATAAGGGACGATCTCAGGGAGTCGGCGGGTGGTCGAGGCGCGATTCCAGAGCGCCCGCGAGTATCTGTGGTCCCGACTCGTGACTCCCGACTTCTGACTGCTGACTTCCTTCTTGTCACTGGTCACTCGCCACTCGTCACTGTTCTTAGCTTGCCTGGCGGGGTTCCTCGCTGTAGGCCTTCTGGGTGTAGCGGTTGGCCTCGTCCAGGGCGCCCTGCGTATTGTCGTTGGTCTGCAAGGCCCGCTGGTACTCGTTGAGGGCGCGGTCGCGCTGGCCGGTGGCGTCGAAGATCTTACCCAGGGTGAGGTGCGCCCACACCTCGACCCACTTGGGTTGCAGGTCGCCATTCAGCGCCGCGCGCATTTCCTCCATGGCGGCGGTGTAGTTGCGGAGTTTGAAGAGGATCTCGCCGATCCGGTAGTGGGCCAGCGAGCTGTTCTTGTTCACCTCCAGGACGCTCTGGTACTGCTTGATGGCCTCCAGGTAAGCCTGCTGTTGGACGAGCTGGTCACCCCGCGCCAGTTCGACGGCGATCTTGATACTTTCGTCGTATTTCAAGATGCGGCTGGCCGGGTCCACAACCACGCGCAAGGGGCGCGTCGGCGTGTTCACAGTGAAGTCCGCGGCGGTGCCGACCATCTCCACGCGCTCGTTGACCGGCTTTCGCCCTTCCGAAATCACGCGGATTTCCACTGGCATGCGGAAGATATCGAGGTCTTGCTGCACCTTCCCCACCACCTGGTAGCCTTTTTCCGTGCGATAGACGGCCCAGCTCCGCTTGAATTGGGGCACGCCCGTGGAGCTGACCCACTGGGCGAAGAAATAAGTCAGCGGCTGGTTGCTGACCTTCTCTGCCAGCTTCTCAAACTCGTCGGTGGAGATGGATTTCCCGGCGTAGTCTCGGGCCATGGCTTGCAGGGTCTTCAAAAACGCGTCATCGCCCAGCACCCAGCGCAGCATGTGAAACACCATGGCGCCCTTTTGGAGAACCACGGCCTGGTATTCCGGCGTGTTTTCATGCAATCGGCTGGCCTGGGCGATGGGCGCGGCATCCTCATGGGTGAGCGCGCCGATTTGAATATCGCGCATGCGGTCTTCGAAGGCGGCTTGGCCGGCGGCCTCCTCAATGTACAGGGCCTCGGAGTAGGTGGCCAGGCCTTCGTCGAGGAACGCGTCATCGGGCGAAGCGGGGCTGACCAAGCAGCGCCACCATTGGTGAGAGATCTCGCGCGCCAGCAGACGATAGTTGACCTGGGTCGAGAAGCCGCGCGAGGCCAGCGCCAAGACGCCGGGCGCGGCATACCCGCCCACCGTCCCATCCTCGATTTCCACCAAGGCCAGGTGGCCGCTGGGCAAGCCGCCGAATTTGTCGGAGAAAAACGCTTGAATCTTGGCGGCCGCTTCGCCGTAACTGGCGGCGAGGTTCTCGTGCCCCGGCTTGAGGTAGAGCGCCACATCGGCCCCCACGGCCGTCGCGGGCTGCACGACGTACTTGCCTGCCAGAACCGTTCCGGGAAACGATGGCTGGTCAAACTCGAAGATGTAAGTCACTTTGCCCGTCTGGCGCAAGGGTGCCAGGGCCTTGCCCGAGGCGATCACCGTCTCTTCCGAAGGGACCGTGATGCGCATCGAGGCGGCAAAGCGATTCACGCTGTACCCGCTGACCGGAAACCAGCGCGCCGCGTAAAGCAGATATGAACCTTCTGTGCCGACGTAGGCCAGCTTCAAGTTCTCAACCGGGCTGCCATCCGCGGAAGCGAGCGATCCGCCGTAGCTTACGGTGATTGAAGACGGCTTGCCCTGCAGGAGCGGATTCAGGAAGTCCACCTGGAGCGTCAAACCCTCCTGGCGGAACCGCAGAGCTTGGCCGGCGGCGTCCGCCACTTTCTCAACGCGCAGACCACTGTGCAGTTCGAAACTCAGGGTGGTCAAATCCGCCTTGGGAAGGAAATCGATCCGCGCCTTGGCCGAGAGGATGTGGGTGGAAGGATAAAGCTCCGCCTCAATCGAGTACTTGGTCACCTCGAAGCGCGTCTGGGCCAGACCGACCGTGCCCGTCAGCAGAAGCAGCAGGGCCAACAGTCCACCCCGCAGCCAGAGGCTTCCAGACAGCAGTCTCCCGCGCATCGAAGAGGTTTCGCTCAGAGGTTTGCCCCATGTCATGTTTGGCTCCAACTGCTCCTTCCGTCTGGGCCACGCCCTGCTCGCTCGCTTGGTGCCAAGGCCGAAACGCGCATTCGCCACGGTTCCTCTCTGCCGGCGCTCTAAGTTGGATTGCTCGCCTTGCCTGCCAGTTGCATCCGCTCTGTCCCTGGCCTGCTGCGGCACGGATGCTTCACGTGCCTGGAAGGGATGCCCCGGAGGCTTTCAGCACGCCGAGCACGGCTTCGCACGCCCGCCCAATGGCGCCCCCGGGCCCCAGACGAGGTCTGAGGGCGCGGAATTCTTCCACCATCTTCTCCCGAGCTTCAGGGTGATCCAGCAGGTATTCTACCTGCGCCGCCACATTCTGTGCGTTGAAATCGCACTGCATCAACTCGGTGACCAGGGGCTTGCCTGCCAGGAGATTGACTATGCTGTAATGGGGAACGTCCACCAGCAACTTCCCCAGCATCCAGCTAAGGGGAGAAACACGGTAAACCACCACCAGGGGGCGCTCGCGCAGCGCAGCCTCCAGCGTGGCGGTCCCACTGGCCACGACGGCCACCTCCGAATGTTGCAGAGCGTCGTAGGTGGCGTCGACCACCGTGCGGACCGTTGCCCTCCCCACGTAGCACTCGAGCAGGGTCTTTTCCAGCCAGAGCGGGTCCAGGGTCGGAGCCACCGGGATGACAAACTGGATTCGCCGCGTGAGCGTCAGACGGGTGGCAGCGTCCAGCATGGGCGGGAGGTTGTAGCAGACTTCTTTCTGCCGACTGCCCGGCAGCAGCGCCACGGTGGGTGTCTCGGGGTCCAGGCGCGCCTGGGCGAAGAACTGCTCCCGCGTCAGGTGGGGCCGCACCAGGTCCACCAGCGGATGGCCGACGTACTCCACGGGGATTCCAGCTTTGCGGTAGAGGTCTTCCTCGAAATCGAAGAGGCAAAGCATTTTCGCGATGTTGGCCTTGATCTGCTTCAGCCGCCCTGGCCTCCACGCCCAGACCTGTGGGCTTACAAAATAGACCACGGGAATGTTGCGCCGTTTGAGCCGCTTCGCCAGGCGCAGGTTGAAGTCTGGGAAGTCGATGAGGACGGCAAGTTGCGGGTGCCGCCGGTCCACTTCCGCCAGCAGGGAATGAAACGCCCGGTAGACGCGCGGCAGTCCGGACAGCACCTCAAAGATGCCCGCTATGGAAATCTCGTGGGCATCGACCGCAGTCTCTACTCCGGCCTGCCGCATGGCCTCGCCACCGCAACCGAAAATCTCCGCCCCCGGCAGCCGGGCGCGTAAAGCGGCGGCCAATCCCGCGCCGTATACATCGCCGGAGCGCTCTCCGGCCACGATCATCAGGCAGGTATCGGTCATGGGTCAGTTGTCCGTTTTCGTCCGGCGGTAGGGGAGCGCTCTGCGCTCCCGCGCTTTGTCGGGGAGGGCTCTGCCCTCCCGTGTCAATCACTGAAGGCGTCCGTACAGATGCTCCAGGACACCGCGAGTCTGATGAAAAGACTCAATGCATTCCCTTTCCTCGGGCAGTTTTTTCCCGTGGACTGCTTTCCTGGCTCTTTCCCGAATTGCGTCAGCCATTTGGAATCTTTTGTTGTCGAGCAAGCCTTCGCAGCGAGCCAGCCGAAGCAGACTTACCAACCTGTCGTCTTTCTGAACCTCTTCGCGCTTCCCCATATCAACGAGTCTTTGTTTGACACCTTCTTCGATGGCGCTGCGGCAAACGGTCAAGGAAGCAAGGAAGTGACCGTAGATGAAGCACCGGGTCGCCTCGACGAGATAGCGCCGAACATACTCCGGGGCCTTCTCACTTGCAGGAAGAAGACGCAGCTCCCGGGCTCTTCTGACCATCTCCGGGAACATGTCCCGAAAGTCCTTCGCGTACTCGTGTGCTGCCATCAGTGCAAGTGCCTCGGGAGAACGCTCTTCGAGAAACTGCTCGGCGTCTCGACCGAAACGTGTGCTGAACCCCTCCCGCTCTCTGACGAGCACGTCGCCCATCATGGCGCCTATTTGGGCGTGCTTCGACAATTGCCTATCCACAACTCTGGCAATGTCTGGCCAGGCAGCACCGTCCAAGCGCTCTGCCAACTCAGAAGCTTCCTCAGGGGCAGTTGAAGGGAGGAGACGCAGAACACGCTCGATGTCTTCGCGGGTGTGGCGCTCTTTGAGAGCGAGGATGGCTTCACGGACCTCGGGTTGCAAGGGCCGGAAAGTTGCGAAAAAATGCTCGAGCTCTTCAGTCTCAAGTGGCTTCGTGCTCAGCTCAAGCGTGACGGGGTTGCCATTCTCATCGTACTCTATCACTTGGTATTCTGTTCTTAGAAGCCGGTCGAGGGCCCATACCACCACATGCACAAACCTTTCTCCCCCAGCATCCGCTCTCGCCAGTTCATTGGCGGCCATGACACTCTCCTTCTGAGCTCTGTGGATTCCTCGGTTGTCTGTTCTGCCTCGCGGGAGGGCAAAGCCCTCCCCTACACAATCTCAATGCCGCCCGTCCATGGCCAGTCGTCGGGATGCGTCACGAGACCCGCACGGACGGGATTGGACCGAATGTACTCACACTGTTCGCTCTCACTTTCATGCGCGCGCAGTCTGTGGTCAAAGAAGCTCCGTTGCCAGAGCCGCTTGACGCCCTGCGTCTCGCGGGCAAGGTCTGCGCTTTTCTTCTTCAACTCGCCGATGAAGTCCACGACCGACTTCAGACCCGGACGGACCATCATGTGCAAATGGGTAGGCATCAGGCAGTAGATCTTCACAGGGCAGCGATATCTTTCGGCCAATCCGCGCAGCAGGCAAATGACCTCATCATTGAAGGCTGGCAAGTCGAAGTACTTCCGCCGTTCAAAAGCGTCGATGGTTATGTTGAATGTACTCGCGGGATTCGCATAGGCGGAGAGTGGCAACCGGATGTACTTCCGTTTTGGTAGGGGAGCCCTCTGGGCTCCCGTTCCCTGTTCCGGCATATCGCGCATCCTCTCGGGAGCGCGGAGCACTCCCTACCAAGAGCTTGCGGGAGGGCAAAGCCCTCCCCTACCTTTCCCGGTCGACGGAAATCTCCTGGTCCTTATACTGAAGCTCGTACAGCTTACAGTAGATCCCGCGCCGCTCGAGCAATTCTTGGTGCGTGCCCACTTCGCGCACGTGACCTTTGTGCATGACCACGATCTTCGAAGCATTCTGGATGGTGGAAAGCCGATGCGCAACCACCAGCGAGGTGCGGCTTTCCAGCAGCCGGCGCAGGGCCTCGCGAATCAGCGCTTCGGTTTCCGGGTCCACGCTGGAAGTGGCCTCATCGAGAATTAAGATCCGCGGATTGTGGGCCAGGGCGCGGGCAAAGGAAAGCAGTTGCTTCTGGCCCACCGAAAGCGTGGCGCCGCGTTCCTTAACAGGCTCATCGAACCCGCCCGGCAGGCTCTCCACAAAATCCAGAATGTTCACCTGGCGCGTAACCTGGCGTAGCTGGGCGTCGCTGATTCCTTCCGTACCCAACCGGATGTTGCTCGCAATGGTGCCGAAAAATAAGAAGGGGTCCTGCAAGACCATACCGAAGTTCTTACGCAGGTCGCGCAGGCGAAGCTGGCGGATGTCGATCCCATCCAGCAGCACCGCGCCCTCCTGGACGTCGTAGAACCGCAGGAGCAGGCTGGTCAGCGTGGTTTTGCCCGCGCCCGTGTGGCCGACGATGGCGACGGTTTCACCCGGCTCCACCGTGAACGAGACGTTTTCCACCACGCGCTGCTCGTCGCGGTAAGTGAAGCCCACCCCGCGGAACTCCACGCCCCCTTGCGGGTTTTCCAGTGGCACCGGGCGGTCGGGATCCGCGATGGTCACCGGAGTATCCAGCAGCTTGAAGATGCGCTCGGCGCTCGCCATTGCCGCCTGGAGGATGTTGTATTTGTCGCTCAAATCCTGGATAGGCCGGAAGAAGCGCTGCGAATACTGGATGAAGGCAATGGCCGTCCCCACCGTGACCAGGCCCTCGAGCGCCATCCCGCCGCCCAGGCAAAGGATGATGGCCACCGCCAGCACGCCCAGGAACTCGACAGCCGGAAAGAAGAGCCCGTAGGCCAGGATGGAATCCTTGTAGGCCTCCATGTGGGCCCGATTGACCTTCTCGAATTCCTCAAAGCTTCGGGCTTCACGGTTGAAGAGCTGGATGACGGTCATCCCCGTGATGTGCTCCTGCAAGTAGGCGTTGATGCGCGCGATGGCCACCCGGATGCGGCGATACGACTCGCGCACCGCCTTGCGAAAGGCCACGGTGACCAGCACGATCAAAGGCAGGATGGAAAAGGTGAGCAGCGCCAGCTTCCAGTTAAGGGTCAGCATCACCACCACGATGCTGAGCAGGGTGAAGAAATCACCGAAGATCGCCACCATGCCGGATGCGAACAGTTCGTTGAGCACATCCACGTCGGTGGTGACGCGCGTCACCAGGCGTCCCACGGGATTGCGGTCGTAGAAGCTCATCTGCAGGCGCTGCAAATGGGCGAAGACGTGCTTCCGCAGGTCGTACATCACCTTCTGCCCCACCAGTTGCATGGCGTAGGACTGGGCGAACTCCAAGAGGAAGCTGAGCAGCACCGTCGGCAGAAACAGGACGAAGGCAATCTGGAGAATGCCCACCAGCGGCAGCGGGCTTAAGAAACGAGCTAGGACGGGTGGAACCTTGGCCTGAGAAGTGGGATCCAGGTAGCGATCCACCTCCACCTTCAGCAGGTAGGGCGGGGCGGCCTGCAGCACACCATAGAAAACGATGGCGACGAGCGCCAGCACCACCACTGCCCGGTAGGGCCGCAGATAGCCGAGCAGGCGCCGCATCAGTCGCGCGTCGTAGGCTTTCCCCAGGACTTCTTCTTCGTGGAAACCGTCAGACATGAGAATCAGTTCAAAGTCGAAAGTCGAAGGTCAAAAGGATTGGCCTTCGACCTTTGACTGTCGACTTTCGACCCGTTCCGTCACGCTTCCTTTTCCAACTCTTCTTCGATCAACTGCTTGTTGTACAGTTCCGTGTAATAGCCATTCAGAGCCAGGAGCTCTTCGTGCGTGCCGCGTTCCGCGATCTCTCCCGCGTGCAGCACCAGAATCTCATCGGCGTTGCGGATGGTGGAAACGCGGTGGGAAATCAACAGAGTTGTCCGCCCGGCCATCACCTCGGTGAGGTGGCGCAGGATCTTCTCCTCCGTATAGGTGTCAACGCTGGACAGGGCGTCATCAAGGATCAAGATGCGCGGGTCGCGGATCACCGCCCGCGAAATGGCCGCGCGCTGCTTCTGGCCGCCCGATAGCGTCAGACCGCGCTCGCCCACCAGGGTGTCAAATCCCCGGGCGAAGCTGCGGACGTCCGGCAGGATGTGGGAGATTTCGGCGGCGCGCTCGGCCTCGGCGTCCGAGGCGGCCGCGGTCCCGAACTTGATGTTCTCCCGGATACTCTCGCTGAACAGGAAAGTCTCCTGGGGCACAAAGCCAATGTGCGCGCGCAGGACCTGAAGAGGGATCTGCCGGATAGGTACGCCATCCACCAACAAGCTCCCTGCCGACGCGTCGTAAAGGCGCGGGATCAAGCCCACCAGCGTCGATTTCCCGGAACCGGTGGCTCCCACGATGGCCACCGTCTTACCCGCCGGAATTCGCAGGTTGATGTTCCTGAGGATCGGCCGGTCGTTGTAGCTGAACGTGAGGTTGCGAAATTCGATTTCGCCCCGGAGAGAGGTAAGCGGCTGCGCGGGCACGTCCCGGTCATCGATTTCGGGCCGGGCGAGGAAGATGGAGTTCAGCCGCCCCAGCGAGGCCACCCCGCGCTGGAGCAGGTTCACCACCCAGCCCAGAGCGATAATCGGCCAGATCAGATAGAGCAGGTAGACGTTGAAGGCTGCAAAGGTGCCGACCGAAATCAGGCCGGAAAGCACATGCCTCCCGCCCACCACCATGATGAGCATGAAGGCGATCGCAAACAGCAGCGCCAGGCCCGGCCACATCAAGCTGGTAATCCAGATCAACTGCCGGTTCTTTTCCACGAGGGCGCGGTTCATCCCATCGAATTGGCGCATCTCCGCTTCTTCCTGGCCAAAAGCGCGAATCACGCGGACGCCGGAGAGGTTTTCGCGAACCTTTTCGGTGATCTCCGAGTACATCGCTTGGATGCTCTCGAAGCGGTCGTGAATCCTCTGGCCGAAAACATTGACGGCGACGGAAACCAACGGCATAGGCGCCAACGCCAACAGGGTCAGCCGCCAGTCGAGATGCAGCATCACGCCGACCGTGGCCAGGCCCACCACCAGCGTGGACGCGGAATACATGATTCCCGGGCCCACCAGGTTCCGGACCGCGTTCAGGTCATTGGTGAGCTTCGACATCAGGTCGCCGGTGAGGGTCTGGGTGTAATACCGCGGGGAGAGACGCATCAGGTGGAGAAACAAGTCGTTGCGCAGGTCGTATTCCACATCGCGTGAGATGCCGATCAAAATCCAGCGCATCCAGAACTGAAAGACCGCCATCGCCAGCGCGATGGCCAGCAGCAGGGCGGCGTAGAAAAGCAGCCGGTTCCAGGCCACGCCGCGCGAGAGGCTGTCAATCGCGGCCTTGATGATCAGCGGCAGATTGACGCGCAAGGCTTGCGCCAGGACCAGCGCCAGAAGGCCCACCACGTAGCGCTTGCGGTAACGGACCAAATACGGTTTGAGGGGAAGCAGACGACGCAGCATCCGTTATCTTTCGCGGCGCGGGCGGATAGGAGAGAACGACAGAGTCAAGAAGCAGATTCTGCGACGCCGGCCGCGAACCCGGGCTCAGCTTGACAATCTATTATATCGGACAGTGAAACAACCCGCCAATGGCTTTCTGTCCTACCGTGGGGAGTGGGGAGGGATCCTTTGGCCGCGCCAGGGTCAAATCTCCCGCCGGCCCTCCATCGCCTTGAGCATCGTTACCTCGTCGGCGAATTCCAGTTCCGAGCCCACCGGGACGCCCATGCCGATGCGCGTCACCTTGAGGCCCAGAGGCTTGAGGAGCTTGGAGAGGTAGATGGCGGTTGCTTCCCCTTCGACGTTGGGGTTCGTGGCCACAATCAGTTCTTTGACTTTTCCGCCTTTCAGGCGCTCCACCAGATTCTTCAGCTTCAACTGGTCGGGTCCGATGCCTTGGAGGGGGGAAAGCGCGCCGTGCAGAACGTGGTAAAGCCCGTGATATTCCCGCGTCTTCTCGATGGCGATCACGTTATAAGGCGTCTCCACTACGCAGATGACCTCGGGGTCTCGCCGCGGGTCGGTACAATACTCGCAGGGGTCCTGCTCGGTGAGGTTGTTGCAGAGGCTACAGAGCCTGATCTTGTCCTTGGCGTCGAGGATGGCGGCCGCCAGGCGCTCGGCGTCTTCGCGCGGGGCCCGCTCCAGATGGAAGGCGATGCGTTGGGCTGACTTCTGGCCGATCCCAGGCAAGCGCTTCAGCGCATCAATCAAGCGCGCCAGCGGCTCTGCGAAGTCTTTCATAGCGAAGATCGAGATGCGCGGTGTGGAACTCGTGGCGGAGTTCGAGTCGCGAGTCGCGAATTCCCGGTTTCACACCTCAGGGCACGCCAGCAAGGTTGAGGCCGCTGGCCAAGTTGCCGACGCGGCTGGCCAATTGGTCATCGACTTTCCGGTTGGCCTCGTTAACCGCGGCCATGACCAAGTTCTGCAACATTTCCATATCGGCGGAGGCAAACACCTCGCGGTCGATTTGTACCGCGACCAACTGCTTCTGGCCGTTCATCCTGACCGTCACCATGCCTCCGCCCGCCGAAGCTTCCACCACCAGGTCATCCAGTTGCTTCTGAAACTGCTCCTGCATCTGCTGGATTTGCCGCAGGATCTGCTGCATCTGTTGCAGATTTTTCATCGCTTACTCCTGGCTTAGGTCTTTCACATCCACCAAGGTGCAGTCGAATTTTTTCTGGAAAGCCTCAACCGCGGGGTCACGTCCCGCGTGCTCGCGAGCATCGGGCCGCGCTCTCACGGGCCGCCCTTCTTGCTCTTCGAGTGTAACATAGATTTTCACGGGCTGGCCCAAGACCTGGGTGCATGCGGAGCGCAAGGTTTCCAGTTGCTCGCGGCTGCGCACCAGTTCCGCATAGAAGGACGCGTTTTTGGCAAAGAGAAAGCGGACTTCACCGTTTTCGAAGCGCCAGCCCGACAGGTGGTCCAGACAAGAACTGAGGAGCTTCTTCGATTCGAACAACAGCGCCTTGATGGAGGCCAGCCGGCTGTCCTCCATGACCGGGGGCGCGGCCTCTGCCGGCAACGCGTAGGGCCTGGCGGGTGCCGCGGCAGTGGATGTCGGCGGCGGTTGCGAGGACGCGGATTCCTGCGCTTTGCGCGGAGCAGGTAGAGCGGGGCTTGGCGCGCCCGCGCTACGCGGAGTCGCGCTCGCCTTCTCCCCCAGCGCCGCGCTGTGCAGCTCTCCGAGCAGTGATTCGAGCGAAGCCAGCTTCCCGGCGTGCACCAGCTTCAACAGCCCCATTTCCAGGTGAAAGCGCGGCTCCAGCGAATAGCGCAGTTCCCCTTCCGTGCGCAAAAGGATTTGGAAGAAGCGCGCGAGATCCTCCTGGCTGAAAAGCTGGGCGAGCTCGCGCAGGCCCTGGCGCTCGTCGTTGGGGACCTGGAGCAAGGGGCTTTCCCCGCCGCAACTTTTCGCCACCATCAGGTTGCGCACGTAGCGGGTGTACTCGCCGCAGAAGTGAGCGAGCTCGTAACCCTCGGCGGCCAGCTGGCTCACCAGCTCGAGCACACGGCGCGCGTCGGCGGCGTGGATGGCTTCCGTCATCTCGCGCAGTAGCCGCACGGGAACCACGCCCAGCAGTTGTCGCACCCGGCTCTCCTCCAACTGCTCGCCGCAGGCGGCGATCACCTGGTCGAGGAGAGAAAGCGCGTCGCGCAGACTCCCCTCGGCGGCCTGAGCGAGCGCGCCGAGCGCGCCTTCGTCGGCTTGAATCTTCTCCGCCGCGCATACCTGCTCCAACCGCGCGTAGATTTCCGCGTAGTCCAGCAAGCGGAAAGCAAAATGCTGGCAGCGAGACTGAATGGTCGCCGGCAGCTTGTGCGGCTCGGTGGTGGCCAGGATGAAGAGCGAGCGCGGGGGAGGTTCCTCCAGGGTTTTCAGCAGCGCGTTGAAGGCCTCCGTGGTGAGCATGTGCACTTCATCGATGATGAAGACCTTATAGCGGTCGCGCGCCGGCAGATAGCGGACCGTTTCGCGCAGCTCGCGGATTTCGTCGATGCCGCGGTTGGAAGCGGCGTCGATCTCGAAAACGTCCACAGAATTGCCGGCCGCAATTTCGCGGCAGGAGGGACATTCCCCGCAGGGGGTGAGCGTGAGCCCTTGCAGACAGTTCAAAGACTTGGCCAGGATGCGCGCCGTGGAGGTCTTCCCCACGCCGCGAGCGCCCGAGAAGATGTAGCCGTGCGCGACCCGGTTCTGCAGGATGGCGTTTTTCAGGGTCTCGGTAATCAGCCGCTGGCCCACCACTTCGTTGAAGACTTGGGGCCGGTACTTGCGCGCGATGACCTGGTAAGACATGGGATTTTAGATTTGCGATTTTGGATTTTGGATTTGCCCGCCGGGACGCCACGTGCTGTCAACAGGGATATTCACTGTCAAATTCCCGCTTCCGAGGCTTTCGAAGCAATTCCGGGCGACGAGATTTGGTCACGTCCCAATATCAAGTTCCGGGAAATCGGCAATCCAAAATCAAAAATCCAAAATCAATTGGGCCAGACTTCGGGTTATCCGCAGCACACGGAGAGGCTCGTTACCGTTGCTTCCTTCCGGACCTGGCGGGGTTCGCGAGCATCCGTCGCGCGGAGCCCGAAGTCTGACATGTGGCTGACCGCTCCTCTGATTGAAGAGTACTCAAGCCCAGGAAATGGTAGCACGCGCGCGCGTTCCCCGTCGACTTCTTTCCGCCCGGCGAAAGCAGGGAAGGGTTGACGTACTGGGCTCGATCATCTACTGTCGTACTTGTCCAACTTCGAGCCGCGATCTCCGCAGAACGAGCGTGCGCTAGCGGCCGGAGCGAAGGTAAGACTTACGAGGCGCTAGCGAAGGAGAATCGCTGAGCTTAAGGAGGCCGCATATGAAAGCGAGATGGATGGCGTTCGGGATCTGCTTGTTGGCCGCTTTCCTGATGAGCTGCCAGCCGGGCACGCAACCGACGGAAACCCAGGGTCCGGAAGGGACGGGCGCTGAGGCAGGCAAGGGGAAGAAGGCAGAAGCCGCGACGGAAAAGGTGACGGTGCCGGCGGGCACGGAACTGACGATGCGTTTGCTCGACACCATCGACACGGGCACGGCATCTGCCGGCACGGAATTTGAGGGTACACTGGCCGCCGCGCTCGTCGCCGGCGGGGTGGACGTAGCGCCTGTCGGGAGCAAGGTTACCGGCAAGGTGACGAACGTCGTGAGTTCCGGGCGGTTGAATCGTCCTGCGGAGCTGGCGCTGGCGCTGACTTCCTTCACGACCAGGGATGGAGAAAGAGTCGAAGTCTCAACTGACGCCTGGAGCATGAAGGCAGCGTCGCACAAGAAGCGCAACATTGAGATGATCGGGGGTGGCGCGGCCGCAGGAGCGTTGATTGGAGCGCTCGCCGGGGGCAAAAAGGGCGCGGCAATCGGCGGCGCCGTCGGCGCGGGAGGCGGGACCGGAGTGGCCGCAGCAACCGGCAAGAAAGAGATCCGGCTTGCCCCAGAAACCAAACTGACTTTCAAGCTGAGTTCGCCGGTCACTGTTACGGTCAAGAAGAAGCCTTCGAGATAATCATTCTGCCCAGGCGGCGCACAGCGGGCCCGCGGGCGAACCTTCATCGCGAGGAGCGGAACTCGCCGGGCAGGCGCTGAGGGAAGAGGGGTGGATCAAGCCGGAACCAAGCTAAGGAGCGGGTTGGGGCGTTGTCTGCCAACCAGCTGTGAGGTGCCCACCCCTGACGGCCACGTGGAGAGTGGCTGAGGGGTGCGCCGGGGCAAGGGCAGAGACTTGGTCGCTGAGGTCAAGCGAGCCATCGGGCGCCCTTACACGGACAGAAAGTTGCCGGGCACCCGCCGGTATCGTGATGGGCCGCGAAGCCGTGGTGGCATAGCCTTTGCCGCGCAGGAGGCCGCCTTTCTTCCTGCCCTTCGAAGATCCTTCATAAATAACCTGGGTACCGCTTCGCAGGGTGAGGCTGGCCTCTTTGAGGTCGTGCTCCCAGACGA
>Ga0315281_10007482_pt1 | contig 15368 bp, 16 predicted proteins | sample YL17G07_0_MG_FD_204540 | JGI IMG/M metagenome (GOLD analysis project Ga0315281, IMG submission 204540) | Sediment microbial communities from Yellowstone Lake, YNP, Wyoming, USA - YL17G07_0 | ecosystem: Environmental > Aquatic > Freshwater > Lake > Sediment | place: USA: Wyoming | collected...
CACATCCACGCGTCGTTCAACAACACCATCATCACCATCACCGACCGCCAGGGCAATGCGCTCTCATGGGCGACTTCCGGGGCCGCCGGCTTCAAGGGTTCGCGCAAGAGCACGCCGTTCGCCGCCCAGATTGCGGCCGAGCAAGCCGGCAAGGCGGCGCAGGAATGCGGCGTGAAGAACGTCGAGGTCCGCATCAAAGGACCGGGTCCCGGGCGCGAGTCGGCGGTGCGTGCCTTGAACGCCCTCGGACTCAAGATCACCAGCATCAGCGACGTAACGCCGGTACCGCACAATGGCTGCCGTCCGCCCAAGCGTCGGCGTATCTAAGGAGACTGGAACGTGGCCCGCAACCTAGACCCCAAATGCCGCCAGTGCCGCCGCGAGGGCGAGAAACTGTTCCTCAAAGGCGAGAAATGTTTTACCGATAAATGCGCCGTCGAGCGCCGCGCCTATGCGCCGGGCCAGCACGGCCAGAAGAGCGGCCAGCGTCTGTCCGACTACGGCAAGCAACTGCGCGAGAAGCAGAAAATCCGCCGTATATATGGCATCCTCGAGCGCCAGTTCCGCGGCATTTACGCGGTGGCCGCACGCCAGAAAGGCATCACCGGCGAAAGTCTGCTGCAGCTGCTCGAATCGCGCCTGGACACGGTGTGCTTCCGCATGGGCTTCGGCGCCTCGCGCAATGAGGCGCGTCAGGTCGTGCGCCATAACGGCATCATGGTGAACGGCAAGCGCGTCAACATTCCGTCCTACCGGGTGCGCACCGGCGACACCATCGAGGTGGCGGAAAAGGCCAAGAGCCAGTTGCGCATCAAGGGCGCATCCGAGGCGGCCGCTTCGCGCGGCATCCCCGAGTGGCTGCAAGTGGATACCGCGGCTCTGAAGGGCACATTCAAGGTCAAACCGCAGCGCACCGAGCTGCCTTCGACCATCAACGAGAGCCTGGTAGTCGAACTGTACTCGAAGTAATTGTCAAAGCTTCCCAGAGGAACCTCCATGCAAAGCAGTGGATTTCTGAAACCGCGCATCATCGACGTGCAGAGCATCGCCCCCAATCATGCCAAAGTAGTGATGGAGCCGTTCGAGCGTGGCTACGGCCATACGCTGGGCAACGCCCTGCGGCGCGTGCTGCTGTCATCGATGCCTGGTTTTGCCCCGACCGAGGTGCAGATCTCGGGCGTGTTGCACGAATACTCGACCATCGATGGCGTACAGGAGGATGTGGTCGACATCCTGCTCAACTTGAAGGGCGTGGTGCTGAAGGTGCACAACCGCACCGAAGCCCTGCTGACGCTGAAAAAGACGGGCGAGGGTGCAGTGACCGCCGCCGACATCGAAGTTTCCCACGACGTCGAAATCGTCAACCCGGAGCATGTCATCGCCCATCTATCCCCCGGCGGAAAACTGGAGATGCAGATCAAGGTGGAGCGCGGCCGCGGCTACGAGCCCGGCAACATGCGCGCGGCCCCGGAAGAGACGAAGGGCATAGGCAAGATCATCCTCGACGCCTCGTTTTCGCCGGTGCGCCGCGTCAGCTACGCGGTCGAATCGGCGCGGGTGGAAAAGCGCACCGACTTGGACAAGCTGATCATGGATATCGAAACCAACGGCGTGGTCGAGCCGGAAGAGGCGATACGCTACGCTGCGCGGGTCCTGGTGGACCAGCTATCGGTGTTCGCCGCGCTCGAAGGCACGCCGATCGCCAGCGAGCCGGTCAAGGCGCCGCAGGTCGATCCGATCCTGCTGCGTCCGGTGGACGATCTGGAGCTCACGGTGCGTTCGGCCAACTGCCTGAAGGCCGAGAACATCTATTACATCGGCGATCTGATACAGCGCACCGAGACCGAACTGCTGAAGACGCCGAACCTGGGCCGCAAGTCGCTCAACGAGATCAAGGAAGTGCTGGCGTCGCGCGGGCTGACCCTGGGGATGAAGCTGGAGAACTGGCCGCCCGCGGGGCTGGAAGTCGCCCGCGTATAGGAGCAGACCGACCGTGGACGTTTTTCGGTCCGGGAACATCGCCCTCGGGACGAGGGCCGAACAGAAGAGGCAAGAACATGCGTCACCGCTTAGGACTCAGGAAACTTAATGTAACCAGCAGCCACCGTCTGGCGATGCTGCGCAACATGACTAATTCGCTGCTGAAGCACGAGGTCATCAAGACCACGCTGCCCAAGGCGAAAGAGTTGCGCCGCGTGGTCGAACCGATGATCACGCTGGGCAAGATCGCCACGGTCGCCAACCGCCGCCTGGCGTTCAACCGCCTGCGCGACCGCGACATGGTCACCAAACTGTTCAACGAACTCGGTCCGCGTTACGCCAAGAGGAACGGCGGCTACCTGCGCATTCTCAAGTACGGGTTCCGCCAGGGCGACAATGCACCGATGGCTCTGGTTGAGTTGATGGACCGTCCCGAGCCCGTGGAAGGAACCGCGGCGGCGGAAGCCAAGTCCTGAGACAGGCATAGTTTAGTTGCTATGAAAAAGCCGGCCAGTGCGCCGGCTTTTTTGCTTTCTGGCGGTACAATGCCGGCATGGGGATCATCCTGTTTACCGATTTTGGCGCCGGCGACCTGTACGTCGGCCAGGTGAAGGCGGTGCTGCATCGGCTCGCGCCGGGAATACCGGTAATCGATTTGCTGCACGAAGCACCCGCCTTCAATGTGCGCGCCAGTGCGCACCTGCTGGCCGCCATGGTCGGCGGTTTTGCCGAAGACAGCGTGTTCCTGACCGTGGTCGATCCCGGCGTCGGCGGAGTGCGCAATGCCCTGGTGGTCAACGCCGATGACCGCTGGTATGTGGGGCCCGACAACGGGCTGCTATCGGTAGTGGGTGCACGGGCGGTGAAGGGTGATTGTTGGCGCATCGTGTGGCAGCCGGAGCCGGTTTCGGATTCGTTCCACGGACGCGATCTGTTTGCCCCGGTTGCGGCGACGCTGGCGGTGCAAGGCAGCCTGCCCAAGGGTTGGTTCGAGCATGCCGGCACGCTGGAGGTGGAGTTTGGCGGGGACGACCTGCCCGAGATCATCTACATCGATCATTACGGCAACGCCCATACCGGTATCCGCGCGGGCGGCATTCCGCGCGAGGCGCTGCTCACGGTGGGTGAGCAGCGGCTGCCATTCGCGCGCGTTTTTTCGGAGACGGCCGAAGCTTCAGCGTTCTGGTACGAAAACAGCCAGGGCTTGGTGGAGATTGCGGTCAATCGCGGCCATGCCGCACAGTTGTTGAATTTGAAAATCGGTGATGGTGTGGCCTGGACGTGAGCATCCGCCGCATAGCCACAAATTGAACCTGCCCCGGCTGGATCGCCGCAACGCCGGCCGACCGGTTCTTCTGCCCTAGTTTTTCTTGGGTGCCGCTGCCGGCAACTGCCCGGTCATGCACTTGCGGTGCTCGGCCCTGGTAGCTTTGTCCTTGCACGCCTCCAGCGCGCTGGTGTGAGCCTCGCAGCGCTCCTTGTTGCGCGCCTTGGCGCAGTCGCGTCGCTTGGGCGGCGTGAACTTCGCGGTCGGCGCCGGCCGATGCATGCACTCGCGCCACTCGTCGCCGGTCTTGTCCCTGCACGCTTCGATATCCTTGTTGAGGGATGCGCAACGCGCCTTATCCTTCGCCTTGGTGCAGTCCATGGGACGGGCGCCGGGACTTTTCCCCGGGCCCGCGCCATGGGGTTGCGCGGCGGCGGCAATGGCGAATGTAGTGGCGGCAACGCCGGCGAGCAGCACTGAAAACGAAGATTTCATCGGCTTTCCTTCCAAAGATCGAGGGGAAAGTGGCGCACGCCGGCGCCGCGCTGTCCTCTGCAAACCGGAGCAGGGAGCAGGCTCAATCTACGCCCAGACTCCCCCTTCGGTTTGACTTTGGTCAAATTTCAGCCGGCTGGCGGTCTCGCTCTTCAGCGCAGTCTGATCACTTGCGGAGTTCCGCTGCGGGCGGCATATTGGCCTGATGCTGGTGCGGTGCAACGTAGGCAGAATCGCAAAGATCAGGTATCGTAGCCGCGCTTCGAGAAAGCGGAGGCAGAGGCGCGACAAGTCGCCGCCGACGCGACAGGTCAAATCCACACTACACAACGACGAGGGAGGACATTCCATGCTGCACCCAAACAAGTTACGCACCGCGCTACTCGCGCTGGCAATGTTGGCTGTGATGGCGACCGCTGCGCAGGCGGAAACCAAGGTCCGCTGGTATGGACACGCGGCATTCAGCATAGTTACCCCCTCGGGCGGTGTGATCCTGATCGACCCCTGGTTGAAAGCCCCCAACAACCCGGACAAGGAGTCCATCGCCAAGCTCGGCCGGGTCGACTACATCCTGATCACCCACGGGCATTACGACCATGTGGGCAATGCCCTGGAGATCGCCAAGCAGACCGGCGCCGATCTGGTCACCAATTCTGATCTGGCGCGCAACCTGATTGCCGTCGAGGGCTACCCGAAAGACAAGTTCAAGTCTGGCGGTTCTGGCGGCGCGACCGCCCTGCCCAAGGCGGGGGCGCGCGTAACCTTCGTCGACGCCGTGCACGGCTCGGATCTGTTTCTGTCCAAGCCGGTAGAGGGCGGTGCAGCCGTCATTGCGGGAGGCCGCGCGGCAGGAATGGTGCTGCAGATCGACGGTGGTCCGACGATTTATCACACCGGGGACACCGACGTGTTCACCGACATGAAACTCATCGCCGAGTTCTTCAAGGTGGACCTGATGCTGGCCTGCATAGGCGGCGCTTTCACCATGGACCCGGTGCGCGCCGCGCAGGCGGTCGAGTGGGTGAACCCGAAGCAGGTCGTGCCCATGCACTACGGCACCTTCGGCGCCCTCACCGGCACGCCGGCGCAGTTCAAGGCGGCGCTGGACAAGCGCGGCTTGGGTGCCCGGATGGTCGAAATCAAGCCGGGCGAAGAACGCGCGTTCTGAGCGTACTCTGTGCTCGGCTGGCAGTCGTCGAATGAGGTGCTGTAACTGGGAACCGATGCGGCAGTCGGCCTACATGCGCTGTAGGCTGTTTGCCGTCGTTCCGAAATAAGATACGCGGCTCGGGCGCCATCGCCCGGGCTGCTCATAGCATCAGGATCGCGCGGTAGTCATTGACGTTGGTCCGCGTCGGGCCGGTCACCACCAGGTCGTTCAAAGCCTCGAAAAAACTGTAAGCGTCGTTGTTCGCCAGGAGTTTCTTGGCCGAAATGCCGCTCTGGGCAGCGCGCGCGAGCGAATCCGGCGCGAGCACCGCGCCGGCGTTGTCCTCGGAGCCGTCGATGCCGTCGGTATCGCAGGCAAGGGCGTGGATGTCAGACATTCCGTCCAGTTCCAGCGCCAGCGACAGCAGGAACTCGGTACAGCGGCCGCCGCGGCCCTTGCCGCGCACGGTGACGGAGCATTCGCCGCCGGAAATCAGCGCCAGTGGCGGCTTGAACGGCTCGCCATACTTCCTGATCTGGCGCGCCAGTGCGGCGTAGACCTTGGCGACCTCGCTTGCTTCGCCGGTGACGCTGTCGCCCAGCACCACTGGCACGATGCCTTTGCCGCGGAAGTAGGCGGCTGCGGCTTGCAGCGAGCCCTGTGCCGTGGCGATGACCCGGTTCTCGACGCGTTTGAACAGTTTGTCGCCCGGCTTGGGCGTCTCGGCGATTTTGCCGCGCGCGCCGCGTTGCAGATGCGCCAGCACTGGCGGCGGCACCCTGACCTCATAGCGCGCAAGGATGTCGAGCGCGTCCTGATAAGTGCCGGGGTCGGGCGCGCAAGGGCCGGAGCCGATATGGGTGGGGTCGTCGCCGGTGACGTCGGACACGATCAGCGCCAGCACCCGCGCCTTGCACGCTGCGGCGAGCCTGCCGCCCTGGATGCTCGAAATGTGCTTGCGCACGGTGTTCATGTCCTGGATCGGGGCGCCGCAGCGCAGCAGTTCCTTCGTCGTCGCCTTGAGTTCGTCCATGACTATACCTTCGGCCGGCAGGCTGAGCAGGCTCGATCCGCCGCCCGACACCAACACGAGCAGCAGGTCATTCGGGCCCAGGCTTTTCACCCGGCGCAGGATTTCCTGCGCCGCTTTCTCGCCGCTCTCGTCGGGAACCGGGTGTCCCGCCTCTATGACTTTAATTCTATTGGTCAGCAGGCCGTGCCGGTAGCGCGTGATCACCATGCCGTCGAGCGACGCGGCGGCCGGCCAGTGCTGCTCGACTGCGAGCGCCATCGCGGCGGCGGCTTTGCCCGCCCCGACGACCAGTGTCTTGCCCGCGGGCGGTTGCGGCAAATGCGGCGGCAGAATTTTCCGCGGGTCGGCGGCGCCGACCGCGGCGTGAAAACTTTCGATGAGCAGAGCGCGCGGATCCACGTTCTGTTTCATCGGTTCATCATGTTGATCGCGCCCTTGAACAGGGCGCTATCCGGATTGGCGAGTTCTTCGACCACGGTGAGATGGTTGCGCCCGGGCATGGGAATGTCGCCGGCAAAGGCGTAGCGCCAAGTCCTGGCGATGAGCGCGTTCTGGCGTTTGAACTCGTCCGATTCGTCGCCGCCGACCGCGGTATAAAGCGGTGCGGTGGTGGCGGGCGGGATGGTCGCGGGACTCAGTCTGCGCGCCAGCGCCTGGTCCAGTTTCAGGTCTTCATTCACAAACGGGGCGTGCACCAGCGGCTCGAGGTCGTAGACGCCGCTGATCGCGAGGCCGCCTTTCACCAGGTTGTAGGGCAGCTCCGGCATGTAGGTGTTCCAGCGCGCCGCGAGCATCATCGCCGTCAGGTGCCCGCCGGCGGAATGTCCGGCCACGTACAGCCTGCCCGGATTGACGCCGTAGCGCGCGCCGTAGTGCCACAGCCAGGCAATCGCGAGCAGGTTCTGTTTGACGATGTCCTCGATTCCGACATTGGGGCACAGCCCGTAATTGGGCACTGCCAGGGTCACCCCGCGCCGGCTGAATGCGGGAGCGAGATAGGAAAAATCCCCTTTGTCGAGCGACCTCCAGTAGCCGCCGTGGATGAACACCAGCAGCGCCTCGCTCTTGCCCTCGGCGGGGAAGATGTCCAGCTTTTCCGCCGCGCTCGCCCCGTAGGGAATATCCAGACGGCAGGGCAGCTGAGCGCGCGCTAGTTGCGAGCGCGTCTTCCAGCGCTCGAAAATCCGGGGATGGTCGGGAATCATGGCGCGGGCGTTGTACTGCCTGTCGTAGTAGGCGCTCATGGCCTCTGTCATGGTTCGACCCCCTCCGTTTCTGCTTTTTGTCGTTCAGGCACCATAGCCGCAAGCATGCCCTACCACGCTGGGACTGTACCCCCATGGTTTGATTCGCCGGGTTCCCGCATAAGCGTCGTCAAACAGGGTGCTGCAAGGTATCACGCCCGGGCGCATCCCTCAAGGACAGTGGCGTGGATTGCGGCGTGGATTAAGCCGAATTTGGACTGGCGCGGGCATTTCGGTATATCGTATGGCCCGGCTCGCGAACCCGCTTGCGGCAACTACAGGAGGTTTTCATGTTCGACGTTGTGCGTCGCGCCCTGGCTCTGATTCTGCTCCTGCTGGCATCGAGCGCATGGGCGCAGGCGTATCCGGACCGGCCGCTGCGGCTCGTTGTCGGCTTCCCCCCGGGCGGCAGCGGCGACTTTCTCGCGCGCATCATTGCCGACGAGCTTTCGCGGGAGATCGGCCAGTCGGTGGTCGTCGACAACAAACCCGGAGCCGGCTCGAACATCGCCGCCGAGCACGTCGCGCGCGCCGCGCCGGACGGCTATACCGTCCTTCTCGCCGGAAACTTCACCCATGCGATCAACCCGTGGCTATATAAAAATCTTTCCTGGGATCCACACCGGGATTTCACCGCGATTACCGAGGTCGCGCTGATGAGCGTCGTCGTCTGCGTCACGCCGCAACGCCAGATTCATTCGATGAAACAGCTGATCGCGAAAGTCAAGACCGAGCCGGGCAAGTGGTTCTATGCCACGCCCGGCAGCGGCAGTCCGCAGCACCTGGCCGGCGTGCAGATCAATCAGATCGCGGGCATCGACATGCAGCACGTACCCTTCAAGGGTGGGGCGCCCTCGCTGCAGTCCGTGCTGGCCGGCGACGTGCAAGTGATCATCGGTACCACACCGGTGGTGCTGCCGCAGATACGCGCGGGCAAACTGGTGCCGCTGTCCTTGATCACGCGTGCGGCTTCACCCATGGTGCCGGGCGTGCCTGGGGCGGAGGAAGCGGGCGTGCCGGGCATGGATCTGGGCAGCTGGTGGGGCATCTGGGGGCCGGCCAAGTTGCAACCCGGGGTGACGCGGCGCCTGTATGCGGCGATTACCAAGGTGATGCGCTTGCCGCAGGTTGCCGAGAAGCTCGCGCGCGAGGCGATGGAGCCGGAAGTCTCATCCTCGTCCGAGGATTTCGCCGTCTTCGTGCGCAAGGATCATGCGAGGTACGAGTCCATCGTCAAGGCGTCCGGGGCGAAGGTGGAATGAAAGCCGGCTGGCGCAGGATGAAATGGGCCGGGCACTCGAATGCGTGCTCCATTGCATGAATCCTCGCATAGCGGCTTCGGGCTAGAATCGCACGCATGAGCGCCGCCCCCGTCGCGGAAAAAAACGTTCTCGGCGGGCCCTTGCTCGCCTGCGGCTACGACCCGCTGACCGGTTTTTTCCGCGACGGCTGCTGCGCCACGCGCGGCGCGCAGGGGGTGGCGCACCTGGTCTGCGTCAAAGTGACGGAGGAGTTTCTAGTCTTTTCGCGCGAGCACGGCAACGACCTCTCCACGCCGCGTCCCGAGCTGCGCTTCCACGGTCTCAAGCCCGGAGACCGCTGGTGCCTGCATGTGCTGCGCTGGATCGAGGCCTGGGAGGCGGGCAGGGCGCCCAAGGTCGTGCTCGAGGCCACGCACGAGGATGTGCTCAAACTGGTGCCGCTGCGCGCGCTCAAGCGCCATGCGCTCGACTTGCACTGAGCGTGCATGGCGCGTTCCGCTGTGTCGCGGCGATCGCCGTCGGGGCGATGGCGTTGCGGCGAACCCTATTCATCCATCCAGGTAACCACGCTATCCAGCGTGGCGCGGCTGGTGCGAAAAAGGTTCACCGGGTGGGCGGTGTCCTCGTAACCGAATGACATCCCGCACACGACCAGCCGGTCCACGGGCAAACCGAAATACGGGCGCAGGAATTTCGGATGCGCCCCCAAGGCGGCCTGCGCGATACTGGCAACACCGAGGCTGCGCGCGGCCAGCATGAAGTTGTTCACCCAGGCGCCGCAGTCGAGCACGCCGTAGACGCCGAGCGCCTCATCGGTGGTGACGATCATGGCGTGCGGCGCGCCGAACAGGCGGTAGTTTTCCATCCCCTGCCGCGCCGATGCCTCGCGGTCGCCGCGCGCAATGCCCACGCTCTCGTAGAGCTGGAAGCCGCACTCGCGCCGGCGTTCGAGGTAGACGCCGCGGTATTCCCGCGGGAACGCGAAATCGGGTTCCGGCTTGCGTCCGGCGGCATATTCGCAGATCGCGTCGCGGAAGCGATCGGTTCCCGCGCCGCGGGTGATCACTACCTTCCACGGCTGCGAGTTGCACCACGACGGCGTGCGCTGCGCGATCTCCAGCATGCGCGTGATGGCGGCCGTGTCCACCGGGTGCGGCAGAAATGCGCGGCAGCTGTAGCGTTCCTGCAGCAGGCGTTGGAATGCGTCGGACGACGGAGTGGATGGTTCGGCGTTCATGTGCTTCCTCTTGGTGCGTATGCTGCAACCGGCTGGAAACCCCCGTCCCTATTGGCTCGGCGGGTATTGGGCCCGGTCGTTCAGCGGCTGTTTAGAGCCATCGACAGGATACTGAAAAAGGACGGTGAGCGTAAGGTGCTGCCGGGAGCGGAAGAACAAGGTGCGGGCAATTAGCTCGATTGGCCGATTGCGGGCTTGCGGCGACTTTCCGATCTTAGGAGACGTTCGCCGAATTGCGGCGCTTATTTGGCGATTTTGTAGTACGCACACAACGCCTCGTATTGGAATCAGCGGCAATTGCCAGGGTCGCGGTCTGGATTCGAAAGCGTCGCCGAATCCCGCGGCGACGCCTTTTTGCGGAGTGTCACGAGCTTGTAACAATCCATCGCTATGATGCGCTCGTACTCAAAAAGTCATTCACGAATGGAGAGCGAGCGATGAAATCCAGACTAGTGTCACGCATCATCCTGTCGACGGTGCTAGCGCTGGGCGCAGGCACGGTGGTCCGGGCTGCCGATATCACCGGCGCCGGAGCCACTTTTCCGTATCCGATTTATGCCAAGTGGGCGGAGGCGTACAAAGTAAAATCGGGTGTCGGCGTCAATTATCAATCGATTGGTTCCGGCGGTGGTATCAAGCAAATTCAAAACAAGACCGTCGATTTCGGTGCTTCCGACATGCCTTTGAAGTCGGAAGAACTGGATAAATACGGTTTGTTGCAATTTCCTACCGTGGTAGGTGGCGACGTGCCGGTGGCAAACCTGAAAGGCATCAAATCCGGCGAGCTAAAACTGACAGGCCCGGTTTTGGCCGACATTTTTCTCGGCAAGATAAAGAAGTGGAACGATCTCGCGATAGTCGCCCTCAATAAAGGCGTAAAGCTGCCCGAGTCGGATATCACCGTTGTTCACCGTTCCGACGGTTCCGGTACGACATTCATCTGGGTTAACTACCTCTCGAAAGTCAGTCCCGAATGGAAATCAAAGGTGGGCGAAGGCACTTCGGTCGCGTGGCCGACCGGTGTAGGTGGTAAAGGTAACGAAGGCGTCGCATCTTATGTACAGCGACTCGACGGTTCTATCGGATACGTTGAATACGCTTACGCGCTCCAAAACAAGATGACTACAGTCGCGGTACAAAACAAGAACGGTGAATTCGTCCAAGCCAATGCGGAGACTTTCAAGGCTGCTGCGGCGGGGGCGGATTGGGCCAAGGCGCCTGGCATGTATCTGATCCTCACTGACCAACCCGGTAAGAATGCATGGCCCATTAGCGGCGCCACCTTTATTCTGATGTATAAGGTTCAGGCAAAGCCGGAAAGTGCGAAGGAAGTATTGAAATTTTTCGATTGGGCGTACGCGAGCGACGGCGACAAGCTTGCGGCCTCTCTTGATTACGTTCCTCTTCCGGACAGCGTCACCAAGCAGATCAGGGACACTTGGAAGCAGCAGATCAAGGATTTGACCGGCAAATCCGTTCTTTGATATTGAATAAACCGCGGTTATATTGAGTTGTGTCAAAAATCGGAATCGGGGAGGGCGAAGTCGCCCTCCCTTCTTTCTTGGGGTCAAGGTATGCCCCCTAGAGACACAGTGGTCATCGCGCATCCATTCGAGGTTGGCCTGGCAACAATATATAATGAGAGCCCGAATCCCGGTGAGCGGATGCCCTGGATGGATATCTTTTTCAAGAACCTGACGCGGTGCGCTGCGTTCCTGGTTTTTTCCATTCTAATCACTATCCTGATCTCGCTCTTTATTCATGGTGAACCCGCGATTCGGCAATTTGGATTTGATTTCTTGGTTAGCACCGAATGGGATCCGGTTAAGGAGAAATTCGGTGCATTGGTGCCGATCTATGGAACGCTGGTGACGTCCTTGATCGCGATGCTGATCGGCATCCCGGTAAGTTTCGGCATCGCATTGTTCCTCACCGAGCTGTCGCCGAACTGGCTCAAGCGTCCCCTCGGCACTGCGATCGAATTACTCGCGGCGATCCCGAGCATCATTTACGGCATGTGGGGGCTGTTCGTATTTGCTCCGCTTTTTTCAGAATACGTGCAACCACCCCTGATCAAATTATTGGGTCCGCTGCCGATTATTGGTGCGCTGTTCAAAGGCCCACCGTTGGGCATTGGTATTCTGACCGCGGGCATCATTCTGGCAGTGATGGTGATCCCGTTCATCACTGCAGTTATGCGCGACGTATTCGAACTGGTGCCGCCTTTGCTAAAGGAGTCGGCTTACGGTCTCGGCGCAACCACTTGGGAAGTCGCATGGAAGGTCGTGCTGCCCTACACCAAGATCGGCGTCGTCGGCGGTATCATGCTCGGTCTCGGACGCGCGCTCGGCGAGACCATGGCGGTGACGTTTGTCATTGGCAACACTCAACGGGTGAGCGCATCGCTGTTTGCGCCCGGCAATACGATAGCATCATCGCTTGCCAATGAATTCACCGAGGCGGTTGGTGACCTCTATGCCCCAGCGTTGATCGAACTCGGACTGATCCTGTTCATGATCACGGCCATCGTGCTCGCGATTGCCAAGGTGCTGCTGCTGCAGCTCGCAAAGCGGGAAGGTCGGGAAAGCTAGGAACGCCCATGGAAAACCAGATTTATATTCGCAGGCGCAGAGTCAATGCGGTAATGTTATTCATTTCCGGCCTCACGCTGCTGTTTGGGCTGTTCTGGCTGGCGTGGATACTAATCACGTTGCTGCGTGAAGGCTTCAATGCCTTAGGCCCAACATTGTTCACGCAGAATACACCGCCTCCCGGTAGCAATGGCGGGCTGCTCAACGCCATCGCCGGTAGCTTGATGATGGCTGTGGTGGGAACGCTGATAGGTACGCCTGTTGGCATCCTGGCGGGCACGTATCTGGCAGAATACGGGCACCGTGGCTGGCTGGCGCCGGCGACGCGTTTCATCAACGACATTCTGCTGTCAGCTCCGTCGATCGTGATCGGCCTGTTCGTATATTCGATCTATGTCCTGCAGGTCGGGCATTTCTCGGGGTGGGGCGGCGCCCTTGCCCTGGCACTGATCGTCATACCCGTGGTGGTGCGCACCACCGACGACATGTTGAAGCTGGTGCCCGACAGTCTGCGCGAGGCGGCGGCCGCGCTCGGCGCGCCGGCCTGGAAGATGATCGTGTTCGTGTCGTACCGCGCGGCCCGCGCCGGCATCGTCACCGGCATCCTGCTCGCGGTCGCGCGCATCAGCGGCGAGACTGCGCCGCTGCTGTTTACCGCGCTCAACAACCAGTTTTGGTCGCTCAACATGGATCAGCCGATGGCCAACTTGCCAGTGGTGATTTTTCAGTTCGCGATGAGTCCGTACCCGGACTGGCACCGGCTCGCGTGGGGTGGCGCGATCCTGATCACTTTCGGCGTGCTCGCGCTGAATATCCTGGCGCGCGCACTGTTCCGCCGCAAGATCTGAGCGCATGATGCTTACGAATGAATGCCCTATATGAGCGAAAACCTGCAGATCACCAACCCGAAACTTAAGGTCAATAACCTCAGTTTTTATTACGGGAAATTCCTGGCCATCAAGAATGTCTCGATGGAGATTCCCGCCAACCAGGTGACCGCGTTCATCGGGCCCTCGGGCTGCGGCAAATCCACCCTGTTGCGCACATTCAACCGCCTCTACGAGCTTTATCCGGGGCACCGGGCCGAGGGGGAAATCCGGCTCGATGGCGACAACATCCTGGACCGCCGGCAGGACATCACACTGCTGCGCGCGAAGGTCGGCATGGTGTTCCAGAAGCCGACGCCGTTTCCGATGTCGATCTACGACAATATCGCCTTCGGCGTGCGCCTGTATGAAAACCCGAGCCGCGGCGAAATGGACGAACGCGTCGAGTGGGCGCTTAGCAAGGCGGCGCTGTGGAATGAGGTCAAGGACAAACTCGGCCAGAGCGGCAACAGCCTGTCGGGTGGGCAGCAGCAGCGGCTGTGCATTGCGCGCGGCATCGCGATCAAGCCCGAGGTGCTGCTGCTCGACGAGCCGTGCTCGGCGCTCGACCCGATATCGACCGCGCGTATCGAGGAGCTGATGAACGAGCTGAAGGCGGATTACACCGTCGTCATCGTCACGCACAACATGCAGCAGGCGGCCCGGGTGTCGGATTACACTGCTTACATGTACCTGGGCGAGCTGATCGAATTCGGCGTTACCGATGACATATTCATCAAGCCCAGGCGCAAGGAAACCGAGGATTACATTACCGGGCGGTTTGGATAAAGCCGTCCCAGGAGCGAGGAACATGACACAAAGCGAGCACTCTTCCAAGCAATACGACATCGAGCTGGAAGCCCTGCGTTCCCGCGTGCTGCAGATGGGCGGGCTGGTCGAAGCGCAGGTTCTCGGCGCCATCGACGGCTTTGCCACCGGGAACATGGAGTTGCTGGAGCGGGTGATTGAAACCGAGTTGCGCGTCAACGGCTACGAGGTCAGCATCGATACCGACTGCAGCCATATCATCGTCAGGCGGCAGCCGGCCGCGACCGACCTGCGCCTGATCATGGCGATAAGCAAGACCGTGACGGATCTGGAGCGCGTCGGGGACGAGGCGGAGAAAATCGCGCGCATGTCGAAGCAGATTCACGAGCACGAACGGCTCAAGGTGCAGCGCTTCGGGCAAATCCGGCACGTCGGAAGCAGCGCGGTGCAGATGCTGCGCCAGGCGCTGGACGCATTTGCGCGTCTGGATGCGGAGCAGGCCGCGCGGGTGGTGCGCGAGGACCTCACCATCGACGACGAATTTCGCTCGATCGTGCGCCAGTTGATCACTTTCATGATGGAGGATCCGCGCACGATTTCCAGCGCGCTGGAGATACTCTGGATTGCCAAGGCGATCGAGCGCATCGGCGACCATGCCAAGAACGTGGCCGAAAACGTGATTTACATCGTCAAGGGCACCGACGTGCGCCACACCCGCTTCGAGGATCTCGAGCGCGAGGCGAAAAGCTGAATGTCAATTTGGTCTGGAACGCGCGCAAGTGTCGGGTTGCAGGGGCCGGCATGCCAAACTCGGTCCTGATCGTCGAGGATGAAGATCCGATCCTGGAGCTGATCGCGGTCAACCTCGAGCATGCGGGGCAGGAGCCCTGGCGTGCGCGCTCCGTAGCCGAGGCCGAGAAACTGATCAGAGCGGCACTGCCGGATGTGGTGTTGCTCGACTGGATGCTCCCCGACGAATCAGGCCTGGCGTTCGCGCGCAGCCTGCGCGCGGACCGGCGCACCAAGTCGATTCCGATCATCATGTTGACCGCGCGCGCCGAGGAGCGGGACAAGCTTGCCGGGCTCGAAGCGGGCGCGGACGATTACATCACCAAGCCCTTTTCGCCAAAGGAGCTGGTCGCGCGCATCAAGGCGGTGCTCCGCCGCCGGGCGCCGGAATTGACCGATGACACCGTGGAGATAGCGGGCCTGCGCCTGGATCCCGTAGCCCACCGGATTACGGGCGGCGGCCGGAATATCGAGCTGGGCCCGACGGAATTCCGGTTTCTGCATTTCTTCATGACGCATCCGGAACGCATCTATTCGCGCGCGCAGTTGCTGGACGAGGTCTGGGGCGACCATGTGTTCGTGGAGGAGCGCACCGTGGATGTTCATATACGGAGGCTGCGCCAGGCACTTTCGCAGTCGGGACACGACCGGCTGATCCAGACCGTTCGCGGGAGCGGCTATGGGTT
>Ga0315281_10007483_pt1 | contig 15368 bp, 12 predicted proteins | sample YL17G07_0_MG_FD_204540 | JGI IMG/M metagenome (GOLD analysis project Ga0315281, IMG submission 204540) | Sediment microbial communities from Yellowstone Lake, YNP, Wyoming, USA - YL17G07_0 | ecosystem: Environmental > Aquatic > Freshwater > Lake > Sediment | place: USA: Wyoming | collected...
TTTGGTATTGGCGGAAATTTCATAAACATTTGAAGCCGAAACAAATCCACCCAGCCGCTCGGCGATTCCCTGCATGTCGGCAACTGTTTGGTCAGCGCTCTTGACTAGCAATTCCAGCGTACCGATTTTAATCATTTTTCTCTCGGTTAACTGGCTATCCGATGCGGTCGAGGCTGATTCTGGGACGCTGCTTTTGCCCGTATAATTATTTATTCCGAGCAAATCGGTTAATCCCGAATTTGCGCCACCCATGCCTGGTGCGACTATTTGGCTATTTCTTGAAACCCCGGCAGGACCAACAAAATAACTTAAAACGCCGCTAACCAATAACAACCCTGCAATTATCGCCAACCCTATCAGCACTATTTTTTTAAAACTATATGTAAAATTTGTCGCCATATTTTTTAATAAAATTAATATGATTAGTTTAGGCTAATAAAGTATCTACCGTCTCTTTCATATCTTGCTTGAATAAATCAATCTCTTCCTGAATGATTTTTTCATAATCAGGAACATTGGCTGCAAAAAACTGGCTGATTTTGTCCTGGTCACCGCTCGCACTAACCAGTCCAAATTCATCTTTTTGCTTGTCATCAAGTTTTTCTAAAACCCGCACAGTCAACTTTTTAAGCAAAAGTTCGGTCATAACTGTCAAAACCTCTGCCTGTTTTTCTGCCGGCAGCTGGTCAATCTGCAGCTCCTTTAAAATATCATCTTGTATGTTTTGATTTGGCATATAATTTTTGTTTATTATTAATTCTTTTGACGAACAAGGACGATGCACCAGCAGGCATATCGCCCGAGCGATGTCAAAATATAATGCTTAATACCTTCTATTTTTTATAATTTGATTTGAACTATTTGTTTAAGAAAATTACCGACACTACTCTTCAAATCATATTTACCATAATCAATAATTTGACCCTTAAAAAATTCTTTACAGTAATTTATAACAGGATCCCATTCCTTGTGACTTTGAAGCGTCGAAGAATCGGCATTTAACATATCTCCCACTACCACTTCTTTAACTTTATCAAAACCTTCCTTACTCATTCCTAAAGCGCCGGCCATAGCTCGCTCCACTCGACTATTAATTGCTTCTTGCATCGGCTCATTTAGCATTCCATTCTGATCTAAAAGCTGGTCTATACCGATTTTTTCCCTCAAAAAACCTTCGTATTCTAAACCAGAATTAAAATTCTTAACCCCGCTTTCCAGATGCGACCAATCAATCGCGTCATATTTTCCCTCCGCAATTGCTTTAAGATCCGCTTGTGATAAAGCCGTCTCCGGTTGCTGCACTGCATGTTCTGCCGCAGAATCGTGAGGCAATGTCGCACCTTGAGCCTGTTCATGAACTGGTACATCGGCAGCCCCCGAATGTGAACTTTCTGGAATAATTGCGCCAGCACTTCTCCCATAGGGCATATTTGATTTTAAAATTCTTACAATATTTCCATTCTTATCTACCTCCACTTTTTCATTTATATCAATACCATATCCGTGAAAAGTGCGCGTTTCGATGTGGTGGCCAGCCGCCGGTTGCCCCGGAATCGCTTCACTAGTTATTTTTCCAAAATTATCTTGAGAACTCAAAACTCTGACAATATTCCCGTTTTTATCAACTATTACTTTATTATCAATATCGATACCATAACCATGGAAGGTACGCGTTTCTATCTTTTCACCTGGATTTAATTCAAATCCTTCTTCAGTTATATTTTTAACCGCTTCGTGGCCTCCGGTTTCTAATGATTGATGCGTTGTCGCGTTTTCCGAACCTGCTGGTGTTCCGTGCTTTGAAACTACATCTTCATAGCTGCCTTGATACATCGCCGCGTTTTCTGGACCAATCGGCGCGCCCTGTTGAGCCACAATATCTTGGTCTATCGTTGATGATACAGGCACCCGGAAATATGTCGTTTCGTGCAAACTCATTCCACCCTTAGGATCAAAATCAACAAATCCTTTGTTGATATGTCGCATCATCTGTTCCAATCCTTCTCGACTCTGGGGATAGCCAAGTTTGGCAAGCTGTTCCAAAGTTTCCGGTTTTACCAGCATAGCATCAGCGTTATGCTCCCATAATTCGTGAGCTTTTATTCCCGACCATTTTGACAAATCCACTTTGCCGCTCCACCCATAAGACTTTGCCACCTCCGGATTAGCTTTTAAATAATCAATAATTGCACCTTCCGGCCCGCGTGTGCCAATTGGTAAATGTGTAATATTTTTAAGCTCTTGAAGTGGTGTTAGTTCATTCGCAGGCACATCTATAATTTTTGCTATTTCATTTTGTGAAAGCACACCTTGCTTCATTTTGCTCATTATTTCCTGCATCTCTTCAGGAGAAATTGCTCCAATCTTTTGTCCTTGAAATATTGATTCCAATTCTTGAGCTGAAATTGGCCTTCCTGCATTATGAGCTAAAACTTGCCATAGTTGAATTTTATGCTGTTCCAGCGGCGGTAACTTATCGAAATTATTTAAAGCATTTTCTAGCTGGTCATGAGAATAAGCACCGCTCCATGGCTTAAATTCCGTGATTTTTCCGCCGTCCGTGCGAACCGCGCCTCCGCCAACCGCATGAGCAATTTTTTCCTTCCATTCATCAGGAACCAAACTGCTCAAATGCCTGCCCACCGCGTGCTTCCATTCGTCAGGAATTAGATTACTGAATGCCTTGGCCATTGCGCCAGAAGCGACCAAGCCGCCGAGTGTGCCGGCCAAAATATATCTCCTCGTTTTCTCATTTTTCTTGCAGCCCAGTAACTCAAACATTTTATCGTCCAATTTGTCGCTTTTTTCCAAACACGATTTTACAAAATCATCGGCAAATTCCTTGTTTTTGGTAATTTCTTTTTTAACTCCTCTCTCTTGAAAAATTTTAATCAGGCGTTCTGTGCCGGCAGTCGTGGCCATACCGCCCAAGATACGCATTGAGGTTCTTCCTACGAATGCACCGGACATAATAATAGCGCCCGGCACTCCGCCCACTGCACCAGCCGCAACACCGCCTACTAATAAGCCGCCCGAGACCAAAAGCTTTGTTTTTATCGGAAGCTTTCTATACCAATCGGTCGTGGCAATCGCTTTTTCATTAATCCATTTCCTGGACGAACCCATATTCTCAATCGCTTTTTGCTCTTTTAAATCAAAAATCTTTTTCGCTTCAATAACTGAAGTTTCAATCGCCACTTCTTTGGCATATTTTTCTAATTCTTCACCGTGCAACTCTTTTTTCTTTCCCTCAATCAAATGCAATCGGTATTCTTTCAAAACAACTTTCAAGGCATCCTGCTTAATTTTATAAGCTTTTTCCCACGCAGCAGCGTCGCTTTTTACCGCTTCTTTTTCGCCTTCTCTTTGCGGTTTACCCATCAACTTGTCAACCATTGCGCCAAATTTTCCTCTGATGCCGCTCAACTTTTTTACATCTTTTTCCGCTTTTTCTTTAACATATAAAGCATCGGCGCATTCTTTTCTGGCCAGATCCATTCTTTCTTCAACTATTTCTCTTTCAGATTTCATCTTAAAACGTTCTGGCAATCTCGGACCTTTTTCTGCTTTAGTTTCCTGCGTTTCTTTAGTTTCTTTATTAAAACCGTAAATTTCTTCCTCTTCTTCTTTTGAATAATGGCGCCCTCCATGCAGATGTGACTCTTCGATTTTTTCCTCTTTTGTTTCTGGCGCAATAAAATCTTTTTCTTCGACAACCGGCTTAAACGCTACTGCTTCTGGTGTGCCTTGCTCTTCCTCCCATTTCAAATCCTCCTCAGCCAATTGAGCTTTTTCTGAAACAGCCTCATTCGTTGGCTCTTTTTCTTCAACTTTCGCTTCATTTTGCTGACCATCCATGGCAGCCATAGCTTCTTCCATTTCCTGGATTTCTTTTAGCTCTTCTGGGGTTGGAGATGTTTTTGGTTGTTCCATTATTTTTTTATTCCTCCTTATTTAAAATTTTCTTCTTATATTCTTCTAACTGTTCTTTCGTGGTTATTCCATATTTAGCCAGTAATTCCTTGCCCCGATCAATTCTTTCCTGCTTTAATTCCTGCTCTGTTTTTTCTGCTTCTTTTGTCTCCGGCCTTCTTCTTTTTGCCGGCTCTGTAATTTTTTCCCTTACCGGTCTTGCACTTCTTTCTCTGACTTCTTTTTTTGCTTTTGTTTTTATATCTTCAAAATATGAACCGGCATCTTTCCAGCCACGAACTCTTATAATTGGCTTCTTTAATTTATCAAGACTATTTTTTATACTAATTCTCAATTCGTTTGATTCTTTTGACGGTTTTTTCTCCTTTGCCAATCTAGACAATTCCTTATACAATTCCTTAATTTGATCCTCGGTCTTGCTATCGGTATTATTAAATGATTCCGCATTAAGTTTATCTTCGGGATTTAGTTTTTTATATCCCTTATTTTCGCCTTCTTCCGATATCTCAACAAATTCAATGGCCGGTTTTGGCGGCCGAGGCTTTTTTTCTTCTTTCAATTCAGATTCCGGCAGTTCTATGTCTTTTGCCGCTACTGGCAAATTTTCCGGCGCTGGAACAGGTTCGTTTTTAACAGACTCTGCAATTTTTTTTTCTTTATCTTCAGATATGGCTTTTTGTTCCTCATCATCTGCCGGAAATTTTGCTTTACGCAATCGTAGTTTTAAGGGCTTGCCTTGCGTATCTTTCCCGAAGTCTTTTGAAGCCGAATCATATAGATCTTCTTCGATTTCTCGCTCCGGCGCTTTCATTTCTAAACTTCTTCTATGCAGCCGCAATAAGCCAGCTTCAATTGGCGAAATAAATTCTCCCCTTGCCTGTTTTTTTTCTATTTGGTTTATTTCTTTTTGCGTAATCTCACCATTCGGATCTGCACTCCCAGGCTCTGCCCCTGTGATTGCTTCTGCCAATATTTCTGCATATTTTTCATCTTTTTCTTTCTCATCCTCATAAACATAAGGTTCCCAATTATGCTTTCTGATCACTTTTTCCCCTCCTTTGTCTGGCCTCTCAATGGGATTATTTTCCATAAGATTTATAAATTAAAGATGGCTTTGCTATCAAGTAAATTATAACTTAAAAAACGCACTAAAGAAAGTTCATTTTAAAAACTTATCCACATCCAAAAATTCTCTTGCTAAATTGCGTCTGTGGATTACCCCATAGTAATAATGTGATAAAATAATAATATATAATTAATAACTAAATTCTGACCTATGTTTAATAAAAAACTGGTTTTCGCACTTTTGTTATTAATTTTAGCGCTGGCGGTTTTTTTGCGTTTCTGGCGGCTGGATCAGATTCCGCCAGGACTCTATCCTGACGTGGCGGTCAACGGCACCAACGCCCTTGACGCGCTAAAAACCGGTAATTTTAAAATATTTTATCCCGACAATAACGGCCGCGAAGGTCTTTTTATTAACATAATTGCTTTGAGCTTATGGCTTTTTGGACCAAGTATCTGGGCTATAAAATTTGTAGCGGCAATAATCGGTTCCCTGACTATTCTTGGCCTCTATCTTCTTGCCAGAAATATGTTCGGCCATCTGCCGCAGGCCAAAAGAGAACTGATAGCACTCCTTTCTGCTTTTTTGCTTACTTTCAGCTTCTGGCACCTTGATTTTTCGCGCCTGGGTTTTCGCGCCATCATGGTGCCGTTTATTTTGGCATGGAGTTTTTATTTTTTGTTTAAGGGACTAAAAGCAACACAGATATTCGGATTGCACACGGATGGTTCGGATGATAAAGGCTGGGCAGGCTTTTATTTAGTAATCGCCGGCTTATTTTTTGGCCTCGGATTCCATACTTATATTTCCTATCGCGTCGCTCCGTTAATTTTGTTGCCGCTATTGTTTTTTTCATTCTTGGCGATAAAAAAACATAGTAAAAAACTTGTCAAAAAAACTTTAATATATTGGGTTATATTTTTTGTTTCTGTTTTCATAATTGCGGCGCCAATCGGTTATTATTTTTTAACACATAGCCAGGATTTTATGGGACGCACCGGACAAGTCTCGGTGCTTTCATCAGCAAACCCATTAAAAGAATTGGCTATAAGCGTAGCCAAAACTCTTGGTATGTTTAATATTCAGGGCGACTGCAACTGGCGCCACAATTATGCCTGCCAGCCGGAGCTTTTATGGCCTGTGGGTTTATTTTTCCTGATAGGAATAGGGTTAAGCTTTTTTGAAGCCTTTCGGCCAAAAAATTGGCGGCAGAAGGACTGGTGGACTTTATCTGTATACTGGACTTTGATTTTCATATTTTTTGGCATGCTGCTACCCGCAATTATGAGTAGGGAGGGTTTGCCTCACGCCTTGCGCTCAATTGGCGCGATTCCGCCGACTTTTATATTTGCCGGACTTGGCTTAGCATTTATTTTTTGGCTGTTTCAGGACCTATATTTTAAAAAGGGCTGGCGACTATTTTTACTTTATGCTTTATTATTTCTGGCGCTGGCCGGCATCGGCTTCACCGAGTTTTACAGATACTTTTTTGACTGGGGAACTCGCCAGGAAACAAAAAGTGAATTTACCCAACAACTTGTTAACGAAGGCAATTATATAAACTTTCTGCCCGACAATGTTATAAAATATGTTCTGGCAAACGAAGGCGGCGTGCCGGTTCCCTATCCTGATGGCATCCCCATGCCGACTCAAACAATTATGTTTATTACCTACGGAAAAGAAAATATAAAGTATTTGCTCCCTAGCCAAAATTCTCAAGTACTAATAACCGATGGCCCAACGGTATTCGTTCCGTTAAAATATGAGGGCGAGATCTTCAAAACTCTGCAAGAAAAATTTCCTAATGGCAAAATAGAAAAAATTCAAAATGAATTTTCGGTGTTTAGAATAGGCTTTTAATGTTACTTTTCTGGCTGCAGAAAAGTATAAAAACTCTATGCCAAAAAAATTTATCTATCTTATTGCGGGGCTAATGCTGACTTTCATGATAACCATTGCTTTTTTCAGCATGGTTGGCGATTCAGCCATTATGGACGAAGTCGCACATCTGCCGGCCGGATATTCCTATATAACGCAACATGATATGCGCATTAATCCGGAACATCCGCCGCTGATAAAAGATTTAGCCGGCGGCATGGTCTGGCTTTATTCCAAAATAACGGGCACGAATATTACTTTTCCAACTTGGATAAAAGCTTGGCAATCAGACATTAATGGTCAGTGGGATTTGGGATTTGACTTTATGTATAACGAAGGCAATAACGCCGACTTGATGTTGTTACTGGGCAGAATCCCCATGCTTTTAATTTTATTAATCTTGGGTATTTATATTTTCAAATGGACGCGCGAACTTTTCGGTTCCGGCGCGGCATTGCTTAGTCTGTTTCTATATTCTTTCTCGCCGACATTTTTAGCGCATGGCCGTTTTGTCACGACTGATGTCGCTGCTGCTGCTGCTATTTTTATTGCCAGCTATTATTTCATTCGCTGGCTGAAAAACCCCTGTCTTAAAAATTTAATCATCGCTGGACTGGTCTTTGGCGCGGCACAGCTGGCAAAATTTAATGTTTTTTTACTCATACCGATTTTTATCTTTATTTCAATCGTCTGGATTGCCATCAAATGGCGTTCCGAAAATAACACATTATGGAAAAACATTTGGCTATATTTTGGCGGAACGATCTTATTAATGGCAATCGGCTATATCGTAATTCTCTGGCCGGTGTATCTGTTCCACGTAGCTAATTATCCTATGGCGCGGCAACAGGCTGACATTAAATTTATTCTGTCTTCTTTTGGCATAAGACCGATAGCAAACTTAATTTATTTTCTGGCCGGAATTCCTGTATTCCGGGCTTTCGCGCAATACGGCCTGGGTCTGGCAATGGTGATGCAAAGGGCGGCAGGCGGAAATACTTCATATTTTCTGGGCGAAATTTCCGCAACCGGTTCAAAAATATATTTTCCAATAATGTATCTAATCAAAGAAACTTTAAGCCTGCATATTCTGACTTTGATTGCTATCTTTGTTGCCATAATCGCCTTCTTCAAAAATAAAATTTTCAAACCTTTAAACTTCCGGCTTTTCCTGACAAATCATATTGCCGAAATAACAATGGTTTCATTTATTGTCTTTTATTGGTGGTACAGCATGCGCTCACCCTTAAATATTGGCGTGCGTCATATCCTGCCGACCTTTCCATTGATTTTTTTAATGGTCGCCGGCTTAATTTCCCAATGGCTAAAAATCTGGCCAAATGAAAAAAATGATTCCGTTTCTAATACTATCAAAAAATCTTTTGTGATTTTAAGCCGATCGTCTGTAAAATATTTCATAATCGGAATTTTGGTTACTTGGCAAATTGTCAGCGTGGTTTCTGTTTACCCATCGTTTTTGGCATATTTTAACGAAGCGGTAGGCGGACCGGCTAACGGTTATAAATATGTCACTGATTCTAATCTTGACTGGGGACAAGATTTGAAACGTTTGGCGCAATGGGTGGATAAAAATAATATTGACAGAATATATGTAGATTATTTTGGTGGCGCCACCAGCCCATATTATTTAGACGGTAAATTTTTGTCTTGGTGGGGCACACGCTCCCCACTTGATTTAAACGCGACTGGCGGGTATTTGGCAGTCTCAGCCACATTTTTTCAAGGAGGCCGCGGCAAACCCGCACCCGGCTACGCTGACCCTACCGGCTATTACGAGTGGCTGAACAACTTCCAACCACTCGCTACAATCGGCTACTCCATTTTTGTTTATTACATCCCACCTCATTCGTTTGATAAAGTAGCGACGAATTAATCCTAGCTTATCAACATAAAAAACCCGAGAAAAATTGCTCGGGTTTTTTCCGCCGCTTTTTTGGTGGCAAAAAAGCGGCAAACTATTTATAATATACCCTATTCTCCACCCTCAAATCCACGTATTGCAATTTCGCTCGCTTGTCTTTTATTTCATCTTTTAATAATGCCGACAAAATTCCAACCTGTGTCATCGCTGGCCGGCTCATATCAAAATAAATCAGCCACTTCTCAGAAGTAAATGATTTTAATTCCTGAACAATTTCGTTATCCAATTTAAAACCAATCAAATCAATATTAATCTCCCTTAATCTTTTTTTAATTTCTGCGGCAAATTGAATGGTTTGTGGTTGAACTGCCTGCACTCTTGGTTGTAACTGGATATTTTTTTCATAAAAAGTAGGCAACATTGTTCCGGAAATTTCAGGAGATTGGCGATAAACAATACCTTTTTCATCGGCAAAAAAACAATTGCTGCTTTCTGGCAACGGCTCGGGCGACTGAGGTATTGAAGAGGTGCTGATTTGCGTAACAGATGCCGGAGACTGCGTTGGCGAAGGCGCAGAGACAGCCGCAATTTGGCAAACAATCGCCGCAGTTTTTCTTTCCGATACCAAAATATCCAGCCGGCCGATATTCGCCATTTTTACCTCAATAGACGCGATCTCTGGAAAATTATCAAAAAGCTGCTGACTTATTTTTTTATCTACCAAAACATAAATCGTATCGCGCGGAATTACTTTTAAAATTTTTTCTTGCAAAACATTCTTTGCGACAGCCAAAACTTGTTCAGAGGAAATTAAATTATTTCCAATGATTTTAATTTCTTTAATTTTAAAAACAGAAGAAAAAACAAAAAAATAAACCGAGCCCGCCACGAAAAAAATAAAAATCCCTCCCCAAAACCATAATTTCCAATTTAATCGTCTGCGCTTCTTTCGCTTTTGGAAAAAGCCAGTTTCTGGAAGTGCAAAAGACATCTGATATTTACTTTTTCTATTACGCTTTAACATTAAAACTTAATCGTCTAAAGTCAAAAAAGCCGGCTATCGGCTTTTCTTATTTTGATTCAATTTTTTTAAACCCACAATATTTTTGCAAAACTTTCGGCACCCCAACCGAACCATCTTTTTGCTGATAATTTTCCAAAATCGCAATTAACGTTCGGCCGATAGCAAAAGCAGTGCCGTTAAGCGTATGCGCAAATTCCAATTTGTCGGTCTTGGAATTTTTATACCTGATATTAAGCCGCCGCGCCTGAAAATCAGTACAGTTAGAAGTGGAGTGTGTTTCGCGATACTGTTGTGCCGCCGGCAGCCAGGTTTCAATATCAAAAGTGGCAGAAGATGGACGTGCCAAATCAGCCGAACAAAGCTGTACTACTCGATACGGTAATTTGAGTGCCTGCATCAATTTTTCTTCCATGGACAACAAAAGTTTATGTTCTTTTTCTGAATTTTCCGGCTCAGTAAAACTAAACATTTCTATCTTATCAAATTGATGTACGCGCAAAATCCCTTTCGTGTCTTTGCCGTAAGAGCCCGCTTCGCGCCGAAAGCAGGTTGAAAAGGCCATATAGCGCAATGGCAAATTTCTTTCGTCTAATATTTCATTAATGTACATCGGTCCAATGGATTGTTCTGAAGTACCCACCAAATATAAATCGTCTTCGGAAAAATAATAACGTTCTTGTCGATCGTCTTGAGTATCAATATACCCCATTGACTTCATGGCTTGAGTTTTTATCATAACGGGCGGCACCACTGGTTTGAATCCTTCTTTTTTTAAAACATCAAACGCCAGTTTGATTAAAGCGAATTCCAAAATTGCCAATTCGTTTTTGATATAACCGAATCGGCTGCCCGAAACCTTGGCCGCACGTGCTGTATCAATCAAATCTAAATCTTCTGCAATTTCCATATAATCGCGCGTATTAAAATTAAATTTCGGCTTCTTGCCTACCTCATACAAAACTACATTATCTTCTTCACTTTTTCCGACTGGCACGCCAGGCTGAATCATATTAGGAAGTAAATTCATTAATTCGTTAAACTCTTTTTCAACATCAACTAGTAATGGTTCAAGCTCGGCAAGTTTTTCTTTCAGCTCTTTCATTTTTCCAATTTTTTCTTTTTTGACCAACTCATCTTTTTCTTTTGAGATTTCTTCGCCCGCCTTGTTTTGCTCTCTACGCATCGTCTCTATCTTTGAAATCAAACCACGACGCCGCTCATCAAAATCAAGTAATTTATCAATGTCAACTTTAACCAGACGAATCTGGGCGTTTTTTTTGACTGCTTCCTTATTTTCTCTTACAAATTTAATATCTAGCATTTTTGAACATTAAGTAACTATCGCAACCACCACGACTAAAATTATAAAGACAAAAAGACTGGCTGAAAGACCCCAAAATATTTGTTTTCGTCTTTTGAAAAAATAGATCAGAAAAAAAATATAAAGACTTAAAATTAATAACGGTCCAAAAAAAACGAAAAAAGAAAGAATTGCATCACGTTCGGGGTTGGCAAGAGCAATACATAACAAATCTAAAAGCGCCAAAACAATTGCCCCGCCCAAGCCAAAAAATAAACCAATCAAGAAATCTTTTGTTTTGCCGTTAATCTTTTGTGCCGCTCCGGTTTTTTCAATTGCGGGAATGGCTGGTTCAGTTGGTTGCGTCGGCTGATTTTGTTCAAAATTAATTAAATTCTCTTCCATATAGCGATTAATTTCATATTACAAAAAAAACAGCCCAATAACAATAGCGTTTGTCAATTTCTATCTTTTCTCTCTTTTCTGATAATTTCCCATACGTCCTCCGGAATCGGCGGGGGTTCGTGAATCGGGCTTATTCCCGGATATCTCCATGCACTGATTATCTTCATTTTCTGTCCCAAATTGAATTTCGATTTGCTATTTGCTATTTGCGACCTGCCTGCCGGCAGGCAGGATTTACGATTTGTCCACATCACCCAAATTTCGTAAGGATGTTTTTTTGACCCGGCTGGCTGCATGCCTGCCAACGTGTCTGGCGCTACGCCAACTTCCAGTCTTTTTGGAAAACGCAAAATACGCTTAACGCGGCTTTCGGAAAGCCGGTATTGACGCATTTTTAACTTGGCGTGATCGGTCCAGTAAAAATTTTTGGCTAAAATCTGTAACATTATTTATATTCTATCATAAAAAGACCGATAATTTATAGCAAATACTCTAAAAAAAGAAGCGGTATCGCTACCGCTTCAAAAATGCCTAATTAGTGTTTATTGTAAAATATTACTCACTGGAATGATAAGGTACGGAAACTCAATGGTCCCGTTTGCCGATAACTCCTCCGGCAACTTAAGATCTTTTACCAGCAATGGCTCTTTATTGTCATTCCTTACCATAAGAACGGCTTTTTCAGAAAGCTTGAGGTCGCAGAGAAAAACAATATCTCGCCTTAATTTATGCTCCAAAAGTTCAAGCTGATCGCCTAGGGAATTGCCGAACAGATAATAAAGGTTCAACCATGTCTCGTCGGCCCACTTCACACCGGTCCAGGTGCCAAATTTATCGCTATCGCTTGAAGTTTTGACTAATTTGAGCAAATGCGGATATAAAAATTTAAGATGGTTTTCCGGCCCTTCAATTGTAATGCCATTTTCCCGATTTTCAAAAAGATGTATACCGCTTGAAACAACTATGGGACTACCAGAAAAAATATTTTGCACAATCACTGCCTGATAATCCTGTTGCCCTAAAAAATGACGCTCTCTGGTTGCATCCATATTCCCTCCTTTTTGTCAAATGAACTGTGAAATTACTATTTTCCTCTCATCGTCGGAAATAAAATAACTTCCCTGGCCGTCGGTGCGTTCGTCAAAAGCATCACCAGTCGGTCAATACCTAAACCAAACCCCGCGGCTGGCGGCATGCCATATTCCAACGCCTCAATGAAATCTTGGTCGTAGCGCTGAATTTCATCATCTTGCACATCCGCCTGTTTTTTCATACGTTCTGCCTGCTCCTGCGGATCATTTAATTCGCTATAAGCATTAATAATCTCCATCCCGCCAACCAATAGCTGAAATCTTGCTGCTTCATCAGCATTATTTTCAGAACGCTTGGCCAAGGGTGACATTTCTATCGGATGATTTATAACGAAAGTCGGCTGGATAATTTTTGGACGAATGGTTTTAAAAAGTTCATCAATCATTTTATGTTTTGGCATTTTGTCATCAATTTTTTCTACAACTTTAGCCAAAAATTTTTTCAATGCTTCTGGTGTGGCTTTTTTAATATCAACCATAAAATGTTCCAAAATCAAATCGCGCATTGTAATTCTTCTAAACGGTACAGTTAAATTAATTTTATTGCCCTGATATTCAATTTCCATTTCAGGTACTAAAAATTCAAAAAGCTCTTCGGTCAATTCCATCAGCTGTTCATAATCTGCATAAGCCCAGTAAAATTCCAGCATTGTAAAATCAGGATTGTGAAATTTATCCATACCTTCGTTGCGAAAACATCGGCCAATTTCATAAACTTTGTCAAATCCGCCCACCAGCAATCGCTTTAAATACAGCTCTGGCGCCACGCGCAGATATAAATCCAGGCCCAACGCATTTAAATGAGTTTTAAATGGCTTGGCCAGCGCTCCACCCGGCAAGGGTTGTAAAATCGGCGTCTCTACCTCAATAAATCCTCTTGATTCAAAAAAAATCCGTAAATTTTTATTAATCTCACTTCTCAGATGAAACCGCTGTTTAATTTCCTTATTCATCAACAAATCCAAATAACGACGGCGAAAACGTTCCTCGGCATCAACCAGTCCGTGCCATTTATCAGGCAACTGATTTAGCGCTTTGGTCAGCATCCTGAAATTTTTCACCAATAAAGTTTTTTCTCCTTTTTGGGTCTTAAAAAGGTCACCGGCGACTTCTATAAAATCACCGATATCAAAATTATCAACGAAAAAAATATAATCTTTGCCGCCCACCTCGTCTTTCTTAAAATAAATCTGAATTTGCCCAGAAGAATCTTCCAGGTCCGCAAAGGTTGATCCGCCGTGCTCACGAATTAAGCGCACACGGCCGGCCAAAACTATTTCTTTTTTATCCTTAGACGACTCATCAAAATTCTCCAGAGCCAAACCAATATTTTGTCGCAATCGCAACATCTCCCCAGGATAAGGATTAATTCCGGCAGACTTAATCGCTTCTAATTTCTTTAATCGGTCTGTTTTAATTTTTTCTAAAGACATTTTCTTAAAATTATCAATATACAAAAGTTACGACGGCAGGCCAAAATTTCTACTTTATCTCTATAATCTTATAGTTTACTTTCCCGCCCGGCGTTTCTATTTCCACTAATTCTCCTATCTTTCGACCTAAAAATGCTTTACCAAGCGGCGATTCGTTGGAAATTTTTCCGTTAGCCGGATCAGCCTCTTCCGATCCGACAATTGTAAAAATCTTCTCCTTGCCGTTAAATTTTAACTGCACAGAACAACCAATCTGCACGCTATCATATTTTTTATTTTTCTCTGAAATCACCACCGCTTCGCGTAAAAGCTGCTCCAGCTCAACTATTTTACCTTCATTAAAGGCCTGTTCTTCCTTGGCGGCACTATATTCCACATTTTCTGCTAAATCGCCTAACGCTTTAGCCTCTTCTAGGCGGCGTGCTATTTCTTGCCGTTTTAATTTAAGACCTTCTAACTCTTGTTTGTGCTTTTCCAAACCCTCTGAACTAATGTATTGCATAAATCTTGATTAAAATAATTAATATTACATTACGCGCTTGGCGATAATTTTTCAAAATTTTAAGCCTTGCGCGGCGCCGCTCTTTTGCCTGCCTCACCGGCAGGCGGGCCGCCAAAAAAGCGACAAGATTATTTATTAAAATACCACTCTAACACGTCTCTTGCCACGGGCACTGCCACCTGGCTCCCTTCACCGGAATTTTCTATCAAAATTACCAAAACTATTTTGGGATCATTATACGGCGCAAAAACACTCACCCAAGCATTGGAATTAGCTTGGCCGGCCACCTGAGCCGTTCCGGTTTTTGCCGCTACCGGTACCGGCAAGCCGTTAAGCAGAAGCGCCGAACCGGCGGTAACGGTTTGGCGCATAGCTTTAGTAATAATATCTAGGTTTTCGCTTGATATAAAATTATCACGTATAATTTTTGGTTCAATTGCGTTAATGACATTTTTATCCGAATCTACGATTTTGTCAACCAGATGCGGGACAAATAATCGCCCGCCATTAGCAATAGCGGCTGTGGCAGCAGCCATTTGCAGCGGCGTTATCAGCAGGTCGCCCTGGCCGATGGATAAATGATATGTGTCTCCAGTATACCAATCTTCCCCTTTTTCTTCCTTCTTCCACTCCGCCGTAGGTACAAGCCCCGTGGACTCACCCGGCAAATCAATACCCAACTTTTCTCCTAGACCAAATAAATGAAAATAATTATCCAGCCGATCCAAGCCTAACCCTTTTATACTACCATAACCGCCGCCTACAGCATAGAAAAATACATCACATGACTGGGCAATCGCGGAATAAATATTAACTTCGCCGTGTGCTTTCCAGTCTGGAAAACGATAGACGAT
>Ga0315281_10007484_pt1 | contig 15367 bp, 13 predicted proteins | sample YL17G07_0_MG_FD_204540 | JGI IMG/M metagenome (GOLD analysis project Ga0315281, IMG submission 204540) | Sediment microbial communities from Yellowstone Lake, YNP, Wyoming, USA - YL17G07_0 | ecosystem: Environmental > Aquatic > Freshwater > Lake > Sediment | place: USA: Wyoming | collected...
CCCTACAGTCCGAAGCTAGGGGCGAGGTACTACGTTTCGAAGTACATCGCGAAAGATTTAGCGGAGTGGGACCTGTTCGGATTGCCGACGGCTTCGCAAACGGCATTCAGTCACAAGGGTACGGAATTCACGGAAAAATAAAGGGCCAACTCCACATGAAAATACTTTCTGAAACCGGACTCCTCACGGTGCGCGACGCGGCCAAATTTCTTGCTGTTTCCACATCCACTCTGTACGGCTGGGTCTATCAACGCAAGATTTCGTTTGTGAAGGTTGGTCGGGCTCTTCGGTTCGAACTGGACGAATTGCAAAAGTTCATTCACGCCAACCGATTTCAAGCACGAGCTTAGCAATCGATTGTCGGCCCATCATTCTCCGCCTTTGTGTAGAATACACGGGCGGCTGGCAATGGGTAGAAAAGGAGCCGCAGGTGGCAATCTACCGTAGAGGTGAAGTTTGGTGGATCGACTACTACGATCAAAACCGCAAGCGAGTCCAGGAGTCTTCGCAGAGTTCCAGTAAGCGGGATGCCGAAGCGCTTTATGCGTTACGAAAGTCGGAGATCGTCAGGGGCGTTTACAGACGCCCAGTGAAGATCACCTTCAAGGAATTCGGCGAACGCTACATGGAACATGCAAAGGCAAACAAGCGGTCTTGGTTGAGAGATGAACAAATGGACCGAAACCTGAAAGGGTTTTTCGGAGGCGAACGCCAATTAACAGACTTCAATCCTGCCGATATCGAGGGTTACAAGCTTTATCGGCGGAAAGAAGTCTCCGGTTCGACGGTGAATCGGGAGCTGGCCTTGCTGAAACGGATGTTCAATCTCGCAATCGATTGGGAACTCTTCCGGGATCTCAACCCCGTGCGCAAGGTGAAGTTCTTCAGGGAACTCAACACCGGCACGCGAGTGGTAAGCCCGGAGGAGGAAGAAAGGCTCATCCGAAACGCTGCACCCTTCCTTCAGGACGTGATTCGATTCGCCCTGAATACGGGTCTGCGGACCGGAGAGATTTTCATCCTGAGCTGGTCTAACGTAGATTTCGAAAGGAACATTCTGAACGTCTTCGCGCCGAAGACCCAAAAAACTAGAGTCATTCCGATCAACGCGAATACTCGAAAAGTTTTGGAAGCTTGGGCACTTGGAAGGAAGAATGAATTCGTATTCTACAATTTCCAGACCGGCAAACCGTTTGTTGACCTGAAAGCGGGTTTCGCTCTTGCGTGCCGAAAGGCGGGGATCACCGGCGTGACGTGGCATACGCTACGACACACGTTTGCTTCTCGTTTGGTGAGTCGAGGCGTGGATATAGTGACAGTCCAACAATTGCTTGGACATTCGAGTGTCACCGTAACCATGCGCTACACGCATACAAATCTCGGCTCGAAGCACGATGCAGTCGCGAAACTCGACGCATTTGGTGACACTTTGGTGACAGTCTGCACCAAAAAGCAGCAATCTAAAGAGGGACTGTCACTAAATCGAGCGGTAAGTTACAATGTTTCTGCCTGTTAGTTGCGGAGAGGTGGCCGAGAGGCTGAAGGCGGCGGTTTGCTAAACCGTTGTACGAGCTAATACTTGTACCGGGGGTTCGAATCCCCCCCTCTCCGCCATAGCTTTCTAACTTCATATAGCGTCGAGACATGCACGTTACAACCCCGATCCATTTCTACATTATTCGAAAGCGACTGAGAGTCGCTGGTTGCAGAGTAGTTGCACGCACATTTTCCATGGCCTTCATCACTGCCGCTACGTCGATGCCAACGGTCTTCAAGTAATAGTCCATCGCGGTGGTGACGTTTGCATGATGCAGGATTTTCTAAATCACCTTGTCGAAAATGCAAAGGTCGGGTCTAATCTCGTGGGGCGATGGAGGATGAATATGAAAAGCACAACTTTCACTCTTTCAAGAGGGGCTCTCGTCGGGCTTCTCCTCTTGTCTGTCACAGTGCTGACCGCTGTTTTCAAGCAAGGGGGATCCTAATGCTTCGCCAAGACCGCCAAAGACGGCTGGCAAGGGGTCGGCAAGCGCATCGGCACGGACCGCGAAGCAGAAGCCTGCGGACTTTGTGCTGATGGATGCCAAGATTTACACGGAGGACAGCAGCCATCAAACGGTGCAGGCTTTGGCTATCCGGGACGGAAAAATCATCTTCCTGGGTACCGTGGCGGAAGCGGCGAAGCTGGTGGGACCGAAGACGAAGGTCGAGCGGGCCGGCGGGAAGCTCGTTCTGCCTGGGCTCGTTGATGCTCATATCCACCCCATGGGCATTGTCGACTTCGGGGGTTGTGGTCTTCAGTCGAAGGCGAAAACTTTGGCCGAGATCGCCACGTTTGTCCGCTCCTGCATAGAGCAACTTACGAGCTATCCTCGTATCTGCAGAAAATAAACGACTTACAACCCATTCAGAATCAGTGCTTTCGCAAAATAATTCCTGTAACCCCTTCAGAATCTGCACTTACAAAAAAGGCAGGGGGGTGGGGGTCTTATTGTTAACTTATTCCCTCTCCTCCATTGCCTTCGTGACAAATCCTCTAATCTCTGGCGAGAATCCCTCTTCCATTGCAAAATACACCGTGCCCCATATCGCCCTCTACGCCGCCGCCCTCTCCCTGCTCATCTGGCTCTCTCTGGCTTTCGCCCGCGGCGCCTTCTGGCGCCTCCGCCGCACGGAAACTGCCCTCGCCGCCGCGGAAGAGCACTCCGCCCGCTCCTGGCCTCGCGTGGCCATCATGGTCCCCGCGCGCGACGAAGCCGACTCCATCGCCGCCTGCGTGGCTTCCCTCGCCCAACAGGATTACCCCGGCTCGTTTTCCATCATCGTCATTGATGACCACAGCACCGACGGCACCGCCGATCTCGCCCGCGGCGCCGCCGTCGCTTCCGGCGCGCCGGACCGCATCCGCATCCATGCCGCCTCCGGGCTGCCCCCCGGATGGACCGGCAAGCTCTGGGCACTCAACGAAGGCATGCTCGCGGCGGACCCGGATGCGCCTTCGTTTTACTGGCTGACCGACGCGGATATCGTGCACGCTCCGGACACGCTGCGACGCCTCGTGGCCCGCGCCGAGCGCGACTCCCTCGGCCTCATCTCTCTGCTGGTCCTCCTGCGCACGCGCTCGCTGCCCGAACGCCTGCTCATTCCCGCGTTTCTCTTCTTCTTCCTCAAGCTCTATCCCCCGCGCTGGGTGGCCAATCCCCGCGCGCGCACCGCCGGCGCCGCCGGAGGCTGCGTGCTGCTGCGCCGCACATCGCTCGAAAATATGGGCGGCCTCGCGGCCGTCCGCGGCGACGTCATCGACGATTGCGCCATCGCCCGCGCCGTCAAGACGCGCGGCGGCGGAATTTGGCTCGGCTACACGCGCGCCAGCCAGAGCCTGCGCTCCTATTCGCATTTCGCCGAAATCCGCGACATGATCGCCCGCACCGCCTTCACCCAGTTGCGCTATTCCCCGCTGCTTCTGCTCGGCGCTCTGGCCGGCATGTTTTTTACGTATCTGCTTCCCCTGCTGCTTCTGCTCCATCCGCAGCCCGCCGTGCGCTTCACCGCCCTGGCCACCTGGCTGCTGATGTCCCTGCTCTATCTCCCGTCGGTCCGCTTTTTTCGTTTGAATCTTTTTTGGATTTTTTCGCTGCCTCTGGCCGCCCTCTATTACACCTACGCCACGCTGCTCTCCGCCCTGCGCTACTGGATGGGCCGCGGCGGCCAATGGAAGGGCCGCTCGCAAGCGGTGAAAAATGGGAGGCCCGCATGACCGGTGACCTTCCCGCCGCACGCCATAAAATTGTGTGGTATTCCCGCGCCCCCTTTGCTACTCTGCGGTCAGTAGGTACAGGGCTGTATCCCGAAGTCAGGGAATGGCACCGGAGGCCGAAATGAGCACTCTTCCCCAGGCGGGCAACGGGAAAATTACCGTTCCCGGAATCCTCAGCCGCAAGCAAGATCCCAATTCCCCCACCAATAGCGCGAAAATCACTTCGCTGACCGCCTACGACTATCCCACCGCGCGTCTGGTGGACGAAGCCGGCGTGGACATTCTCCTCGTGGGCGATTCGCTGGCCATGACCGTTCTCGGCTACGAGAGCACGCTGCCGGTGACGCTCGAGGAAATGCTGCATCACACGCGCGCCGTGCGCCGCGGCACGCAGCGCGCTCTCGTGGTGGCCGATATGCCCTATGGCACCTACCACGCCGGCGTCAATGAAGCCGTGCGCAACGCCATGCGCTTCGTGAAAGAAGCCGGCGCGGAAGCCGTAAAAATCGAAGGCGGCGAGCGGCGCATGGAACTGATCGCGCGCCTGGTGGAAGCGGAAATTCCGGTCATGGGCCACGTGGGACTCACGCCGCAATCGGTCAACGCCATGGGCGGATTCCGCGTGCAGGGCAAGACGCCCGACGCGGCGCAGCAGGTGCTTCGCGACGCCCGCGCCGTGGAAGCCGCGGGAGCCTTCGCCATCGTGCTCGAAGGCATGCCCCGCGAACTGGCCGCGCAGATCACCGCCGACCTGCGCATTCCCACGATCGGCATCGGCGCCGGACCCGAATGCGACGGACAGGTTCTCGTGCTCAGCGATCTGCTGGGCCTGACCTTCGGCGCTTCGCCAAAATTCGCGCGGCGCTACGCCCATCTCGGCGAAATCATTTCCGGCGCGGTAAAGGAATATTGCGAGGACGTGCGCGGCGGAACGTTTCCGTCCGACGCGGAGTCCTATCACGCGCCGCAAGCCGTGACGGAACGCAAAAAACTCCACATCGCCGGCTGAAGTGGAGACGATTCGCACCATCGCCTGGATGAAGGAAGCCGCGCGCAAAGCCCGCGCGGAAGGACGCATCGTGGGGCTGGTACCCACCATGGGCGCGCTGCACGAGGGGCACCTCTCCCTGGTGCGGCGTGCGCAGTTGGAATGTTCTTCGGTAATCGTTTCCATTTTCGTCAATCCCACGCAGTTTGGTCCCCAGGAAGATATGGCAAAATATCCGCGCACGTGGGATGAGGACCTGCAAAAACTGGAAGCCCTCGGCGTGGATTGTATTTTTGCGCCGGAACCTGCCGAAGTCTATCCCGCGGGGTTTCGAACGTACGTGAACGTCGAGGGACTGAGCGAACGGCTGGAAGGGCGTTCGCGGCCGGGGCATTTCCGCGGAGTGAGCACCGTGGTTCTGAAACTTCTGGAGATTGCGCAACCGCACTTTGCTTATTTCGGGCGCAAGGATGCGCAGCAGGCGCGCATTATTCAGCAGATGGCTGTTGATTTGAATCTGGACAGCGGGATTGTGGTTTGCCCGATTGTGCGCGAGGCGGACGGACTGGCGCTGTCTTCGCGCAATGCGTATTTAAAACCGGAGGAGCGGCGCGGAGCCGCCGTTCTGCACCGCGCGCTGGAAGCGGCAAGAAAAGAAATGGCCGCGGGTGCGCGCGATACTTTACAGTTGCAGGCGGCGATGCGGCGCGTTTTGGACGCGGAGCCGCTGGCCAGCGCGGATTATGCGGAAATTGTGGATGCGGTCACTTTCGAAACGGTGACGCGCGTTTCGCGGCCGTGTTATGCGCTGCTGGCGGTTTTTTTTGGCGGGACGCGGTTGCTGGACAATATGCTAATTACGCCGCAGGAGAGCGGCGAATTGCAGTTTGAGCTTTAGCGGAGCGGATTAAGAAAGTTTTCGAATTTCGGCGAGGACTTCGGCGGCGTGGCCTTTGGCGCTGACGCTGTCCCAGAGTTTTTCGACCGTGCCGTCCGCGCCGATCAGCACGGTGCTGCGGACGATTCCGAGGAAGGATTTGCCGAGGAATTTTTTCATGCGGCGGGCGCCGAAGGCTTCGATGATTTCGAATTCGGTGTCGCTCAATAGATCGAAATTCAGTTTTTGTTTGGCCTTGAAGGCCGCCTGGGCTTTCACGGAATCCGCGCTGGCGCCCACGATGACGGTTCCCAGCTTATCGAATTCTTTTTTGGCGTCACGAAACTCGGACGCTTCGGTGATTCAACCGGGAGTGTTGGCCTTGGGGTAGAAGAAGAGGACCACGCGCTTGCCGCGGTAATCGGCGAGGGAAACTTCCGCTCCGGTATCCGTCTTCAGCCGGAAGTCCGGCGCTTTTTCGCCTTCCTTCAATGCTTTTTTCGCCATGGCCGCCTCGGTTTCAGGAAAGCAGTTTTTTCAAAACGTCGTTGATGGCCTGGGGATTGGCCTGGCCCTTGGTGGCGCGCATGACCTGTCCCACGAAAAACTTGAAGACGCCTTCGTTGCCGGCTTTGTATTTGGCGACGTTGTCGGGATTTTTTTCGATGACTTCGCGGGCGGCCTGCTCGATGGCGCCGGTGTCGCTGATTTGTCCGAGGCCTTCGGCGGCCACGATTTCTTTCGCGGCGCGGCCGGTTTCGAACATGGTGGCGAAGACTTTTTTGCCCACGGCGGCGGTGATCTGCCCCGCTTCGACCATGGAAATCAGTTCGGCGAGGGCTGCGGGGGAGACCGGGCTAGATTCGATTTCCTTGCCGGAATCGTTGAGGCGGCGGAGGAGTTCGGTCTGCATCCAGTTGGCGGCAGTTTTTCCGGGGGCGCCGGCCTGGACGAGGGTTTCGAAATAGGCGCCGCGGGCGCGGGTTTCGGTGAGCACCGCGGCGTCATAGGGAGTGGCGCCGTATTGAGAGACGAAGCGGGAGCGCTTGGCTTCGGGGAGTTCAGGCATGGCCGCGTGAATGGCTTCGCGCCATGCGGCGCTGACGTGGACGGGAAGAAGGTCCGGCTCGGGAAAGTAGCGGTAGTCGTGGGCCTTTTCCTTGGAACGCATGGGAATGGTGCGGCCCTCGTTCTGGTTCCAGAGGCGGGTTTCCTGGAAAATCTTTCCGCCGGATTCGAGGACTCCGATTTGGCGTTCGATTTCGTATTCGATGGCCTTTTGCAGGTAGCGGAAGGAGTTGAGGTTTTTGACTTCGACCTTCACGCCGAACTTTTCCGCGCCGCGCAGACGGACGCTGACGTTGGCGTCGCAGCGCAGGGAACCCTCTTCCATGTTGCAGTCGCTCACTTCGGTGTAGAGCATGACCTGCTTGAGGGTGGTCAGATAGGCGTAGGCTTCGGCGGCGGTGCGAATGTCCGGCTCGGAAACGATTTCGGCGAGGGGAGTGCCGCCGCGGTTGTAGTCCACGTAGGATTTATCGGGGGCGGAAAAGCCTTCGTGGAGGGCCTTGGCGGCGTCGTCTTCGAGGTGCAGACGGGTGATGCCGATGCGCTTCCTCGCGCCATCGTGTTCGATTTCCAGCCATCCGGCGGTGGCCAGAGGTTGGTCGTACATGGAGATCTGATAGCCCTTGGGGAGGTCCGGGTAGAAATAGTTTTTGCGGGCGAAGCGGGAATGCTCATGGACTGAGCAGTTGATGGCCAGGGAGGCGCGCACGCCCATTTCCACGGCGCGCTTATTGAGAACGGGAAGAGTTCCGGGAAGGCCCAGGCAGACGGGGCAGACGTTGCTGTTGGGGGCGTCACCGAAACGGGTGGAGCAGGAGCAGAAGATTTTGGTGCGCGTCTGGAGCTGGACGTGAACTTCGAGGCCGATGACCGGCTCGTATTTGGCCAGGATCTCCGGCGCGAGGGCAGCGTTTTCGGAAGCGGTTTTCGCCATGACCGATTGACGATTATACCTGAATTCCGATGCCGAGAGGCGAAGACGAACAGTGCCTGATGGCTGGGCGAGGAATCCGCTCCATCCCTTACTGTTACGTTGACTTGAAGGCAATGGCGGCCTAAGATTTGCGCCTATGTCCGAAAACGAATCCCTGCAAGGAAAAGAAGTATCCCACTACCGGATTCTGGAGAGGCTGGGCGGCGGCGGGATGGGCGTGGTGTACAAGGCGGAAGACACGCGGCTGCACCGGTTCGTGGCGCTGAAATTTCTTCCCGACAATGTGGCGAAAGACCCGCAGACGCTGGCGCGATTCCAGAGGGAAGCGCGGGCAGCCTCGGCGCTGAACCATCCGAGCATCTGCACGATTTACGACATCGGCGAGGAGGGCGGGAAGGCGTTCATCGCCATGGAGTATCTGGAGGGGCAGACGCTCAAGCACCTGATCACGGGGCGGGCGGCGGAGATGGAGCAGCTCTTCGAACTGGCGATCGAAATCGCCGACGCGCTGGATGCGGCGCACGCCGAAGGGATCGTGCACCGGGACATCAAGCCGGCGAACATCTTCGTGACCAAGCGGGGGCACGCGAAGATTCTGGATTTCGGGCTGGCGAAGGTGACGGGAGGAGCGGGCGGGAGCGGCAAGACAGGAAACATGGAGACGCTGGATTCCGATCCGGCGCATCTGACGAGTCCGGGGACGACGCTGGGGACGGTGGCGTACATGTCGCCGGAGCAGGTGCTGGGGAAGGAGCTGGATGCGCGGACGGACCTGTTTTCGTTCGGCATCGTGCTCTACGAGATGGCCACGGGGACGCTACCCTTCAAGGGGGACGCTTCCGGAGCGATCTTCAACAACATCCTGCACAAGACGCCGGCTTCGCCGCTGCGGCTGAACAGCGAGATCCCGGCGCGGCTGGAGGAGATCATGCAGCGGGCGCTGGAGAAGGACCGCGAACTGCGCTTCCAGAACGCCTCGGACATGCGCGCGGAGCTGAAGAGGCTGAAGCGGGATACGGATTCGGGGCGAAGCGTGGCGATGCGCGCGGCGACAGGGGACGAGGAGGAGGAAGAAGCGGAGAAGCCGCGGGCGAACTCGGGGCCCGCACGGCAGTCCAGCGGGAAGCAGAAGGTAGCGTCTTCGGCAAGCCTGCCGGCGGGGGAGGCTCCGGCGCGGAAAGCGCCACGGAAGATGATTTTGGCGGCGGGAATCGCGGCGGCGGTGGCGCTGCTGGCGGTGACGCTTTATTTCCGGGCGCATACGGCGGCGGCGCTGACGGAAAAGGACACGATTCTGATCGCGGATTTCGTGAACACGACGGGGGATTCGATCTTCGATGGCACGCTGCGGAAGGCGCTTTCCGTGGACCTGGGGCAATCGCCGTTTCTGAACATCTTTTCGGACCAGAAGATCGCGCAGACGCTGAAGAGGATGGGGAAATCGCCGGAGGAGCGCATCACGACGGCGACGGGGCGGGAGATCTGCCAGCGGAACAGCCTGAGGGCGATGCTGACGGGATCGATTGCGGGCCTGGGCAGCCAGTACGTGATCACGCTGAGCGCGGTGAATGCGGCCAGCGGAGAGACGCTGGCGGAGACGCAGGCGCAGGCGGATTCGAAGGAAAAGGTGCTGAAGGCGCTGGATGAAGCGGCGGGGGAGCTGCGGGGAAAGCTGGGGGAGTCGCTGGCGTCGGTGAAGAAGCATGAAAAGCCGCTGGAGGAGGCGACGACGACGTCGCTGGAGGCGCTGAAGGCGTATACGCTGGGGGACGCGAAACACACAGTCTTTGACGAACTGGGAGCCATCCCGTTTTATCGGCGGGCGATTGAACTGGACCCCAATTTTGCCATGGCCTACGCCAGACTGGGCACCATCTATAGCAATTTGGGTCAGAACGGGCTATCGGAACAGAATCGCAAAAAGGCTTTTGATCTGCGCGGACGCACCAGCGAACAGGAAAACCTCTATATCACCGCGCACTACTACAGCGATAGCGGGCAGATCGAAAAAGGCATCGCGGCCTACGAGCTTTACCGGGAGACGTATCCGCGGGATTCCACTCCCCTGAACAATCTTGCCGTAGAGTATTTCCGACTGGGGCAGTATGAAAAGGCGCTGCCGCTGGCGCAAGAGGCGACCCGCGTAGATCCCGATATGGCGAGTGCCTACGGACAGACGATGGGCGCCTATCTGGGGATGGGCAGGGTGGAAGAGGCGAAGGCGGTGGCAAAGACGGGTCTTGCGCGGAATCTGGATCTCGGCTTTGTGCATCTTGGGCTGGCCCGGATTGCACTCACGCAAGGCGACGCGGAGACGCTGGCCAAGGAGTCGATGGAAATCAGCAAACTTGCCGACGCCGAAATAGATTTTATCCAGCTGGAGGCCGAGTGGGCCGCCAGTCACGGCCAGATGCGGAAAGCAGGAGAACTTTTCGAGAAGCGCCGGGAAAAGGCTTTAAGCCTGGGAATCAAGGAAAAGGCGGCGGAAGCGGAAAGCGGGGAGGCGTACGCGGATGCCCTGCTGGGCTATTCCGCAGCGGCCATCGAGAAGGCCAAGGCGGCGCTGGCGGAATCGCAAGACTATGCGCAAAAGCTCAGCGCGGCGAACGCGCTGGCGGTGGCCGGGGAGAATGGAATTTCGCTGCGGACAGCGCAGGAGGTGGCGAGGCAGCGGCCGGAAGATGAGTGGGTGCAGGCCGTAAATGCGCCGCTGGTTGCGGCGCAGGTGGCGCTGAATGCGGGCCATGCGGAAAAAGCGATGCAGGCGCTGGCGATCGCGGAGCCGTATGACGCGGCGGCGGACACAGTCCTGTATACGCGAGGGGTAGCGGCTTTGAAGCTGGGGAAGGGCCAAGAGGCGGCGCGGCAGTTTGAAAAGGTGATTTCCTTGCGCCTGCTGAGCGGCTCGAACCCCGTGGTGACGAGCATGGCGCGACTGGGGATGGCGCGGGCGTATGCGCTGCAAGGGGAGAAGGAGAAGGCGCGCACGGCGTACCAGGATTTTCTCGCCGAGTGGAAGGACGCGGATGCCGGGGTGCCGGTGCTGAAGCAGGTGCAGGCGGAATACGCGAAGTTGAAATAGGGTGGAGTTCCGAGGGTGAGGCGTGGGCGCGAAGCGACTGGTGATTTGTGACTCGTGACTCGTGGAAAACACGCCGAACTTGGGGTTCGTCCTGAAATGCAAGGCGGGACTGATGACGGCGCTGCCCGCCCAAAGAAAAAACAGATTCCTCGTCGCCTGCGGCTCCTCGGAATGACAGCCATTTAAAATTTGTCAGTGCCCCGGCAAACGTAAAGCGTCGCATTTTTCCTGCGCTGCTCTCGGAGAGGAATGCGCGTCAGGAGGATTGCTGTTGCGCGGGAAGGCGCAGGACGGGCATGAAGTGTTCGGCCAGGGCGAAGGAGCCGAAGAGGATGGCGGCGCAGAGGAGGTCGCTTGCGAGGGTATTGCGGAAGAAGGGGAGAGCGGCGGCGTAGCAGGCGGCCAAGCCGGGGGCGGTGCGGGGATAGAGGTTTCCTGCCGCCCAGACGGCGAAATTGGTGAGGAGATAGAACTGCACCGAGCCGAGGAGGGCGGCTCCGGCCACGCGGGGGGCGGTGCGGCGTTCACGGAGGAGGAAGCCGATGAGAACGCTGACGAGAAAACTGGCGTAGACGATGGGCATGAGGCGGTAGAAGCCAAGGACCAGATCGCCGGCGAAGAGAAGCGCCAAGGGCAGCAGGAAGGCGGCGCGCTTGTCGCGGAGCATGGCGCCGCCAAAGAGGGCCAGGGCGCCGATGGGAGTGAAATTCCAGGGGTGGGGCAGGAGGCGCAGGGAGGCAACGGCGGCGATGAGCAGCAGGATTACGGCCAGGCGGAGAGCGTTGTTTGCTTGAGTTTCTTTTGTTTCTTGCGCTGCTTGGGTTTCCTGGGTGTTCATGGTGTTTCTCCTTTTTCTTCGGGCAGTAAATCGCAAAAATGGAAACCGTCGCGGTTGACGACTTCTCCGGCGCGCACGGCAATGGGGGCGCGGAAATTGGGAGCTTGAAAGACGAAGGTGTGGAACTCGCCGTTTTCGCCGCAGGGGTCGGCGTGGGCGGGCAGGTCGCGGAAAAAAGAAGCATCCAATTCGCGTCCGGCGAAGGAGGGATCGAGCTTGCGGCTATCGATGCAGACGGCCACGGCGCGGAAGCCGGAGTGCATGAAATGGCGGGTCAGCTCGCGGGTGTCTCTTTTCCAAATTGGGAAAATGGCCTGCATGCCGGCGCGGGCCAGATTTTTCTCGCGGTAGGCGCGGAGGTCTTCGAGAAAGATATCGCCGAAGGCGACGCGGCGGACGCCGTTTTCATAGTGGCCGCGCAAGGCTTCTTCCATGCGGGATTCGTAATCGGCGTTGACGCACTGCGGGGGGATGCGGACTTCGTGAAGGGGCAAGCCCAGGGCATCGGCTTGCCGAACGAGGAGTTCGCGGCGAACGCCGTGCATGCTGATGCGTTCGTAGCCTTCGGTGACGGTGGTGAGCAAGGAAACCACGCGGACGGCGGGGTCCTGCTGGAGCGAGGCCAGGGCCAGGGCGCTGTCCTTGCCGCCGCTCCAGCAGAATAAAACGGGTTCCGCCGCGTGGTTCATGTTGCGGCTATTTCTTTCCGCCGAAACGGTAGCCCGCGCCCATGCGGAACTCGCGACCGAGGGCGGGATAGCCGAGGGCATCCTGATACTGCTTGTCGAAGAGGTTGGCGATGCGGGCGTGAATGGTGACGCCGCGAGTCACCACATAGCTGGTGGCGAGGTCGAAGCGGGCATAGCCGGGGTTGCTGGTCATGCCGAGGTAGAGGAAGTCGCTGTCGGTGCGTTTGCCGGTGAAATAGCCGGACAGGTTCACGTTGACGTTGCGGAAGGAGGCATTGGCGATGAGCGAGCCGGAATGCGGGGGGCGGCGCAGGAGGCGGTTGCCGGCGGACGTGGCCGGATCCCAATAGTAGGGAGAGGCCAGCACGAGGCTGTCGTCGTAGGAATAGTTTCCGGCGAGGCTCAGCCAATGGAGAGGCTTGATCTCGACGGCAATATTGGTTCCGCGCGCGCGGGAGAGGTCGGTGTTGAAAAAGTTGCCGAAGCCCCAGACACAGCCCGCCGGAGGAGCGACCGGACACGGCCCGTCCGGATAGCAGTAGGCGTAGCTGGCGATGTCATAGAAACGGTTCCGGAAATATTCGGCGGAGAGGCGCACGCGGTCGTTGGCCAATTTCTGCTCGAGGCCGGCGCTCCAGGTGCGGCTGCGCTCGGGACGAAGATCCGGATTGCCGGGGTTGCAGGGGTCGGTGCCGTAGGACTGGTCGAGCCGGGGCTCCTTGACGCCCTGGCCGTAGAAGAGGCGCGCGCGGGTGTCGCCCCAGAAGCCCTGGCCGGAGCGCAGGGCATAGGAAGCGCCGAAGCGGGGAACGCCACGCGTGCCGAAATTGCCGTTGGCCTCGACACGGAAGCCAGCGGTGAGCAGGAGGCGCGCGTTGGGAGTCCAGCGGGCATCGAGGAAGCCGGCCTGGTTATTGCGGCGGACATGCAAGCCGTAGAGGGAGCCGGGCGTGGCATTTTCCACTTCGTACTGGTAGCCGGCGGTGACGCCGATTTTGGGCAGCAGATAGCTGGACTGCGCGCCGAAGCCGGCGCGGTTGTATTTGCTGTGGGAGGAGTAGGGGAAATCGCAGAAGGAGGAGGCCACGGCCGTGGCGGACATCTGCGGGCACCACCAGGCGGTGGGATCGAAGAAATCCTGATTGGGGTTGTCGACGAAGACGCGGTTATAGGATTCGGCGCCGGAGAGTTCGTGCTTCCAGCGGGGGCCGGTGGTAAACGCCCAGCGGGCGCCGGAGCTGAAGGAATCGAGGGAGCTGTGCTGGTCGAGGTTGGCGGGCATGAAAAGGGTTTGGCCGGGAATGCCGGCGTCGCTGGTGTTGTTGCGCAGGGTGAGGCGGAGCTGGTTGGTTTCGGAGAAGCTCCAGCCGAAGTTGCCGGAAGCGGTGCGGTTGAGGAAGCCGTTGTTGGGGCCCTGGCCATCGGAATTGAAATAGGAGGCCGCGCCGGAATAATCGAATTTGCCGAGGAGGCCGCTGAGTTGGGCGCCGCCGCGGGCGGTGGCAAAGCTGCCGCCTTCGGTGAACAACGAGACGGCCGGGGTGCGCGTGGTGCCGCGATGGGAAATGATCTGGATGACGCCGGAGACGGCGTCGGAGCCGTAGAGGGCGCTTTCGGCGCCGCGGACGACTTCGACTTTGTCCACGTTATCGAGGGTGAAGTTGGAGAAGTCCACGGCGCCGCCGGGGGGATTTACCGCGGTGCCGTCGACGAGGACCTTGGTGAAGCTGGAATCGCCACCGCCGAGAAATACGGAGGCCATTCCTCCCGCAGCCCCCGTGCGGCCAATACTGGCTCCCGGAGTAAATTGCAAGAGGTCGGTGAGGGCGACGGCGCCGCGCTGGTCGATCTCCTTGCGGGAATAGATGCTGGAGGGAGCGGGAGAAGCCGCGGCCTCGAGGGGTTCGGTTTGTGCGGTGACCAGGACGCTGGAAGAGAGGCGTTCGAGAGCGAGGCGCTGGTCGAGGGTGCGGGCTTCTTCGGAGGACAGTTGCACGGTGATTTCGCGGGTGGCGAAGGCTTCTTTTGCAAAGCGGACGAGGTAACGGCCCGCGGGGAGGAAGAGGGAATACTGGCCTTGCGCGCCGGAGACGGAGGTGGCGGCAACGGCGGCGGAGCCTTCGGGGACGGCGGTAACTTGCACACCGGCGACCGAGCCGCCGCTGGAGTCGGTGATGACGCCCTTCAATTGTGATTCGGTGGAAGCGCAGAGAACTGCCGGAAGAATGGAAAGAAAAAGCAAAGCGAACAGACGAACACACAGAGTTTTCATTTTGGTCTCCTCCGCTCCCTCTCGCGCGGGAGGTGAAGGTTGTCCTGCGCCTAAAAGAACGGCGCTGGCTGCGGGCCTCGCAGGTTTCCTGGCTTGGCGGCACTGCCGTCCCGGATGGCACCGGGACTCGCGCGGCCTTCCCACGGCCCCTCACCCCATGCGGGAGGAGCCACAGTGACCACGCTGCTACGAATCCGCCTTACAGTCGCGCGGCGGCGACGGCATCTCTTGCGAGTGCAACCGCGGTGCGGTTGCCCGTCTTCCCTTGCGCGAAGCCCACTGGTTGAAGGAAATGGACGCCCGGGAAGCGCGTCCGGTTGAGGTTAACGAGAATTGGACTGCTTGCCGAGACTGCCGGAAAGAACCGTGATGCGGGGGCGGCCGGAAGCGCCGATTTCCACGCTCAAGGAAGCCTGAAAAACCTGTTCAAGAATTTCGCGCTGCATGACAACGGCGGGGGCGCCGGTGCGCAGAACTTTGCCGCGCTGCATGAGAACGACCTGGTCGGCGTATTCGGCGGCGAGATTCAGCTCGTGGGTGACCACGACAATGGTGTAGTGGTTCTGCGCCGCGAGGCGGCGAAGGACTTCGAGAAAATCCATTTGCGCGCCGACGTCGAGATGCAGGGTAGGCTCATCGAGGAGGAGCAAGAGAGGCTGCTGGGCGAGGGCGCGGGCAAGAATGACGCGCTGCTTTTCGCCGCCGGAGAGCTGGTCCATCCAGCGCTCGAGGAGATGTTCGGCGCCGACGCGGGCGAGAGCGCCGCGGGCGATGATGATGTCGTCGGCGGATTCGAAACGGAGCGAGCGGCCGTGGGCGTGGCGGCCTTGCAGAACGAATTCCCAGACGCGGGAGGGAAAGA
>Ga0315281_10007485_pt1 | contig 15364 bp, 14 predicted proteins | sample YL17G07_0_MG_FD_204540 | JGI IMG/M metagenome (GOLD analysis project Ga0315281, IMG submission 204540) | Sediment microbial communities from Yellowstone Lake, YNP, Wyoming, USA - YL17G07_0 | ecosystem: Environmental > Aquatic > Freshwater > Lake > Sediment | place: USA: Wyoming | collected...
TGCCACTATCGCCTGCATGTTGGTCAGGCCGCGGTCCTTGAGCATGTTAATGTGTGTGCCGGGCAAGAGTGCCCAGCCTCCGGGGAAAACCGGGGGGCGCCGGCTTTCCGGCCGGCGGCTAGCCTCAGCCGCCGCTATGCGGCTTGCATCGCGCCCAAACCCGCGCTACAATTAAGGCGACTTCGGGTTTCTGGGAGCCTTATATGAAACGGTTCAACGAAAAAGGGGCATCACTCGGATTCTGCATCACACTGGCGCTTCTTGCCGCCATAATCATTTGCGCGCTATTCGTCTCGTGCGGAAGAGCGAGGCAGTCTGGAGTCAGGAGTCTGGAGTCTGGAGTCAAAGACAAGAACGGAAACACATCGGCGTCGGTCTTCGACTCAGGACTCAAGACTCAGGACTCAGGACTTCCCCTGGCCGATGCGCTGAGACAAATCGACGCGTATCCCGCGCCTGCGGGCGTGGACGCGGCACGGTTCGCGACGCTGAAGGCGGAGCTGAAACGGCTGCTGACAGAGCGCGCACAATCTACCTCACCCGTAGGGGTCGACCTACGTGTCGACCCGGCTGTCAAACGGGCGGACACGCAGGTCCGCCCCTACGCCAGAACAGGCTCCGACCGAGCCGAAGGAAATAGGGGGACCGCCGGCGGGGACGCCGGCTCTACTTCTTCTTACCGGAGGCCGGGCACTCTTGCCCGGCAACATCAACCGCCCGACAGGAGTGTCGGGCCTCCGGGAAATGTTGGGGATGCCAAATCCAGCTCCATCGCACCGACCGGCACGATGAACGCTGTCACCGACCTCAAGGCCACCGTCAACCCCGCTGCCTCTCTGGCGACGCTCACGTGGACTGAAGCTCTCCCCGGCGACTACGACAACAATGGCGTCGTTGACATCGCCGACCTCATCCCTGTCGCTCTCTACTACGGGCAGCGCACCGACTCCGGCCCGGATGACCCGCACCGGCTGGTGAACGGCGACTTCAACCCTGAGATAAACATCTGGGACCTAGGCGTGATTGCGGGCAACTACGCCGCGCACCTACAAGGCTACCAGGTCTGGCGGGGGCACTTCAATGGGACGACCACCGATTGGGAGCCTGCGTTTCGCCCGAACACGAATCCAGCGAATCCCAACTGGTCAGCCGACCGTCCGTCGCCTCCGCCCGTAAGCACCCGGCCGTCATACACATACGCCGACGACATCAACGGGCTCGCGGATAAGAACAATGTCCGGTACAAGGGCATCGCGTATGGCGACGGGGCGCCCGGCGCGGAGAGCAACGAGGCGGTTCCACCGTCGTTCTCAGTCTCCGGGACGGTCACCCAATCCGGCCTCGGTCTTCCAGATGCCAAGATAACGGTGTCGCCCGGTGGCCTAAGCGCTTTGACAAACACTGACGGGACATACGCCATCACGGGCGTCCCGAACGGAGCGTATACGCTCACTCCGACAAAGGCGGGCTACAGCTTCAGCCCGCCGTCGCTCGCCGTGACCGTGAACGGCGCCGACGAGACGCGATACGATTTCACCGCGACCCCTGGCGGACTCGCCAACTCCGCGTGGCCGAAGTTCGCAGGGAACGCGCGCAACACCGGGCTGAGCCCGTACGTCGGCTCTCCGAGGGGCATCCTGAAGTGGAGTACGATGCTGACTAATCTATGCGAGTCTTCGCCCGTAATCGGACCCGATGGGACGATCTACATCGGATGGGGGCCGTCCGGAATGGGCGTCCCCGCCGGCAGCGCTCCCGTAGACGGCCGTGCACCCCGGCGATCCTTCGCGACGTCTTCTACGGACTTCGGGGCGGTATACGCCTTCTACCCTGCGAACGGAGGCGTCAAGTGGCAGCACGGGGTGCCCCTCGGGTACGTGTATGCCGCTCCGGCCGTCGGCTATGACGGAACGATTTACGCTTGCACGTCCCATGGCGAGGTCCTCGCCTTGAACCCGGAGGACGGCGGCACAAGGTGGTCGCAAGCGGTCGGCGGGTACGGCGCTCCCGCAATCGACGCCGACGGAACGGTGTACGTGGGCGGCGGGGACAAGGTCACCGCCCTCAATCCTGCGGACGGCAGCATAAAGTGGACAAGTCCCGCAGCCGGCTTCAACTCGCCTGCGGCGATAGGCGCCGACGGTACGGTCTACGTGAGCGGTACAAACGGCGTGTACGCGATGAACCCCGTCGACGGCTCAGTGAAATGGTTGAGCGCTACGGTAGGCTCTCTGAGCACGCCGCCTGCACTGCGAGACGACGGGACTCTATATGTCGGAGGGGACAAGCTGTGGGCGCTGAACGGGTCTGACGGCGCACTGCTGTGGGAGCAGAGTCCGGTGCAGGGACCTATCACCGCTCTGGCCATAGGCCCCGGCGGCACCGTGTATTCCGTGGCGTACGGTAACGTTGAAGCGAGGGATGCGACGACCGGAAGCCTCAAATGGCGTTACAGCGAAAGCGAAGTCACTTTCGTGGGGATCTCCGTCGGTGCGGACGGCACCGTATACGCCGGGGCTGCGGCCGGCTCGTGGGGCATCGAGGGAAGGGTCTACGCACTTTCGAGCAGCGGCACAATGAAGTGGTACTGCCTCGCGGGAGGCCCCGTCTTCTCATTCCCTTCAATCGGGGCCGACGGAACGGTCTACGCCGCGTGGACCGACGTAGGATGGAACAGGAGCGCGGTCTTCGCGCTGGGCGGGCCTAATACCTTTGTGATCTATGGCACGGTGACGAAGGCGGCGGGCCTCGGCATGGGCGGCGTGACGATGACTCTCAGCCCCATAGGTCTGACAGCGATGACCCAGGCGAACGGGAAATACCAGTTCGGCGGTATCCCCAATGGAACTTACTCGATCAGTCCCTCGATGCCTGGATACTCCTTCCGCCCGCCTTCGAGCGATGTCGTCGTTTCCGGGGGGGACGTGTACAACCAAGACTTCACTTCGACGTAGGCGCGCCCTCGCCTGCCGACAACGTCGCAACTACCCGGGGTGCTCCGCGGCGAACGAGCGGATGAACGCTACCGCCGCGTCCTTGTCCTTCACTTCGCCCGCCGCCTGCGCTTCCAGGAGCGCTTCCTTTACCTCGCCCACGCGCGGGCCTTCCTTGATGCGGAGCGTTTCCATAATCTCGTCGCCGGTGAGGAGCGGCTTCGGCTCCACCTTATCGCGCGCGAGGAACGCCTGGTAGAGGAGGAGGTCGGCGACCTCGAGGTGCTCGTCGAGGCTCTTCTGCGTGGACGCCCTTCCGCGCGTCGCCATCCGGTCGGCGACGGAGAGGAGGACGCTCATCACCGCCGCGTCGCCCAGCGCGCGGAAGTAGCGGTAGACGAGCTTGTCCGGCGGCGGCATCTCGCGCGTGAGGAACCCCAGGCGCAGGTGGTGCGCCACGAGCGACTCCGTGAGTTCCACCTCGCGGTTTGAGAGCCGAAGGCGCCTGCTTATCTCCGCGGCCGCCAGGGCTCCCTCGGTATCGTGGCGGTAGAACGTGATGCGACCGTCGTCGCCCACGCCGCGGCACGCAGTCTTCTTGATGTCGTGCAGGAGCGCCGCCCACGCGATTATCTGCTCGCGCGTGTGGCCGCCTTCGACGACCTCTGCAATGTGGCGCTTCAGCGGCGTGAGGAACATATACGAGAAGAGCGCCAGGTCGTCCTTCAGGATGTCCCACTGCCTCACGGTTTCGAGCAAGTGGTCGAGGACGTTCAGGTGGTGGAACTCGTTCTGCCCGGCGCCGCGGTTCTCCTCCAGCTCCGGGATTATCTGCGAGAGCACGCGCGCGTCGTCCATCTGCACTAGGGTAGGATGCGAGCGAGGCAGGCCGAGGATGGCGAACAGCTCCTCGCGGACTCGCTCGGCCGAGCTCTCGGTCACGAGCGCCGCGTTCCTGCGGATGGCCGCGTGCGTCTCCGGCTCGATGGTGAAGCCCAGCTGCGCGGACAAGCGGAACGCGCGCAGGATTCGGACGGGGTCGGCCTTTAGGTTGGCCTCCGACACCATCCGAACAATCCTTCGCTGCAGGTCGGCCTCGGCCTTGTCGATCCAGACGATGCTCGCGGCGACGTCGTCCGCGACGGAGTACTCGGCGAGCGGCAGCGCGACGGCGTCCATAGTGAAATCGCGGCACGCGAGGTCGTCCGCGATGGTCGCGCCGTTGAGCGCCGAGACGTCCACCACCGTTGCGCCGACCTTCATCCGCACCGTGCCGAACCGCTCGTTGAGCGCGAATGGCGGGACTGACGCGACCCTTCCGAGCGCCTCCACGACGGCGTCGAACGCGGACGGGGCGACGGTCAGGTCCATCTCGACGGGGGACCTGCCGATGAGCGCGTCGCGAACGAACCCGCCGACGACGTAGACGGTGGGAGCCGCATCCCCCTTCTGCACCGGCGCGAGCGCGCGTGAGATGGGGGCGAGCGGGGTGGCCTTCCCGACGAGCTTCGAGAATGATAGGAGGGGCAAGGCGCGTCCTACCTGGGGGATCCCATCAGGCCGAGCGCCTGCGTGCACCATAGGACGAGGCGGTAGACGGCGAAGAAAAAAACGGCCGTCCCGAACGCGAGGAGGACGATGATCGGCCACTTGAACGCGGTCCGCAGCATGGCTCAAGTATAGCAGGCGGAGCGTCGATGGTGCGGAGCCGCGAGTCCGGAGTTCAACCTCTCCTTGTGCACTCCCTGAGAAGCTGGAAATAGCGTTCCCGGCTCATCCCCGCAGTGCGCATATTCGACTTGATGATGAGAGTGTCGACGACGCCGTGCACCGGAATGATGACGAGACGGAGCACGCCTGCCTTCTCGTAGACGCGATGGCTTCCCGTCTGCCTGTCGAATCGAAACCCGTCCGCGAGGAAGACGCACTCGAGAACCTTCCAGTGGACCGGCGCTATGCGTGGCATCCTGACTAAGATGTGCGCAGTCTGGCAGCGAGGGGAATGGGGACTGTGATCATCTTGCTCTTAGTGCGCGCGTTGCGTACCTTCGCGGGGGTCTCAGTCTGAATTACTGAGAATCCGCACTCGTCGAAGACGGCGTCGAGGGTCTTCCGCTTCAAACAAGAGAGAATGAAGAGCTTCAGCGCCTCCGCCAGGTTTGCCCTGGCCTCGTCTTCGGTCCCTCCCTGCGAGCATACGTCGAGGGCGGGACAGCAGGCGACGTACCACTTCGATCGCTTCACGACCGTGGTCGGAAACTTGAAGTCTATCTCCGCTCTCGCGGAAGTCCTGCCGGTGTGTTTTCTGATGATCATACAGCGCACTCAGTCTGCATCCGGATTATACCACCGGCCATCCTAGCGAGTGATGATATGTCCTCGTCCCACCGGCGCACGCATGCCCCAGAAATGGAGCGCGGTCCCGCTTTCCTTGCCGCGGTTATCGGCGTTTGTTAGAATGGACGTCCTGGAAGGTAGTCCAGATTATGGCCGAGCACGTACTAGAAGATCGGACGCTCACGCAGACCGTCATCTGCCCGGAGGCGTCGTTCGTATTCGACTCGCTCCAGCGCGAGTTCCGGACGGCGCTGCCCGGCGGAAACGCCGAGCGGTTCGCCCAGTCGTACGAGCTCGCCCGCCTGGCGCACGAGGGGCAGTACCGCGAGGACGGGCGCCCGTACATAATGCACCCGCTCGAAGTGGCTGAGATCTGCCTGTCCCTCAGGATGGAGGAGGACTCCATCATCGCCGCACTCCTGCACGACACCGTCGAGGAGACGCAGATGCGCCAGGACGCGCCCATCCGCGTCTCGACCGGATACATCCGGAGCGTCGTCGCCGAGATGGTGGACTCGCTCACGAAGATCCGCCACCTGAACCTCTTCGCGCGGTTCATCGGCCAGGAGCAGGCGAAGGGCGCCCCCGGCCTGCACGCGCGCAACCTGCAGAAGCTTTTCATAGCTATGGCGCGCGACCCCCGCGTGATGATCATCAAGCTCGCCGACAGGCTGCACAACCTGCGCACGCTCGCCGTGTGCGCGCACGAGAAGCAGGAGCGCATCTGTCGCGAGACCGACGACTTCTTCATACCTCTCGCCCGCCGCCTGGGTCTGGGAAGGCTTCAGGCCGAGATGGACGACTGGACGTTCTACTACCTCTTCCCCGGTGAGTACGTATCCCTGAAGGAGCACGTGGACAAAGAGGTGCTGAAGGAGACGGCCGTCCTCGACGTGATGATCGGCGACATCCGCCCGTACCTCGCCCGGAACGGCATATACCCCAAAGAAGTGTACGGTAGGCGCAAGCACCTGGCGTCCATCTGGCGCAAGATGCATACGAAGGGCGTGCCGCTCGACCAGGTGTACGACCTCCTCGCCATCCGCATCATCCTGCCGGACGAGGATCACGACGCGCAGTCGTGCTACCGCGTGCTCGGGCTCGTCCACTCGCGCTACAAGCCGATATTCGAGAGGTTCCGCGACTTCATCGCCGCCCCGAAGAACAACGGGTACCAGACGCTTCACACCACGGTCATCGGGCCGAAGGGCAAGCTCACCGAAATCCAAATACGTAACGAGACGATGCACCGCAACGCCGAGTACGGTATCGCCGCGCACTGGCGCTACGAAGAGGTCAAGATGCCGTTCGAGCGCGACCTGTCGTGGCTGGACTTCATCAAGGACCTGCGCGAGGAGCGGATGGACCCCGAGACCTTCGTGGAGAGCACGAAGCTCGCGCTCCTGCAGGACCAGGTGATAGTCTTCTCGCCCAAGCGCGAGATGGCGTCGCTTCCGCGCGGCTCCACGCCGATAGACTACGCGTACTTCGTGCACACCGACCTCGGCCACGCTTGCCGGGGGGCGCGAGTGAACGGCCGGCCGGTGCCGCTCGACTACGAGCTTACGAACGGCGACCTGGTGGAGATAATCCCGTCCGGCGAGCCGAACCCCGCGCCCGACCCGGATTGGCTGAACATCGCGAGGAGCCCGCGCGCCCTCCTCAAGATCCGGCGGTGGCTCAAGACTCAGCCCCAGGCGAAGCGCATAGAGATCGGCAAGAACATGCTACGGGAGCACATCGAGCGCGAGGGCTTGTATCCCCTCAATCTTCTCTCGAACGACAAGCTGCTGCGCGTTATAAAGATGCTCAAGGTCCGCCGCATCGACGACATATACGACAAGATTGCGACGGGCGAGGTGTCGCTTAGGTACGTGATTTCGCTTTTGAAGCAGCTCCATATCGAGACGGTGAAGGAGGAGCCGGACAGGCATCCGTCCATCCGCTTGAAGACTCCCGGCCGAACGGCCGCGCGCGGGCTGGAGCTAGGCGTCGCGGGCGCGAGCGGAAAGCTCCTCGTGCAGAAGGTGGACCTCGCCGAGTGCTGCAGCCCAATCTCCGGCGACGAGATCGTGGGGATGCCGGGAAAGGAGCGCGGGGCCATCGACGTGCATCAGGCGTCGTGCGCGAACGTCAAGGCCGCTCACGGCACCAAGGTGATGGAGCTCTCGTGGGACAAGAACGTGACGGAGTCGCTTCACTACCCCGTCGCGCTCGAAGTGGAGGCGCTCAACCGCGTGGGTCTCCTATATGAAATTCTAGGCATCCTCTCGCGGTCCGCCATCAACCTCGCCGGCGGCAACTTCAACGTGCCGGTGACGACGTCTTTGGAGGAGCGCTTCGTGGAGATGCGGCTCATCATCGAGGTGAAGGACGTCGGCCAGCTTAACGAGGTGGTCAACGACATAGCTCATATCGAGGACGTGATTCGCGTGAAGCGGGTGGTAAAGACAGGCGAATGAGGGCGGTCGTCCAGCGGGTGAAGAGCGCTTCCGTCGCCGTGGACGGCGAGGTCCGCTCGCGCATCGGCGGCGGACTCCTCGTGTTCGCGGGCGTCGGGCGGGACGACACGGAGGACGACGCGGCGAAGCTCGCGCACAAGATCGTCCACCTGCGCATTATGGCCGACGTCGAGGGCAAGATGAACCTCTCCGTGTTGGACACGAAGGGAAGCGTCCTTCTCATCTCGCAGTTCACGCTTCACGCCGACACGCGCAAGGGCCACCGCCCGTCGTTTATGTTCGCGATGGCACCGGAGCCGGCGGAAGCGCTCCTCGCTATGCTGGCCAAGGCTATCGAGGGATACGGCATATCGGTCGCCGCCGGCGTCTTCGGCGCGATGATGGATATAGACGCGGTGAACGACGGGCCGGTCACCATCATTCTCGACACGAAAGACAGGGAGAAGCCGAAGTAGATGAAGGGCAAGAGACCGTTTCCGGTGAGCGTCCCGCACCTCGTCGTAGACGTTGTCCTCATCGTCGCCTCGTTCATCCTCGCGCAGGTGCTCAGGTTCGGTACGCAAGTGTTTCCCGCGCCGACGGAGCACATCTCCCTAGACTCATATCTGGTGTTCGCGCTCCTCTCGCTTCCCATCTGGCTCGCCGTCTTCGGCCTTTGGGGCCTTTACTACTCGCGGCTTAAGGCGCCCTTCGGCGGCGAGGTGTTCACGCTCATCTCGGCGGTCGCGGTGAGCTTCCTCGGCACGCTCATCCTCTCCCTCGCGTCGCGCGCGTTCCCCGCTTCGCGGCTGGCGCTCATCTTGATACTCGTTCTGGCGCTCATCCTCCTCACGCTCGGGCGCGGGGTGCTCCGCCTGGCGACGAATTCGGCGCGGCGCGCGGGCGGCAGGAAACCGGCGCTCATATTCGGCACCGACCCAGTGTGTCAGATGCTCGCGAAGCGGCTGAGCAAGGCCGGTCTTTACGACGCGTCTCTCGTCTCCGATGACCAGTCGGGCGTCGCGGCGATCCTCGAAGGAGTCGGCCTCGTCGTCGCCAAGAGCGCGCGCGCCGACCTGGCCGAGATATACCTCCGGTGCGAGGAGACGGGCGCGGACCTCGTCCTCCTGCCGGACAACCCGCTCTTCTTCAGCGGTAGGCTCGAAGCGCGCGACCTCGAAGGCATCCCGGTCGTCTCGCTGAAGAGCGCCGAATCCATCGCGGCGATGGTGGCGATAAAACGCGTCGTGGACGTGCTGCTTGGCTATGTGATGCTGATTCTCACGTCGCCGATCCTTGGAGTGTGCGCGGCGCTCATCAGGATGACGAGCCCCGGGCCGGTGTTCTTCAAGCATAGGCGGCTGGGGCTTCGCGGCGAGCCGTTCGAGCAGATGAAGCTCCGGACTATGTACAAGGACGCGCCGCCGCTCACCGACGAGATGCGCGAGAGCGCGGCGTTCAAGCTCAAGCGCGACCCGCGAGTGACGCCCGTGGGCAGGTGGATCAGACGCCTCTCCTTGGACGAGCTGCCGCAGTTCCTGAACATCATCAGGGGCGAGATGAGCCTCGTCGGGCCGCGCCCCATCGTTCCCGCCGAGATGGAGCGCTACGGGCCGTGGGGACGGCTGCTGCTCAGCGTGAAGCCGGGGCTGTCGGGGCTGTGGCAGATAAGCGGGCGAAACGACCTGACGTACGATGAGCGCATCGAGCTCGACATCTACTACATCCAGAACTGGACGCTCAAGCTGGACTTTGCGATAATGCTGGGCACGCTTCCGGCGGTGTTGTCGCGCAAAGGCGCGTATTAGGGAAGGGTCCGAAGGCGCAATGCCTTGTGTTCCTACGGTAGCTTCGGGATTCTCAGCTTCTTCCGCGTTTCCGCGTTCTGCTTCGCCACGTCCGCACCCAAGGCAGCCTTGTAGTCGGCGAGCTTCTTCGCCAGCTTCGCGTCCGAGAGGGCCAGCATCTGGATGGCAAGCAGCGCCGCGTTCTTTCCCGCGTCCACGCCGACCGTCGCGACGGGTACGCCCGGAGGCATCTGCGCGATGGACAAGAGCGAGTCGAGGCCCATCATAGGGGTATCGATGGGGACGCCTATGACCGGCTTGGCGGTGTGAGCCGCGACCACGCCGGGCAGGTGCGCCGCCTTTCCCGCGAGCGCGATGAACACAAGGCAGCCGCGCTTCTCTGCGGAGGCTACGAGCGCCGCGAGCTTCTTCGGGCTGCGGTGGGCCGAGCAGACAGCCGCATCGAAGGGGACGCCGAAGCCCTTGAGCGCGGCGATCGCCGGCTCGGCCTTCGACGCGTCCGAGGCGCTGCCCATCACGATGAAGACGTCGATGGTCTTCATTTTTTCGCGGCGGCCTTCTTCAGATGCGCCATACCTCGCTCGTACTTGGCTGTCTCGTGCACCTCGCCGCCGAAAGTGTCGAGCGTCCATTCGAGCGCATCCAGGATGAGCTTGCTCGGGCTTCCATGCCCCTCGATCTCAAGGATGTGCTCCTGGGAGAGCGGCTCCTGGGTGACTGGATGAAAGTACGACACGCGGTCGTACGAGAGGTGCAGGTGCGAATCCTCCGGCCCCACTTCGCGCTCGTACGAAAGCTCGTCTATGACGAGGCGGCTGCCCATCTCCTTGCCCGCGAGGCCGAGCCCGAACTCGGAAGAGAACTCGATGACCGCCGCGAGGTCGTGCTCCATCAGCTTGACCTTCGTTTCCTCGCGGACGAACAGGCTCGGGTGGCGCCCGACGGGGCGCTTGAACGTGAGCCGGTACTCGCCGCCGGAGTAGATGGCCTCGAGCTTCTGGCGAACGCGAAGCGAGCATCCGTTCGCGAGGAGCGCGAGGTCGGGCGTGTCCAGGAACACGTCCAGGACCTTCGTCAGCCCGTAGTCGCGCGCGGGCAGGCCGAACTTCGCGGCCAGCGCGCCTGCGTACTCCTCGAAGTTGATGGTCGCGAGAGCGATTTCTGCTTCGACTTCAATCATTGCGCGCGGATTATACCACGCTGATGTTGGACCGAATCCGCAGGAGTCGGGAGCCTCTACTTTGAGATGGCGGGCTGCTTGAAGGCTTCCAGCGACTCGGTGAACGCTTCGAGGAAGCGCCGGCAGCCTGTGATGTCCGGAGGCATAGAGATGCGGAGCCACGTCGGCATCTCGGTCAGTCCGAGCGGGCGCACGAATACGTCGCGCTCGATCATCCGCTTGCCAAACTCGGAGGCGTCGACACCCACGTCGACGAAGAAGAAGTTCGTGTGCGACGGCACGAAGCGCACGCCCATCCTGACGAACTCGCGGGCGATGTACTCCTTCGTCTCGCGGACGGAGGCGCGCGTCCTCTCCACCCATTCGTCGTCGTCGATGGCGGCGAGGAGCGCGGCCTGAGCGAGCGCGTTCACGGCGAACGGCGGTCGCACCTGGTTTAGGAGCGCGATCATCTCCGGCTGCGCGATGCCCATCCCGATCCTGAGTCCGGCAAGCCCGCATATCTTCGCGAACGTGCGGAGCACGATTAGGTTCGGATAGTCGACTAAGTACGGGATGGTGCGCGGATAATCTTTGTCGTCCACGAACTGCTCGTACGCTTCGTCCATCACCACGATCGTGCGCTTCGGGTCGACGCGCCTGATGAACCGGTCGAAGTCGGCCGCGCGGAAGATCGTGCCCGTGGGGTTGTTCGGGTTGGCGAGGAACACCACGCGCGTCTCGTCGGTCATCGCGTCGGCGACGCGCGCGAGGTCGATGGTGTAGTTCGTAAGCGCGACGCGCTTGACGGTGCCGTCGTAGATGGCCGGCCCCAGGATGAAGATGGGGAACGACGGCCACGGGACGACGACCTCGGTTCCGCGGTCGATGAACACGTTCGAGAGATAGTAGAGCACGTCGACCGCGCCGTTGCCGAAGATGAAGTTCTCGGGCCTCAGGTGGAGGCGCTCCGCCATCTTCGCGGCCAGCGTGGTGCAGTCGGAGTCGGGGTAGTAGTAAACCCTCGACGCTGCGTGGCAGATCGCCTCGCGCACCTTCTCGCTAATGCCGAGCAGGTTCTCGTTCGATGCGAGCTTGAGGATGTCCCGCCCCTCCTCGAACGGCTTTCCGGGGACGTAGGGCTTTATCTTGGCGATCTGGGGCTTGGCAAGGTGCTTGACGCCCACTTACTGCCCCCTCCTTTCGATCTCCTGGATGCGGTCCTTCACGTCGTAGAGGAAGTCGAAGTTCGGGTGCTTGAGCCAGTGCGTGTAGAACTCCGCGCAGCGCATCGCCATAAGGTCGCGCCCGATCCTATCCATAGTCTTATCTGCCTTCTCCTTATCAACCGAATAGTAGACTACCGAGTCGGGCGTGCGTCCCGTGAGGTCGGCTATGACGATGGAGTAGTTCTTGGGGGGCAGGAGCCGCTCGGCGGCGGTCTCCGGCGTCTTCTCGGTGGTGTGCAGATCCACCCGATAGAGGGCGGACGCGGGCGTCCTCACGTCCATTCCGGTGCGGTTCAAAAACGCGAACTCGGAGGGGGAGAGCTGGAACGAGAGGAGCCGCACTAGGTTCGCGAAGAACGACATCTCGCCGGAATTATATCACAGCGAAAGCGGCCTGTCTCACGGGCGAGCCGCGCATGTATGCGCGGGGCGCAGGAGCGAAGGCCGCCCGCGCCCCGCCGGTATGAGGACCGCGAAGATGCGGCTATTTCAACTGAAACACGAAGCGTGCCAGCTGACCGGATCGGGCCACTGTGTAGTCTGGAGCACCAGGTTCCTGGTTCGCCAGCAGCGCACGGCTGTAGCTCACTAAGTTCCGGTTGTTATCGCCAGGCGGAACAAACGTCATCCCAATGAGCGAAAAGCCTCCAAAGAAGTCCCCGTCAGAGCAGGTCGCGTATCTATACTTCTCCGGATCGAACCGAACGTACATCCAGAAGGCGGCGCCAGGTGCCAGGTCGGTGACTTTCACATCCAGCCAAACGGTCGTAGTTCCGTTCGGCCACGTCTGCACGATCTTCTCAGCCGAGTAGTGCTCCTGCCAACCAGTCGGCGCGTCCGGCCAAGGGGGATACTGATCTGACGCCGCCGACGTGGCAGGTTTGAATGGAAAGACGACGAACCCGCCGCCCAGGTCAATTCCATCCTTCGCGCGCCAGTAACTTTGCTCATTCTGGTACAGACGGTAATCAGGCTCGGTCGGCTCCTCCGCGAAGTAGGCGCGCACGTACTCTGTATCAGCGTCCAGACCTTCTTTGGGGACGGCGAAGCTGACTTCTTCGCTTCCCCAATCAGGAAAGATGTCCCTGTGATTCCACTTGATAACCAGTTGGTTGCCGCCATCTATCCACTGGAGAGTCTGCGACCACTCCTGGACTTCTATTGCTCGGTACTTGGTCGGGTCGAAGGCAATCACTCCGAAATAGTCTACCTGGCTCACATCAGGGACATCAGGAGGGAACATCTTCTTTGCGGTCACTGTGACGATCACGCTACCGTCCCCTTGTGTGACAGAAGACAGGGTCACGTCCGGAAACTTGCTCGCTGACGAAGTGTCGTACGGGACATCGACGCCACCATGCCCATCGTAGTAGTACAATCCTGTGTACGCGAAACTAAAATCCTGACTTACGTCCTGACTCTGCGGGGCAGGTCCGCCGCTAGCGGACGTATGCGCTGGCGCAAGCGATTTCGGTGCTGAACCGCCACCGCCGCCGCAAGACGATGAAAGCGTCGCTATCAACAGAACCAAAACGCAGAATGACACATGCTTCATAGTTCTTCTCCTTGTGTTTAAGTCAAAATTCACTAGCTACGGCACTATCTGAATTACTCTGGGCTTTCATCACCCCCTCGAACGGCGCCTTCCCCGACGCGGCTTTAATGATGGGTTGGTGCGGAGTGGAAAGGGCTGGCGTTACCCCCCCCGCTACTGCGCGAGCACGAGACGAGTGCGCCCAGCAGGCCCGCGACCGCCAGGCTCGTCAGAAGCTTGTGTACCCTCATATGTTTACCTCCACAAAAGTGTGCGGCCCAAAAGCGCACGCGCGCGCACGGCTTCTGCCTTCGCTTGGAATCCGGTCTCCGATTGTCCTTCGGCTCACGCCGATACTCCTCCCGGCCCTTCCGGGCCAGCCTCTTGGCTCGCCGCCCGCCCGCCGCGCCACCGCCGCGGTTAGGCGGCACTGACTATAATACCCGCGCAATCACCCCTGTCAAGAGGTTTTGAGGGCTTGTTGGAGAATTCTTTTGCGTCAAGCAAGTTCTGCACAGCCACGACGCCGAAAGGCAATGTTGATAAGTGACCGCCGCTGCAGTAGACCGGCTTCGTTCTCTTGGCGCAGAGGGCAGGCAGCCTCCAGGCCGCTAGAAGAACAGGCGGTCGCCGGCGTCGCCCAGGCCGGGGACGATGTAGCCCTTGTCGTTCAGGCGCTCGTCCAAGGCCATCGTGTAGAGCCGCGCCCAGGGGTGCGCCCCGGCGATTCGCGCGACGCCCTCCGGAGCCGAGATGATCGTAGCGACGATGAGGTTCGGGTGCCCGCCCTCAGGCGCGGACGGGCAGCTCCCGCGCCACGTCTCCTCCACGCGCGATATCGCCTTTACGATGCTGCCTCCGGTGGCAAGCATAGGGTCGATAATTATGAAGACGTCGCGCGGCGTGCAGGGCGGGAAGCTCTCGTAGTAGAAGCGCGGCGCAAGCGTGTTCTCGTCGCGGCTCATCCCCAGGAACGCGACCTTCACGTTCGGGAACGTGTCCTCGAACGCCTCGAGCATCCCGACGGCCGCGCGCAGGATGGGGATGATGATGAAGTTGGACGTTATGCGCCTCGCGTCGTACTCGGCGGCGACGGGGGTCGTCGCCTTCGCCGATTCGTACGTGACCGCGACCGGGAGCGACAGCGCGAGGATGCGCGAGAGCGAGTCGAGGGCGCCGCGGAACCCCGCGCGCGGCGTGCGCTCGTCGCGGAGGATGGAGAGGTGGTGCGGCGCGAGCGGGTGGGAGAGGACGGTGAGCGTCGGCAGGGCGTTCTCGGCTGTCATCGTGGGAGTTTACGCGGTTTGCCGCCGATGTGCAATCGCCGGGCTACCCGCCGGGTTGGTGAGGAACTTCACGTCGATGTGCCGCTCGTCGATCTCAATCTCAGCGGCGTTGCCGGACTCAAGCGCGCCTGGGTTCACGAACTGGGTGCCGCCCCACACGTCCATCCCCTTCGCCTCGTGGATGTGGCCGGAGAGGACGAGCCTCGGCTTGGTATCCTCGACGAGCTTCCTGAGCGTGTGGCTGCCCACGTTTCCTACGCCCACGATGTAGTCGCGGAACCCGAACGCCGGCTGGTGGAGTACGAGGACGTCGCAGCCGTCCATAAGCGGGCGAATGAGCTCGTCGAACCCGTCGTCGGGGTCCTCGAACGGCGTCGGCGACGGGCAGGGGATGCTCCCGCCCCTGCCGACGAACTTGAACCCGCCGAAGTCGTGCGCGCGGTTATGCATAATCATTACTGGCATCTTCTCCCACGAGAGGACGATGTCGCGCGGCTCCAGGTTGCCGGGCAGGATGAACATCTGGTTGATGACCGTGAGAGCGTCGCGCACGAACTCGGTCGAGAACGACACCGGCCTGACCGAGATGCTGTCGCCCAGGAATATGAACAGGTCGGGCTTCGCCGCCTCGATCGCG
>Ga0315281_10007486_pt1 | contig 15361 bp, 14 predicted proteins | sample YL17G07_0_MG_FD_204540 | JGI IMG/M metagenome (GOLD analysis project Ga0315281, IMG submission 204540) | Sediment microbial communities from Yellowstone Lake, YNP, Wyoming, USA - YL17G07_0 | ecosystem: Environmental > Aquatic > Freshwater > Lake > Sediment | place: USA: Wyoming | collected...
TGATCCTTGGTGACAATCTTGTTGCAGCCGCAGTAGTAGCAGATGGTGTCGCAAAAAGGCAAGTGGACGTATAATGCCAACGATCGGGTTACCCCGCCCACATTGCGCTTCGCCAGCCAGCTGCGATAAGCAGCCTCGTCAAAGGCCTCAACGAAGCGGTCTGCGGTCGGATAGGAAGTGTAACGCGGACCACTGATGTTGAATTTTCTCAGCAATCCGGCATCGACCTGCAGGTCGTCTTGAGACGTATTAGTACGCAAAGCTGTCACGTTCATCAGTCAAGTTTGCCCATTTCTTAAATGGAAATGTTGATGTGGATCAAACCAATTCTTCCTTCGGGGCTCATCAGATGAGTTCCCCCAAGCTTGCCAAGGTCATCGATATACATGCCCTCAAGAATGCATGTTCCAATTGCAGCCTGCGCGAGATGTGCCTTCCCATCGGCCTCAGTCTGGACGAGATCGAGAAACTGGATCAGATGGTCTACACGCGCAAGCGGGTCAAACGCGGCGACAGTGTATACCGTTCCGAAGAAAAATTCGGGTCCCTCTACGCCGTTCGCAGCGGCTTCTTCAAGACCACCCTGGTGCTGGAAGACGGCCGCGACCAGGTCACCGGATTTCAAATGGCCGGCGACATGCTGGGCATGGACGGCATCGGTTCGGACCAGCACTCCTGCAACGCCGTTGCCCTGGAAGACAGCGAAGTATGCGTCATCCCCTACGCCCGCCTGGAGGAACTGTCGCGCGAATTGTACGTTCTGCAGCAGCACTTTCACAAGGTGATGAGCCGTGAAATCGTGCGCGAGCATGGCGTGATGCTGCTGTTGGGCAGCATGCGCGCCGAGGAGCGGCTGGCCGCATTTCTGCTCAACCTGTCGCAGCGCTTCAATTCGCGCGGCTATTCACCCACCGAATTCAATTTGCGCATGACGCGCGAAGAGATCGGCAGCTATCTGGGGTTAAAACTGGAAACGGTCAGCCGTACTTTTTCCAAGTTCCAGGAAGACGGTTTCATCGGCGTGCAGCAGAAAAACATACGTATTCTCGACGGTGAGGGCCTGAAGAGCGTGCTCGGCCGGGATCCTGGCTAGAATTGGTCTGGACCAGAAGCAGCCGTGGGAACGGGGCGCTCTATCCCACCCTGCCGCGAGCAAATCGCAGAACCGGCTAGCGGTACACCAGAACCGGAATTTTGCTGTGCGTTAGCACCTTGTGCGTTTCGCTGCCGAGCAGCAATCCCGACAGGCCGCTGCGCCCGTGCGAGGCCATGAAAATCAAGTCGCAACCGCCTTTCTTGGCCGCGTTGATGATTCCCGCATAGGGGCTGTCGGACTTCACCACCGATCCGCTGTATGTCAGCCCGGCTGCGCGCGCCGCAGTCTCGATCTGCTTCAGGTATTTTTCCCCGGCCTCGCGCGCGTGGCGCTCAAACTCTTTCGGCGTAGGCATGTCCGGCGGAATGTAGTCGCCGAAATAGTATGGCTGGAAAGGCTCGACCACGTAGCAACCGGTGACGCGGGCGTCGATGCTCTTCGCGAAAGCCAGGCCCGACTTGATCGCCTTCAGCGACAATTTCGAGCCGTCTGTGGGAATCAGCACATTCTTGAACATGATGCCTCCTTATGGCGTGTTGCAAAATGAGGGGACACATGCCCCCATACCCCAAAGTCAGCAGCCGTTTCGCCGGTTCTGAAACGGCCCCTCAGGAAATAAAATCAGCCGCCTCCGCCGGTCTGCCCGCGCTTGGGGCAACCCTCCGGCCGCGCCGGTCCCGGTAGCGGGCAGCGATTTACCTCGAACGGCGAGCGCTGCAGGAAACAGGTTAGCGCGCTCGATGCCGCGGCGAAAGCCCAGAATAGAAAGAAACCGATCGAATAGATCGCGGTCCGGCCCAGATCCACCGGTTCGCCGAATATGTGCATGTCTTGCGGGTCGAACAAGCTGAACATGAGCCCGTCGGCCATGCCAGCCACCAGAAACGCCGGCCACAGGATCCACATTAGCTGCCTTTTCATTGCTTGTCCTCCTTCGGCTGATCAGTGCCGGTCTGCGCCGGCAAACGACGTCCGAGCGTAAGCACGCCCGCCGCCGGCAGCACCCAGTCGCCCGCAAGGCGCCAGTCACGCGCTTCCAGCAATACGTGCCAGCGCCCCGGCTGCAGCGGCCGCAGCCGCCCCTCATAGACCCCCGGCTCAACCACGGCCAGATCCAGCCTCTGATCCATGCCCGACCGGGTCGGATGCACCAGGCGCAAGGAGAGCGCGCCGGGCCCGGCCGGGCCGCCGAGCAGCACGCGTATGCGGCCGTCGGCGAGCCGGAGCTCGGCCGCTATGCCTAAGCGTCCAGCTGCGTCGCTGCGGCCTAGGGTCTGGTTGATGGCCAGCCCTTGTTTGTAATAGTCGTCGATCACCAGTCCGTCATCGGTGCTGATCGCGAGCCAGGCGGTAACCAGGCCTGTAATGACGACGACCGCAGGACCGGCCATCAGGATCCACGGCCAGCGTTCGCGGTACCAGGGCTGAACCGGCACGCCATCTGCGCTCATATACGCCTCATCTCACCAGGAAAACAGAGCGCTCGCGCGCAATGACGGCCGTATTGTCGGCCGCTGTAACTTCGAACTCGATTCTATGCGATCCGGCAGCAAGCTTGCCAGTCTCGACGCGCAGGCGCACCGGCACCATGCGCGCGCTGGCGCCGGGTATGTCGACCGTTTCTTCGCCTGCCACCTGCAGTGTCTGCACCCCGCTTGCACGGACAATGAAACGGCGCGACAACTCTTCGGTATTCATGATTTGGAGACGGTAGGTGTTTTCCACCCAGCGTCCCTCCACCTCGCGTGACATGCTCGCCCGGTCGCGGATCACGTCGACCTTGAGCGGCACGCGCGTGTACAGGGTGACGCCGATCGCGATAATGATGGTCCACAGGATCGCCGTATAGACGAGCACGCGCGGCCGCAGCGCACGGGCAAGGATCTGGCGCGGTTCCAGCTTCTGCTGCAAGGCGTTCTCGGTGGTATAGCGGATCAGCCCCTTGGGGTAGCCCATTCTCGCCATCACCTGATTGCAGCCGTCGATGCAGGCAGCACAGCCTATGCATTCGTATTGCAGGCCGTCGCGGATGTCGATTCCCGTGGGACAGACCTGCACGCAAATGTCGCAGTCGACGCAATGCCCCAGCCCCAGCGATTGCACGTCGGCATTGCGCGCACGCGGCCCGCGCGGTTCGCCTCGCCCGCTGTCGTAAGTGATCACCAGGGTGTCCGGATCGAACATGGCGCTCTGGAAACGCGCATAGGGACACATGTATTTGCACACCTGCTCGCGCATCCAGCCCGCATTGCCGTAGGTGGCAAAACCGTAGAATAGAACCCAGAATATTTCCCACGGCCCGAGTGCGAGGCGGCCACCCGGACCTCCCGCGATGGCAAGACCGGCGACCGCGGCGGCCAGCTGGTGGATCGGCGTGAAGTAGCCGACGAAGGTAAACCCGGTCCACAGAGACAACGCCGCCCACAGCCCGTGTTTGACCGCTTTGAGCCCGAACTTGTGCGCCGACGCGGGTTGCTGGTCGAGCCGCATGCGCGCCCAGCGATCGCCTTCGACTTTGCGCTCGATCCACATGAAAATCTCGGTATACACGGTCTGCGGGCAGACAAAGCCGCACCAAAGCCGTCCCGCCACGGCAGTAAACAGGAACAGCGACAGCGCCGATATGACCAGAAGCGCCGTGAGGTAGATGAAGTCCTGCGGCCAGAAGACGATGCCGAAGATGTAAAACTTGCGCGCCACGAGGTCGAACAGCACCGCCTGGCGCCCGTTCCAGACCAGCCATGGGCCGCCGTAGTACACCACTTGGGTCAAAATGACCAGCCCCCAGCGCCAGCGCGCGAACCAGCCGCTCACGGCGCGCGAGTAGATTTCCTTGCGAATTTCGTAGAGCGGCTGCTCCGCGGCCTCGCCGGGCCTGGACAACTCGGTTTTTTTCGGGCTGTCGTTCACCAGCGCCTACCGTCCCGAGACAGGAGCAAGAAACCCGGCCTGCGCCGCTTGCACGCGGCAGTGCCGGACGCAATCAGCGCGAGGCGGGGAAACAGCCCGAGCGGCGCCGCAACAGCGGCGGCGCGGCGGTCATTTGGCACCGGTCTTGGCCGGCGGCGCGGCAGTACCCGGTGCATTCGACAGGCTCCACACATAGGCGGCGAGTATGTGCACCCTGGCCTCGCCCAGAAGCTCCTTTTGCGCCGGCATGACATCGATGCGGCCTTTGCTTATGGTCTCGATCAGCGCCGGCTCGTCCGCACCGTAGAGCAAATTCAGCTTGGTGAGATCTGCCGCGCCTATGGCCGGATTGCCCCTGCCTTCGGGGCCGTGACAGGCGGCACAGGTGGTCATGAATTTTTCCTTGCCGCGAGCCGCGCGCAGGGAATCGAAGGTGCGCCCATTGAGCGACAGCACGTAGTGGGCCATGTCTTTCACGCCCTCGTCGCCCAGCAGGGGGCCCCACGGCGGCATCACGCCTTTGCGTCCATTGGCGATGCTCTCTTTGATCGCTTGCGGCTCGCCACCATAGATCCAGTCCGTGTCGGCCAGGTTCGGATAACCTTTGCCGCCGCGCGCATCCGATGAATGGCATTGCGCGCAGTTATTCAGGAACAGCTTCTGCCCGATGGCGAGCGCCGCGGGGTCGGCCGCCAGCTGCTTCAAATCGGTTTTCGCGTATTTTTCAAAAATCGGCCCCGACTGCGCTTCGGCTTGGGCCACTTCTTCGTCGTATTGCTTTTTTGAAGTCCATTCATACGACCCGCGGAAGGTGCCCAAACCAGGGTATAGCACGAGATAAACCAGACCGAACACAATGGTGATGTAAAACAACCAGATCCACCAGCGCGGCAGCGGGTTGTTCAATTCGAGCAGATCCTCGTCCCAGGAATGCCCGGTCGTCTCTGCCTGAGAACCGGACACCTTGCGCGTGCTCATCGCCTGCAACAGTACGCCGCAGGCGATGATGCTCACAATGGTGATGATGCTGATGTAGATACTCCAGAAACCGCTGGTGAAATCGCTCATTTGCGCTCTCCGTTTCCGATCTCGTCTTCCTCTTCCTCGAACGGCAGGCGCGCCGCCTGGTCGAAGGCCGCCTTGCTGCGATCGCTGTAGGCCCACAGGACGATGGCGATGAACACCGCGAATGCGACCACCGTGACTATCGAGCGCAGGGTGTTGATATCCATCGCTATCTCACAGCCTTGAGCGCGGTGCCGAGCATCTGCAGGTAGGCGACCAGCGTGTCCTGCTCGGTCTTGCCGGCAAGCTGCTTGCGCGCGCCGGCGATGTCTTCTTCGCTGTAGGGCACGCCCACGCTGCGCAGCGCGCGCATCTTGGCCTCGATGTCGTCATTGCGCGCCGCGGTCTTCGCCAGCCAAGGATAACCCGGCATGTTGGATTCGGGCACCAGGTCGCGCGGATTGCTGAGGTGGGTGCGATGCCAGTCGTCGCTGTACTTGCCGCCGACGCGGTGCAGGTCGGGCCCGGTGCGCTTGCTGCCCCATTGGAACGGGTGGTCGTAGACGAACTCGCCCGCGACCGAGTAATGGCCATAGCGCTCGGTCTCGGCGCGCAGCGGGCGAATCATCTGCGAATGACAGTTATAGCAGCCTTCGCGCAGATAAATGTCGCGCCCGGCCAGTTGCATCGGGGTGTACGGCTTTAGTCCCGCCACCGGCTCAGTGGTGGACTTCTGGAAGTACAACGGCACTATTTCCACCAGACCACCCACCGCCACCACCAGGATGATCAGGACGATCATCAGGGCGTTGTTTTTTTCGATCCTCTCGTGACTGAAATTCATGATTTCTCTCTTCGCTCAGGCGCGGGCAGCGGCGACAGCCGGGATCGGTGCATTCACCGGCTGCTGGCCGGCCACCGTTTTCCAGACGTTATAGGCCATCACGAACATGCCGGCGAGATACAGCGCGCCGCCCAGCAGGCGGATGGTGTAGAAAGGATAGGTCGCCTTGACGCTCTCGACGAAGGTGTAGGTGAGCGTGCCATCGGCGCTGACCGCCCTCCACATCAGGCCCTGCATCACCCCGGCGATCCACATGGCGGCGATATAGAGCACGATGCCGATCGTGGCCATCCAGAAATGCATATTGATCAGTGGCACGCTGTGCATTTCGGCGCGTCCCCAAAGGCGTGGAACCAGGTAGTAGATCGCCCCCATCGACACTAGGCCCACCCAGCCGAGCGCGCCAGAATGCACGTGACCGATGGTCCAGTCGGTATAGTGCGACAGCGCGTTGACCGTCTTGATCGACATCATCGGTCCTTCGAAGGTCGACATGCCATAGAAGGACAGCGACACGATCAGGAATTTGAGTATGGGATCCTGGCGTAGTTTGTGCCAGGCACCCGACAGCGTCATCATGCCGTTGATCATGCCGCCCCAGGAGGGCGCGAGCAAAATCAGCGAGAACACCATGCCGATCGACTGGGCCCAGTCCGGCAAGGCGGTGTAGTGCAGGTGGTGGGGGCCGGCCCACATGTAGGTGAAAATCAGGGCCCAGAAATGCACCACCGACAGGCGGTAGGAGTACACCGGGCGGCCGGCCTGCTTGGGAATGAAGTAATACATCATGCCGAGAAAGCCGGCGGTAAGGAAAAAGCCCACGGCGTTATGCCCGTACCACCATTGCACCATGGCGTCCTGCACCCCGGCATAAACGGAGTAGGATTTCCACAACGACACCGGCACGGCGGCGCTGTTGACCAGGTGCAGCAGCGCCACCGTCAGGATGTAGGCGCCGAAGAACCAGTTGGCCACGTAGATGTGCGGCGTCTTGCGCCTGGCGATGGTGCCGAAAAACACGATGGCGTAGGACACCCATACCAGGGTGATCAGGATGTCAATCGGCCATTCCAGCTCGGCGTATTCCTTGCCCGAAGTGATGCCCAGGGGCAGCGTTACCGCCGCCAGCACGATCACCGCCTGCCAGCCCCAGAAGCTGAACGCCGCCAGGCCGCCGGCGAACAGCCGCGCGTGACAAGTGCGCTGGACCACGTAATATGAGGTGGCGAACAACGCCGAGCCGCCGAAAGCAAAAATTACCGCATTGGTGTGCAGCGGCCGCAGGCGCCCGTAGCTGAGCCAGGGAACGTCGAAATTCAGTTCGGGCCAGCGCAGTTGCGCGGCGATGAGCACGCCCACCAGCATCCCGACGATGCCCCACACCACCGTCATCAGGGCAAATTGCCTGACCACCGTGTAATTGTATGTGTTCGCGTCATTCATATGCATCTCGCTCCGATCAGTAAACGGTTCCCCCGGTTACACGGCCTGCCATCCTCTGCCAGAATGGTATCGGCAGGCTCCGCTGCCTCCTTGACCTGGATCAAGTTCTTCGGGGAGTCCTGCAATATTGAATGCGAGTCTGGTCCCATGGCATTGCCGCGGTTGCTGATCCGCCCATTAGCCGGGACGATGGCGGCTCACGCCGTCATCCGAAGTTGTTCCCGACTCCGGCAAAGTTTGCTGCAGGTCCTCGTCGAGCACCACATCGAGTCCGGGGCTTTCCAGATCGTCGAACTGGCCTCCCTTGAGGGCGAGCCAAAATACGGCCCCAATCAGGAATACCAGGACTACGCTCAAGGGGATCAGCAGGAACAGGATATCCATGCGTTTAATCCGCGGATGCCGGATCCGGCGGCGTATGCCCTGTATCGACCCCGGCTGGCCGTCGCAGCAAGCGCAGCGAATTGAGGATCACGACGAGCGAACTTCCCGACATGCCTATGCCCGCCATCCAGGGCGTAACCATGCCCAGCGCCGCCAGGGGCAGCGCCGTCAGATTATAGGCCAGCGCCCACAACAGGTTGCCGCGGATGATGGCGAGCGTCCGCGTCGACGTTGCGAAAGCGGCGCGCAGATCGCCGAGGCGTCCCGAAAGCAGCACCGCGTCGGCCTCGCGCTGCGACATCCACGCGCCGTCGCCCATGGCGATCGACACATTCGCCTGAGCAATGACCGGAGCATCATTGATGCCATCGCCTATCATCGCGACCACCCGGCCCTCGCGCTGGAGCGCCTGCACGTATCCAAGTTTTACCCGCGGCGATGCGTTCGCGGCAAGCTCCTCGATCCCCAGGGCTGCGCCTGTTCTCGCCACCGCCTCGACACGGTCGCCGCTCAGCAGATGCACGCGTTTGCCGGTCCGGCGCAACGCTTCGATGAACTCAGCTGCTTCCGGACGCAGCATGTCGCCAAATTCAAACACGGCGAGGCAGCGCGAACCATCGCCGAGCACGGCAATGGAATTGCCCGGAGCGAACGTCGGATAGCGCAATGGCACCGGCGCCTTCTGCGCCGCCATCACAAAATCCGGATGGCCGAGACGATAGACACACCGGTCGAGTTCCGCCTCCACACCCATTCCTGCATGGTGCTTTGAATTGCGCACGGCAACCGCCTGTGGCCCCGCGGCAATCAACGCCTTTGCGATCGGATGCGTGGATCCTTGCTCCAGCGCCGCCGCGATGCGGATACAATCTGCTTCGTCCATGTCCGCCAGCACATGGATGCGCTTCAGGCGCAACTGGCCCAGGGTCAGCGTGCCGGTCTTGTCCAGCACCACGTCGGTGGAGCGCGCCAGCGTCTCGACCACATGGCCGCGGCAAACGATCAAGCCCTGCCGCGCCAGTCTGCCCGTCGCCACGGTTAACGCGACCGGCGTCGCCAGCGACAGCGCGCAGGGGCAGGTGACCACCAGGATGGACACCGCCACCCACAATGCCTGTCCGGGTTCGATGAACCACCACGCTGCGGCTGCACCGGCCGCGAGCACGAGCGTCGCCAGGACGAACCGGCCGGTTACGCGCTCGGCCTTGGTAACCAGCTTTGGACGCTCCGCCGCCGCCCGTTGCATTAGCCGGACGATGGACGAGATGATCGTATCGGCGCCGACGCGCTCCACCCGCATCACCAGCGGGTTGGCGACGTTGGTCGATCCGCCCACCAGGCTGTCCCCCGTTTGCCTGGCCACCGGGCGGCTCTCGCCGGAGAGCAGGGACTCATCGACGAAGCTCCGGCCCTCTGCGACCACACCATCGGTGGGAACGCGCTCCCCGGGACGCACCAGCACGCGGTCTCCGACCCGAAGCGCCGACACCAGCAATTCCTGCGCCACCCCGGCGCGGTCCAGGCGCAGTGCTACGTCGGGGATCGCGCGCGACAGGTAATCCAGGCTACGCGCCACGGCATGGCGTGCCCGCATTTCCAGGTACCTGCCGCACAGCAACAGAAATATGAACATGGAAATCGAATCGAAGTAGACGTCTCCACGCCGGCTCAACGTGGACCAGACGCTTGCGGCAAACGCAACGCCTATGCCCAGCGCAACCGGCACATCCATTCCCATGCGGCGCAGGCGCATATCGCGCCACGCCGAGCGGAAAAACGGACCCGCTGAATAGAACACCACCGGCAGCGTGAGCATCAAGCCGGCCCAGCGCATCAGTTGCTCGATGTCCGGAGTCATGCTGCCGGGCTCGGCCAGATAAACCGGCAGCGCATACATCATCACCTGCATCATGCCAAAGCCGGAAACGAACAGCCGCCACAAACCTTGTTTCTGCTCCGAACGCTGCATCGATTCCTGTTTGCTCACCTCGTACGGGTGCGCACGATAGCCAATGCGCCGCACCGCCGCGAGGATTTCGCTCAGCCGGATACGCTGCGGATCCCAACGCAACTGGGCGCGCTGCGTAGTGGCATTGACGACGATGCCAAGGACACCGGGCAGGCGACCGAGCATGCTCTCATTCAGCCAGGCGCACGCGGTGCAGCGTAGGCCTTCGAGCATCAACGCCGCTTCGCACGCGCCGCCAGCGCCGACGTGGACGAAGCCGCGCTGTACCTCGGGATCATCATAAATGCGGAAGTCTTCGTCTTCGCCACCGCCTTCGGCGGTAGGCGCCGGACTGGTGCGCTGTGCGTAGTATCCCTGAAGTCCGTAGCCGAGAATGGCCGCCGCCACGGCTTCGCAGCCCCGGCAGCACACCGGCTGCCATTCGTCGTCGACCTTGACGCGGTAGCGATCCGGGTCGAGCACCGGCAGCGAACAGTGAAAACAGGGCGTCGCGCGCGCGTTCTGCGCCGTTGCCGAAAGCACCGCATTTTGCGTCCGGCTTGTTCGGCTTAGCCTGGTGCGGGCCGCCACTTCGCCTGCTCCTCTTCCAACCTGCCCTCCGCTCTGAGTTTAATCAGATGCGCAAGCAGCGACCGGCTCGCCACCTGATGCAGGCGCGGCGACACGTCGTCGTACACCACGGGAACCAGCGCCTCCAGCGTCGCCGCGCCGGCCTCCCGCACTGCCTGCAGCGCCTTGTTCTCGCGCGCGAGGCGGTGAATCAGCAGGCGTTCCAGCGCCTCCTGCGGCCTGTCCATCAGAAATCCATGCCCCGGCGCGAACCAGTCGATGTCCTCGCCCTGGAGCTGGCGCAGCGACTCGAGGTAGACGTGCATGTCGCCGTCGGGCGGATTGATGACCACGGTCGAGCCCTGCATCACGTGATCCCCGGTGAACAGCAGCTTCTCCTCCTCGAACAGATAGCAAAGCTGATTGGATGCGTGCCCCGGCGCGTGGATCACGCGCAGCGCGCAGCCGGCCAACTCGATGCGCTCACCATGGGCGAGCACGCGGTCGGGGCGGAAGCTCCGGTCCTGGCTGCCAAATTGCGGGGGCGGCATGCCCATCAGTTCGGCGCCGGTTTTGGCCTTCAGCAGCGCCGCCGCGGGCGAATGGTCGAGATGGGTGTGGGTGACCAGGATCCAGCGTATGCGGGCGCCGGCCGCCGCGAGCACCGTCTCGAGGTGCGCATCGATCGCCGGACCGGGGTCGATCACGGCGATGTCCCCGCCCGCGCCCAGAAGATAGGTATTGGTACCCGGGCCGGTCATAAAACCCGGATTGGGGGCGGTGATGCGCCGCACCTTGTCCGACAGTTGCACTACCAAGCCGGGAACAATTTCGCCTGCGGCCGTGCCCTCGCCCAGCGGATCGAGCCTGCCCACTTCGGCGTAGGCGTAATCGCCGGGCACCAGCAGTTGCTTGCCTTCGTGGCTGCTCGCCGTGCGCGGGGCCATGGGGGGCATTTTTCGCGGCGAGCGCGCAAACGCCATCAACGCATCCGCGGTGGGAAACTGAGCAATGCTCTCCAGCGTCTTGATGGTTGGGAATACCAGATGCAAATCGCCGCGCCGGTGGCGCTCGAGCGCTACGGCCGGCCGGATCCAGAGGTGATCGACGGTCTCGCTGTTGTCGTGCGAAGGCGTCTGCGCCACAGGCGCCTCGGCGACGAAAAAGCGCGTATCGTAGCGGCGCGGGCGCCCGGGCTGAGTGATCCAATGGCTGTAATAGGCCAGGCGTCCCGCGGCGAGGCGCAGTTCGTGTGCGCGGCACAGGTCGGCAAGCGTCGCCTGCCCTGCGCGCACCGACTCGCGCCATTGCGCAAAAACCTCCGCGCTCTGCGGCTGATTCAAATCCGCGTATTCCCCGCGCGCGTCATGGGCAAGCAGCAGTCCGGCTTCCTCGAAGCACTCGCGCATGGCGGCGGCCCAATAGGCCAGCCCGCCCCGCTCCACCCCCAGTAACCGGCTCGCCTCGACATCATCCAGGCCTTCGCAATGCGCCGCCAGTTCGGCCGAGGCATCGCTGACATCGACTCCGCCTCCAGGAAAAACATGGGCGCCCCCCACGAACGCTGCCGACTGCGTGCGCCGGATCATGAAGACCTCCATGCCGGAGTTAGTATCGCGCACTAGGATCAGGGTCGCTGCCGGACGCGGGACCAGGGGAACGAAGGGCTGGTTCATGTCTGCTCCAGCGAAAACTTCGCCATCGCCTCGCCTGCCGCAATCGGCTGATTTTTCTTGCTACGCATCTCGACTCCGAATGAGATTACTCAACGCATCACGAACGGGTTTCCGGTTACCGCGCCGGTATTGATCCAGACGCTTTTCACCTGCAGGTATTCGCGCACCGCGTCCATGCCATTCTCTCGTCCCAGGCCTGAATCCTTGTAGCCGCCGAACGGGGACAGATAGCTCACCGCGCGGTAAGTATTGACCCAGACGGTCCCGGCCTGGATGCGCTCGGACATGCGGATCGCGCGGCCGATGTCGCTGGTCCACACGCCTGAACCCAAGCCGAAGCGGACGTCGTTGGCGATCGCCAGCGCCTCCTCTTCGTCCTTGAACTTGATCACCGACAGCACCGGCCCGAACACTTCCTCCTGCGCGATGCGCATCTTGTTGTTCACCCCCGCGAACACGGTCGGCTCGACGAACCAACCCTTGCCGCATTCGGGCCGCGTCGCCGCTCCGCCACCCAGCAAGAGCTTCGCGCCCTCCTTCCTGGCGATGTCGATGTATCCCAGCACCTTCTCGTACTGCGGTCGCGTGGTCACTGGACCGATCTGGGTGTCCAGACTCATGGGGTCGCCCATGCGCGCGGTTTTCGCCAGGGCGAGCAGCTTCTCCAGGAAGGCGTCATGGATGTTCTCCTGAAGCAACAGGCGCGAGCCGGCGATGCAGGTCTGGCCGGTGGCGGCGAAGATCCCCGACACCGCGCCGTTCACCGCGTCCTCCATCTTGGCGTCGGCGAACACGATATTGGGGGATTTCCCGCCAAGTTCCAGGCTCACGCGTTTGAACGTCTTCGCCGCGAGTTCATTGATGGCGCGGCCGGTCGCGTCCGAGCCGGTGAAGGCGATTTTCTTGACCAGCGGGTGCTCGACCAGCGGCGTACCGACGTCCTTGCCAAAGCCGGTGACCACGTTGACCACGCCCGGAGGAAAGCCTGCTTCCTCGAACAGCTTCACGAATTCCAGGGTGGAAGCCGAAGTGAACTCGGACGGTTTGAGCACCACCGTGTTGCCGGCGGCGAGCGCCGGAGCGAGCTTCCATGCGGCAAGCAGCAGCGGCGAATTCCAGGGCGTGATCGCGCCCACCACGCCGAGCGGCTCGTGGCGGGTGAAGTTGAAAAAGCCCTTCTTGTCGAGCGGGATGACCGCGCCCTGGATCTTGTCGGCCAGGCCGCCGAAATAGTAGTACCACTGCGGGAGGTAGTTCAGCTGGCCCTGCATCTCGGCGATCAGCTTGCCGTTGTCGCGCACCTCGATCTCGGCCAGCTTTCTCGCGTCGCGCGCCACCAGGTCGCCCAGTTCGTGCAGCAGCAGACCGCGCTGGCTCGCAGTGAGTTGAGGCCACGGTCCTGCGGTAAAAGCCTGGTGCGCCGCGCGCACGGCCCGGTCCGCGTCCTCGGCATTGCCCTGCGCGATCTGTGCCCACGGCTCGCCGGTATAGGGATTGTAGCTGTCGAACCACCTGCCCGACACCGAATCGACGTAATTACCGTCTATGTACATCTGGTATTTCTGCATCAATACTCCTTCCCCTAGTCTTGGCTCAGAATCAAGAAACACCCGGAATCTTAGCGCAAAGCTTCAGCGTGCGTCCCTTCCCTAGCGTGATTGAGGCAGACGAAAATCCCTCAGTTCCGGCACACGCCAGAACGGCAGCACCGCAAGCAACAGCATGCAGACCGACATTACGAAACCGGGCCGATAACTGCCGCTGAGATCATGCAACAGTCCGGCCAACAAAGCGCCGGTGCCGGCACCTATCGCATTGCACGCATACAGGACGCCGTAAATGCTCGCCGTCTGGCTGCCGGGAAACAGACGCGCGCTCATGGACGAGATGATGGGGCCGCGCGCGCCCTGGCACAGCCCGAACACCAACACATAGGCAACCAGGAGGCTGTGTTCCGGAAACCAGGACATGAGAAATAGGATGAGGACGCCGCTGATGCTTCCGGCAAAAGTGACGCTCACCGTGCGCCGCGGTCCGAATCTATCGGCGATTGCGCCCGTGCCGACGATGCCGAACACCGACAGCATGGCGGCGAAGCCGAACGCGCTGGCAGCGGCGAGAGGCGGGAACCCGCGCTCGATCAAATAGACCACGGTTTGCACCGTGATCGAAAACATGCCGATCGAAGTCAGCGAGAAGACCCAGGCCAAGCCCCAGAAACTGCGCGTTCCCATTGCCGCGCGCACCGTCCAGTTCTGCTCATCCCTCGCGCCGGCGCGGCGCACATGGTGGTAGTCTGGATGACCCGCGACATAGCGCTTCCACGGCAGCAGCAGCACTATCGGAACCAGGCAAAGCAGCGCCAGTCCGAGAATCCGGTAGGAATCGCGCCAGCCGTAGCGCTGGAGCAAGTACTGCACCGCCGGCACGATCAGCAGCGCACCCAGCCCCAAGCCGGCGAAAGCGATCGAAATCGCGGTCCCAAGGCGCTCGCGGAACCAGCGTGCAATCAGGCTGGAGGAGGGCACCATACCCAGGGCCGAGACCGAAATTCCGGTCAGCACGCCGATCGCAGCGTAAAACTGCCACAGATCCTGCACCTGCGACGCCAGCAGATAGGCCGCTGCCAGCGCCGCCATGCCGCAACCGTAGACCACGCGCGGACCCAGCCGGTCGAACAGGTATCCGATCAACGGGGCAGTCAATCCATTCACCAGCAGATACAAGGAATACACGCTGGTCATCTTCGATCGGCTCCAACCCAGATCCTGCTCCAGCGGCAACAGGAACACGACGTAGGTGTCGGCGGTGCCGCGGCCGATCAGATTCAATACCAGACAGATGACCAGCACAGTGAGGGCGGTGCGCGTATGCGATGATCGCTGCTGTGGCTCTGCCTTCAACTTAGGGTCCTGCCCCTGACCTCGCTTACCTGCGACTGCATCAATACGATTTCGGCAGGCCGAGAATTTTTTCGGCAATGAAACACAGGATCAGTTGCGGGCTGATCGGAGCGATGCGCCCGACCAGGCTTTCGCGCAGGTAGCGTTCGACGTGGTATTCCTTGGCGTAACCGAAGCCGCCGTGGGTCATCAGCGCCTGCTGGCAGGTCTTGAAGCAGGCCTCGCCGGCGAGATACTTGGCCGCGTTGGCCTCGGCGCCGCAGGGCTGGCCGCGATCGTACAGGCTCGCCGCCTTGAACACCATCAGGTTGGCCGCCTCGAGTTCCATCCAGCACTCGGCCAGGGGATGCTGGATACCCTGATTCTGGCCTATGGGCCGGTCGAACACGATGCGCTCCCTGGCGTAGCGCGCGGCTCGCGCCAGCGCAGCCCGTCCCAGCCCCACCGATTCCGCCGCGATCAGGATGCGCTCCGGGTTCATGCCGTGCAGGATGCAATCGAATCCCTTCCCCTCTTCGCCCAGGCGGTCTTCCACCGGCACCGGCAGGCCGTCGATGAACAGCTCGTTGGAATCGACCGCTG
>Ga0315281_10007488_pt1 | contig 15361 bp, 14 predicted proteins | sample YL17G07_0_MG_FD_204540 | JGI IMG/M metagenome (GOLD analysis project Ga0315281, IMG submission 204540) | Sediment microbial communities from Yellowstone Lake, YNP, Wyoming, USA - YL17G07_0 | ecosystem: Environmental > Aquatic > Freshwater > Lake > Sediment | place: USA: Wyoming | collected...
AGAAGCGACACCACCATCGCCGGCTCCGCCTCCACTTGGCCATGCTCGCTGCATTCGAACCTGCCGGTCGCGCCCACGTACGCCTTCTTGCCGCAAACGGGGCAAACATTGAAGATAAAGTTGCTTTTGATAACGTCGATGACGGCTGCCTTGATTTCAAAAACACCAGGCGATATGCTCTTTATCGGAACGCGCTCCGTCCTTGCGCCGAGGAAGTTCTTTTCCAACTCCACAGCGTCCGGGAATTCCGCAGACATGCCCGAGCTCTCGACCTCGTCGGTTATGCTGAAAACCTGGCCGAACCTGCCCAACGACAGCTCTATGTCGCCCCATCTGTTCTCGTTCGCGAACGCGCCTGTCACCTGCACAACGTCGCCCAGCTTGACCGCCTCCTCTTCCACGAGCTTTACCTGGTCGTTCCACAAAGGCAGGACTATGAACCCCGTGCGGTCGCCGACGTGCAAGTTCGCAACCCGTCCGTCCGAGCCGTTGCTCTTCTTGAAGTCGCGTATGTTCGATATGCGGAACACGCGGCCCGCGACTGCGACGCTGCGCATGCCAGCGATTATGTTCTTTATGTCCAGTTTGCGCTTCCCGTTCGTCAGCAAGTTGACACCCAGTTCCTTCGCCACGAGGTGCGCCGCTCCTTCCGCGCTCACGAGGCCGTGAAGCTCGTCCTGCTTCGCTCTCACGCGCGTTTCGAGTTCCTGCAGGCTGAGCTTCGAACTGGCGGCCAGCCTCGAAAGAACATCGTCCAGCGGCGCCATAAAATTATACATAAGGTTAGAGATTAAAGAATGTTGTTGCGCGGCTGTTCCGGGCTCACTCGAACTTCCTTCTCGCAAGCCGGACGTCGTCCGCGATGACTGTCTTGCGTCCCGCGTGCTTCGCGAGAGCGGCAGCCTCCTCGGCAATCTTGACTATTTTGTTCTCCATTACCTTCGCTAGCTCCTCGGCCGCCCCGAAAGAAACGCGGCGCGCGCCTGCCTTCTTGATTATGCGCTCGAACGGTAGCACAGGGAATTCCACGTTAGCACCTTTGAATAACCTTTGTGCGGCCGCAATAAAAGTCTTACGTGCGCGCTGCCGCGCAGGCCGCGGCTACCAAACAACCTTGTACAGCCGTATCTCGCCATTCTGGTAGACGAGCTGGAAATGCTGCAGGCCCTCGCCGTTGAAGAAGAACATGCGCGTGAATATCGAATCGCGCGTTGCGGGGTCCATGAATATCACCGTGCTGTAGCTCGAGTCGACCCAGAGCATGCCATCTACCATGTTCGTCTCGTTGAACGACATCCGTTTCTCCTGGCCGTTCTCGAAGTAGACTAAGCTGCTTATGACCGTGTTGCGTATGCCCTGGTCGGGCATGTTCAGCACCGGAATCCACGAGCCGTCCTTGTATGCCAGCGAGATTGCGCCGCCGCCGAACGATACCACGCCCTGCGACTGGTCGACGCTGGTCCTGGACATCTGTATGAAGTTGCGTCCATTGCCCGTGCCGAAGTAGCTGAGCCAGTAGTACTTGCCTATAAGGTCCGAGCTGGCGATGACGTACATCTCGGGCACCGCGTCGCATGCGTCGGCCGGCATTATGTTGCCGTATGCCTGCCTGGCTTCCTCGCATCCAGCAGGAGAAAGCTGTCTGTATTTTGCCAAGATGGATACGGTCTCCTGCTCGTCGTCTGTTGAAAACGCTCTTCCCATGTCTTGAATCCGTATGTTGTGGTTGTATGGTATGCACACGCCCACACCGCAATGGGCGCCGTCCGCCATTACCCTCCGGCCAGTATAACCTGCAAGTATGTGCCCCGGGTCCCACCACGTGACCAGGAGTGACTTTTGGTCGGTATTTGCGTTGATCCAGTCCAACATCCCGTACCAGTTTTGGCTTATCTCCATGTCGCCCGCGCTGTATCCGGCCGATATCGCGTTAGAGACGAAAATTAAAACCAGTGCGCATGTCAACCCGAAGAATGTCAATTGCAGTGTTTTTTGCGTTAAATATTTCGGAACATTGCCGACAGCATACCCTGCCGCCGTTGCGGCTGCGGTCGAAAAGATCAGCGAGAACCTAACACCTTGTTCTATTAGCACAACTGTGGTGACACCCCATAGTAAAAGGAAAATCTCAGCGAACCCGATTTTCTCCTTCTTGTAGACCTTGTAAAGTGCGAGCACTGGCAATAAGAAAGTAAACAGCAGTGGGGCGAGGCCGGTGCGGTCCACTATCGACTGCAATCCTTCTCGCGTGAATATGCTTATCTTTTGAAGCTCGGCGACAGACATGTTGACCAAAAGTATTTCTCCTCTGGTGAATCCCACGCCCATCATAGTTATTTGTATTATATTTCCAAAACCCAAGATCTGGCCGACCACGTTGGTTACAACCAGTATTATAAGCAGCGGGAGTATTGTCTGTGTTTCGACTTTCAATTCAGCCATGTTTAATTTAAAGCTGCGCTGGTGAAGCATATTTTCTACTGCCCGAAAGATGAAAAGTGCCGGTATAAAGGCTGCGAAAAAAAGCAATATTATCCAGCCGTAACCCCATGTGAAAACAAAGGCCAAATTGACTAGTATTGCAAAGATAAAATACGGCAGCGACCTTATTGAAACTTTTTTGTTCATCGCAATTAATATAGAATAAACCGAAAGGAACGAATAAAATACGACCACCATATCGGTATCGCAATATCCTGCCATCGAAACCCCTATAAGTGCTGGCGTCAGCACGCCGAAAATGGCTGTGCAGACACCTCCCCATTTGTTCGATAACGAACGGCCTAAAAGGAATGCAGGTATTACTGTAAGGGCGGCCGCTATGGGCGTAGACCACTTCGCAACGTCTGTTAATGTCAGGCCAATTGCCGCTCCCAAAAATTTGTAGAAATAAGCCAACGTATAGGACCATCCCATGAACCTCTCGTACGGGCTGCCCGGAGGGAAATAAGTGAGCTCGTCCCATTTCGGGGCCACCATCCCATTCTCGACTATTTCCTTGGCGTGCCTGAAAAACCACCACGGGTCATAGTCAAGAACAGTTGGAGAACCGAGCGTACCAGAGCGGACATAAATTGCGAGGTACATAGTGGTCAGGAGCGCCGCGATTATAATCAGAGAGGTTATAATCAGAGAAACAGAGATTGACCTCATCAACCCGCCTTTTGAATTTCTGTTAAAGTTATAATATTAGTACGCTTTTATATCTTCACTACTTAATTCAAATCAACAATCGGGGTGAACCCTATTGCGCACCAACAAGCTGGATAATATAAAGAAAATACTTTTGGAGTACTCGGATGACAACTCCGGCTATTTCTACCATCTCACGAGCAGTTTGAACTGGCTGAGGTACATAACCCGCGTGAACGAACTTGCCGCCGTGCTGCCCAGGAGGACGAAGGTCCTGGAGGTTGGCTGCGGTTACGGGCAGGTACCCGCCATGCTGAAGGCACTAAGGCCGGACCTGAAGATAGTTGGGTCCGATAAGATAGATAAATCGGGCATGTGGGAAAGGTTCAAGTCGCGCGGCTGCAGCTATGTGAAATGTGACGTAAAAAAACTTCCCTTCAATGATGGCGAATTTTTTGCGGTCGTTTCGTTCGGAGTCATGGAGCACGTGAAGGACGACGAAAAATTCATAGCCGAGACGTTCCGCGTCCTCAAGAAGGGAGGGCACAACTTCATCTTCGACCTGCCGAACAAATACGGGTTCTCCGAAGTGGTCATCGCAAGAATCATGGGGCGCATCTGCGGGAAAAGCATTTATCGCCACGATGTGAGGTACACGAAGAAGGAAGTGAGGCGACTGTTGCTCAAAAATGGATTCGCGGACATCGACATCAAAAACGAATTTTTGATACCGGCGCAAGCGAACAGAATCAACAACCGCCTAGGTGAATTTTTCAACAAGAACTATTTGCTATTGGACGAAATCGACAAATTTTTGATTAAAACCCCGTTGGCGTCAATCGCGCAGACCCTAAGCATACACTGCAGAAAACCCTAAAACAAATTTCCAGTGGTTCATACCCATGAGGATCCTGATTACGCATGAACTGTTCCCGCCCGACATCGCGGGCGGAGGGGAGAAGCTTGTGCTGAGGCTCACGAAGTGGCTAGTGTCGCGAGGGCATTCGGTCGAAGTTGTCACGAGCGGCAACCCCAGAATAAGAAGCTACGATGGCATCCGCACGGTTCGCGTTCCCGTGAACCGTTATCTGATGAACTTTGCGGGTTTGCCGGCCGCGCTAGGGCACGGGCGAGGGGCTGACGTGATACAGACGAGCAGCGGAAACATGTGCCTGCCGTCGTACGTCGCAGCGCGGTTGCTTGGAAAGCCTGTATGCTGTTGGGTGCACCACATACTTGGAGGCTACTGGCGTGACGTACGCGGGCCGCTTGTCGGACGGCTGTTCGAAATTATGGAGCGCTTGATGCTCACGCGGGGCTTCGACGCGTACGTTTTCCAGAACGAATCGTCCAAGCGCATAGGCATCGGCATGGGCATAACCCCGAAGAGCGTGCGCATGGTCACGCCGGGCGTGGATCTGAAGACGTTCTCGCCGTCCGCGGCAGTGAAGCGCGACGGAAGCGTTCTGTTCATCGGAAGCATAGTCATGGACGAGTCGGTGATAAGGACAAAGGGGCTGAAGTACGTGCTTGAGGCTGCGAAGCTTCTGCCTGATGTGAATTTCAAAATAGTCGGCAGGTTCGAACGCAAGATGGAAAGCTTGGAAAACGTGCAATGGCTTGGCGCTGTTGACCAAAAGGAACTCGTGGCCGCATACAGGTGCGCTGGCATGGTTGTGTGTGCGTCGCTGAACGAGGGATTCGGCCTTGCGATTCTGGAGGCTATGGCGTGCGGCTGTCCGATTGTTTCCACCGTGGACATCGGCCAGGTTGGACCGAAAGTTAGGCCAAAGGACGCGAAAGCGCTGGCTGACGCGATTCGTTCGTATTCGGACGACCCGAGAAAGGCTGCGGCTGATGGAAAGAAGAATGCAGCGCTTGCACGGAAGCACACATGGAACAACTTCTATAAGGGGTTCGAGAAAATCTACACGGATTTAAATAAACATCGTTCCAAGTGATTATTTATGGACTGAAAAAAACTATAGAGTGGTACATAGATTACTTTACTAAAATATAAAATGAGAATATTCATAGCATCCAATGGTTGTATCCTTAATAGAATGCCTGTGGAGAATGGTTGCATGGATGGAATGGCGCATTATACCAAACTATGGGAATTAATATCCGATAAGAGAGTTGTTGAAAGTAGTAATGTAAAAATACTCGATTTGGGGTGTGGGAGTAGGAAATATCCAAATTCTATAGGAGTAGACATCAGTAAAAAGCCGGGTGTAGACATTATTTGGAATTTGGAAAATACACCATATCCATTTGAAGATGCTTCTATTGATTTAATCATATGCAGAGAGGTACTGGAACACCTGCACAATCCCGAACAATTCATAAAAGAAATAAGCCGTATACTCAAAAAAAAGGGTGTTTTGTATCTCACAACAAACAACAGAAAAAGTCTTATTAACAGGCTGTTTAAAACATATGAGAACTTATCTCACTGTTCTTTGCAGACAACAAACTCCCTTCAGAAACTCGTCTCGAAAGAACTGTGTATTATCAAATTTTTCTTTCTCCCATACAGCAATCAAGATAGAAATGATTTGCGTTACATCATGCTGAGGCCATTTAGGATATTCTTACACTACATGTTACCGAAGTCGCTACAGGAGAGGATGGTTGTCATAGCATCAAAAAAGTAGCATCGTTAAATAACATATCGGTAATCAATATATACCAAGATGCTTCTGCAGTTCTCCACTTTTCCACATCTCGTTAAGCTCTTGCATATCCTTAATTGTGTTCAGTGTCTTCCAGAACCCGTAATGCTTGAGCGCCTGTACCTGGCCCTGGGCGGCGAGTTCCTCGAAAACGTCCGTCTCGTCCATGCCAGGCTTGAGCATGTCTATGATTTTGCTGCTGGCCACGATGTAGCCACCGCTTATCCAGTAGTCCAGTATGGGCTTCTCGCGGAATTGTTTGATTGTGCCGTCCTCGTTTATGTCCACGATGCCGAAGTTGGAGGCCAGGCGCACTGCCGTAAGCGTCACGGCCTTCTTGTTCTTCTCATGCAGCCAGATGACGTCGTTGATGTCCACGTTGCAAAGGTCGTCCCCGTACGCGAGCAAAAAATTCTCATCGGTTATCAGTCCGTTCAGCTTCGTCAGCCTTTCGCCCTTGCTCGCGTCGATGCCCGTGTCCAAAAACGTTATCTTCCAGTCCGGCTCGACGTTGGCTGGGTTGCTGAAGTATTCCTCTATCATGCCCGCCTTGAACCCCGTCAGCAGTATGAAGTCCTTGTGGCCGTGCTTGGCATAAAGCTTCATTATGTACCACAGTATCGGGCGGTTGCCTATGTGTATGAGCGGCTTCGGCAGTTCCTCCGTGGTGGGCATCATGCGCGTGCCCTTCCCGCCGCACAGTATTACGACTTTCATACGTTATCCCTTGTATGCAAAAAGCATTAATCTTTTTAACACTTTTAACCTTTTTAAAGCTCGTTGTGGAATTAAAAAGAAAGGTGTGGAGATGAAGGTGGATGGAGAACTCGTTTCTGTAATAATTCCTTTCCGCGAGAATGTCGGGCAGGTGCAGGCATGCGTCGACTCGTTGAAGAAGCAGCCGTACAAAAACATAGAGATGATACTCGTAAGCGACCGCGTGCGATGGAAGGACTCGGACAAGCGCGTCAAGACCGTGTACGACCCGAACTTCGGGGGCGCGGGCGAGAAGCGAAATGCGGGCGTGAAACGCGCACGCGGCAGAATACTGTTTTTCCTGGACTCGGACTGCACGGTCAGGCCTGATGCCATAGCAACGCTAGTGCGCATGTTCGAGGCGATTGACGCGGACGCGATATCCGGGATGCCGCTAGTGCCGAACAGCGGAAACCTCGTCGGCATAGCCACTGGGCTGGAGTACGAGGACCGCTTCCTTGCAATGGGCGAGAAGTTCGTAGACATCGCCGCGACCACGTGTTTGGGCGTGCGAAAGGCGGCGTACGACGCTGCGGGCGGATTCACGGATTACAGCGTCAAGGAAGCAATCGGCGAGGACTGGGATTTCTCGCGCAAGCTGACCGCAACCGGGTTCCGCATATTCCACACCAACACTGTGCAGGTCTACCACCACCACACGAACGACACGCTGAAGAAATGGTTCCAGCGGAGGGTGGAGCACTCGGGTTATCGCGTCACACACAAGCACAAGCACGGCCAGATTTTCGAGCAGTACTTCAGCCTGCGCATGTTCGTCGAAACTAGCCTTCTGTTCAGCGTTCCGGTGGCGCTGCGGATATACGTGCGCACGGGCAAGTGGCAGGCGCTCATGCTGCCCGTGTTCGCGATGCTGCGCAACATAGCTTGGTTCACGGGCATGGTAAAGGAACTGATTGACTGAACGCAGCATCGCCTTTTTCAACCGGGAGGGGGATTAAGATATTAAACCGTTGGCTACAAAGTTTATTTGAGCGTTCGGGGACGAACGGGGCTGTTGGAATTGGCTGAAGGCGAAGTTACGATCGAGATAAAGAAGCCCGAGACCATCGTGCTGCTGGCATTCCTGGGCATACTGCTTTTCATGGAGCTGCAGGTCAGCTTCGCGACGCCAATCTCGTTCGGCGACGAGGGATTCCACACCAGGATGGCGCAGTGGATCGGCCAGAACGCCGAGTATCCGGTGTGGACACCGTTCACGCAGAGCCTGGCCGGCAAGGCCGGGTTCGACAGGCCGCCGTTCTGGAACATACTCGAAGGCGGGCTGTTCTGGCTGTTCGGCTTCCGTGAAGCGATACCGAGGTTGCTCACGCCGTTCGTGTCGGTGATGGGAGGGCTCGCGCTGTATCTTGGGGCGAAGCGCTTCTACGGGGGGCGCATAGGGTTCATAGCGGCCGTGCTCCTGGCAACGTTCCCGTCCATCGTCACGTACGCACTCGTATTCTATACACAATTGCTCACGATTTTCTTCATGTCGATGTTCATCGTCACCCTCGCTATGGCGATGTCCACCGGCAGGAAGCTGCACATGCTGGCCGCGGGGGCGTTCGGCGCGCTGGCGTTCCTTACGAATGTTGTCGGCGCGGCCGCTTACATCGTCGTCGCGATGCTTCTGCCCTACGAACTGCTAAAAGGCAGGAGGCCGTTGGAGCTTGTACGGAAGTACTGGCTGGCAGTCTTGCTAATGGCACTGTTGCCTTCGACTTTACTTATCCGCAACTATGCCAGTTACGGCACTCCGCTGTGCTACTCGTTCCCGATTTTGTCGAACGTATTCAGCACGGCCGGCTGCAACGTTAACACAAACGTGTTCACGGCGCAGTACAGCTACGCGGGCCGGACGGTGCAGACCGGAACGGAGTCGTCGGTCTTCAGCATAGGCGTAGTGAGCTATCTGGACTTCGCGTATGGCAACGTATGGCTGATAATAATCGCGTTCGCGGGCGGGCTGATGTTTTTAACCACACCTATTAGTAAGGCTTGGTCTGAGGGCGTCACCCTGCCGCAGATAGAATCCATGGACTTCATGTCTCTGGCGATGATTGCTATATATGCATTCCTTTTCCTCTCGGGGGGCATAACGGCGCGCGCAGAAGACACGGCGAGGTACTCGCTGATATGGGCGCCAATAATCGCGCTCGTGGCTGCGCGCTATCTGGACGACGCGTACCTGTTCCTGAAGAAATACCAGAAATACCTGGCACTCGTGGTGTTCGCGGCCGTGCTGTACCTCGGATGGACGGTCGCGGCCGCCAAAATCGCCGCCATGTACCAGGTGAAGCAGTTCTCGCCCATGTTCTTCGAGGCATGCGACTGGATAAAAGCAAACACGCCGCAGGACTTAGTCATCTCCACGGTCTGGACATATCGCACGGCGTACAGCTGCCAGCGGAACGTCGTGGCGAGCCTGGCCGACATGGCCCTTAGCAACAACGTGACGCACATACTCGAAGTGACGAAGGCTGTGGGCATCACGCACATATTCGTGCAAAAGTTCAGCCTCAGCGACCAGTCGCTCTCCGAAGCCTATCCGATCAGCTACGTGCGGCTGCTGGAGGCGAATCCGGACCATTTCAAGAAGGTCTACGAGAACGGGCCGTCGCTCGAACAGTGCATCCAGCAGGGCGGATGCGACGGAAATATAGTTTATGAGATAGTATATTGAAGTAGCGCTTAGCTGCGCGGAATGCGTGGTTGCATGATGATACTGCTGCTCTCGTTGGCAGTCGCATTCTTCACAACATTACTGATAGCGCCGTACTTCATGCAGTTCCTGCGCGCTGGCGGCATTGTGGGTCTTGATTTGCACAAGCGCGACCGTCCGAAGCTGCCCACGAGCGGAGGCACGTGCGTCGCCATCGGTCTGCTGGCCGGGTTGCTGTCTTACATAGGGCTTACGACGTTCCTCGAAGGCCCCATGCCGCACATGACCGATATGCTTGCCGTCATCTCGAGCGTGCTGATAATAATGTTCGTTGGATTTCTGGACGACCTCAACGTGAAAGCGCACGCCGTGCTCACGAAAGAAGGTTTGGACATACGCGTCGGGTTCCCGCAGTGGGCCAAGCCGCTGCTGACTCTGCCGGCCGCGGTGCCGCTGATGGTGGTCAACGCGGGCGAGACCATCATGTCGATGCCTCTCATCGGGCCTGTTGACTTCGGAATACTCTACCCGCTGCTTTTAATACCGATTGGGGTTGTCTGCGCTAGCAACGCCGTGAACCTGCTCGCAGGCTTCAACGGCTCCGAGAGCGGCATGGGCATGGCTTACCTGTTGGGCCTCGGTGTTTTCGCACTAATGAGGGGTAATTTCGCCGCTGCCATATTCCTCACCGCGTTCGCTGCCGTGGCCGGGTTCATAAAGTACAACTGGTATCCGACCAAGTTCCTGCCCGGTGACAGCCTGACGTACCTGCTGGGTGCGGTCGTGGCATCGGGCGTCATAGTCGGCAACATGGAAAAGGTCGGGCTGATAGTCATGATACCGTTCATAATCGAACTGCTGCTGAAGCTCAGGTCCAAGCTGAAGGCAAGCTGCCTTGGCAAGCTGCGTCCAGACGGCAAGCTTGATCCGCCGTACGGAAGGAAAATCTATTCCATAACGCACATAATAATGAACATCAAGCCGATGACCGAAAAGCAGGTCACTATAATCCTAATAGTAATAGAAGCTGCATTCGTAGCCATCGCACTAGCGAATCTGATATGAGTCGTACCCACCTAGTGCAACAAAACTGAAAGCTGTTTCTTCAGTGGGATTTTTTCAATCCCTGCGGACTTGCATTTTTCCGAGAACATGCACTTCATCACTGTAATCCCGAGGTCCCAGCCTTCGAAGACCGTCATGCGCACTATCTGTAGAATCGTGACGACCGCCAGCGGCACCATCAGCAGCTGCGTCAGCGGGGCGCGTGTGTTCTTTCGGAATGACCATATCTTGTTCCTGTAGTGGTAGAACTTCATTCGATTAATCTGCGGTTTCTGGTTCGGCTTCGGCTTGGTCATCACGCCGCCCTTGTGCACGACCTCGGACGACGGCACGTAAAGCACCTTGTAGCCTGCGAGCCTCGCACGCCAGCAAAGGTCAACATCCTCGAAATAGGCGACGAACTCCGGGTCGAAGCACTGGTCAAGGCGGTCAAGCATCTCCCTCTTCACAAGCATGGAGCCGCCGGACACGAAAAAGCATTCTGACGTCTCCGTGTGCCTGCTTATTATTTCTGGCACGACCAGCATATTCATCCTGCCTTCGCCGATCTCGGCATTGAGCCTCTGATCCAACATCTTGGAGCCGCATACGCCTACGTCGCTGGACGTGTTCGCGGCCTTGACCAGCTCCGAAAGCCAGTCGCGCCGCAACTTCGTGTCGTTGTTAAGGAAAACGACGTATTCGCCTTTCAAAAGGCGTAGGCCGCGGTTGTTGCCTTCTGCGAAGCCGTAATTCTTGTCGAACTCGTGCACCTTGACCCATGGGAAATGCTTGCGCGCGAAATCCACGCTGTCGTCTGTGCTGCTGTTGTCGACCATCACGACTTCGTACCTGTCCTTTGGGTAGTCGAGTTCCGCAAGCGAACTGAAGCATTCGGTTATGTGTTCGAGGCCATTGAAATTTACGATTAGGATGGAGCAGAACGGTTTTTCTTGCATGTGAACTGCCTGTATTGGATTTCAGCTCTTGCCGGCGTCTTCGACCTTACTCCACAGGAAATTGCTCGCGCGCATGAGCGATGGGAACGTCCCTGCGTCCGACCAGAACCCGTCCAGCTTAACCGAGCGCATGCGGCCGCCCCTTATGTAGATGTTGTTCACGTCCGTTAGCTCCAGCTCCCCGCGGGCGCTGGGCTTGAGCGTGCGGATAAAGTCGTATACGTCCGGTGGGTATATGTACAGGCCCGTCACGGCATAGTTGGACTTGGGCTGCTTCGGCTTTTCCTCTATCTCGAGCACGTTGCCGGCTTCGTCGACGGTCGCCACGCCGAACCTTTCAGGGTCATCGACCTCCTTCAGGAATATGATAGTCTTGTCGTCGTCGCCTGCGATAGTCGCAGGTATCTTCGAATTATCGAAGATGTTGTCGCCGAGCACCACCGCGACCTTCTCCCCGTTGGCGAAGTCTTCGGCCATCATCAACGCATGTGCTATGCCCGCAGGCTTGTCCTGTATCTTGTAAGTCAGCCTGACGCCGAAGTTCTCGCCGCTCCCGAGCAGCTGCATGAAGTCTCCTATCGAGTTACCGCCGGTTATCAGGATTATGTCCGTCACGCCGAGGCTCTTCAGCGTATCGAGCGGGTGGAATATCATCGGCTTATTGTAGACCGGCAGCAGGTGCTTGTTCGTGACGAGGGTGCATGGGTGCAGCCTGGACCCTGCCCCGCCCGCGAGTATTACTCCACGCATACGATTACCACCTTTCAGTCTTCATGCCCGCCGGCCGTGTCTTCCATCTCCTTGAGTTTCCTTAGCGCCTTCTCTGCATTTGAGAATGTAATGCCTAGCTTTTTAACTTTTGCTATTTTCAGCGACGAGTCAACCGGCCTTACCGCCTTCTGGCCAAGCTCCGCAGTCTTGACTGCGGTTATCCTGGATGCGTCAAGCCCGAAGACCCTCGCGATCGCCTTCGCAAAGTCGTACCTGCTTATGCGCTCGGCCCCCGCAGTGTGATACACGCCTGTCGCATCTAGATCTACAAGCCTGAGCACGGCCTCGGCCATCTCCGTGCTGAGCGTTGGTGAGTTTATCTGATCCGTGACTATCTTAGTCGGACCTTTCGAGAGCGACTCGCGAACCCATGACACGAAGCTGTTGCCGCCGGCTCCGTACATGACGCTCGATCGCAGAATCATATGCTTGTCCAGCATGCGCGCGAGCATCTCGCCAGCGAGCTTGGTGCAAGCATAATGGTTCAGTGGGTTCGGCACGTCCGTCTCTACGTAATTGCCCTTCTTGCCGTCGAAAATGTAGTCCGTGGATATGTAAACCAGCGACGCGCCGGAATTCCTGCACGCGCGGACGATGTTTTCCGTGCCGTCCACGTTCACGTTCCATGCGGCAATCTTGTCCGTTTCGCACGAATCCACGTTGGTCATGGCGGCACAATGCACGACGCAATCGGGCTTCACAGAAGCGAAGACCTTGTTCACGGCTTCTGCGTCCGTTATGTCCATCCGCATAGGCTTTGCCATGCCTGCACGAGTGAGGTCGCCTAGGTACGTACCATAGGTTTCGTGCGTGGACAGCCTGCATATCTCAGATCCTAATCGCCCGCTCGAGCCGGTCACAATCATCCGCATAGAAAGCCCTCCAAACAATCAGCAGCGTCAGGGGACTTCTGTATGTCAAGGCCTATGACTACGCCCTCTGGATCCCCGCTCACGCACTTCTTCCCATCGCAACCGATGTCAATTATCTTCATTCTCTACACCGTTTTTTCTTTCATTTTCTCAAATCACAACAGGCTTGGGAATCGGCAAAATAAATTTTCCGCCTTTTTGTATATATTCACGCTCTTTTTGTATAATTTCATCAGCATAGTTCCAAGCTAACAGAAAAGCGTAATCGGGTGGCTCTTCGTGAAATTTGTTATCTGGAAATATAGGAATGTGCATACCGGGTGTATAACACCATTGTTTAGAGGGAGTTGTATCGACGATGTAATCCAAAATGTTTGTACCGATTTTGCAATAATTCAATAGAGTATTTCCTTTGGCCGGGGCGCCATAACCGATTATTTTATTCCCCCCTTCTTTTAGTTTTTTCAAGAGCTCTACTAATTTTTCTTTTAATAGAAATACTTCATTCGCAAAATCTAAATAGGTTTTTAGGGACCCTAGTCCTACTTTTTTTTCCATTAATAGCAATCTAGTAACATTTTGAGATTGTTTTTTATTAAGTGATTTCTGTACAAAGATCCTGATCGAACCTCCGTGAACGGGAACCTGTTTTACGTCCGCAACTTCCATACCAAATCTTCGGAATAAATGAACCAAAGGACTGACAGCAAAATATGAAAGATGCTCATGATATATAGTATCAAATTCTAGTTTTTTTAATAGGTTTAAAAGATAAGGAACTTCTATAATGAAAGTACCATTATCAGACATTAACTGCCTTACCCCTCTTAAAAATTTATCCAAATCGTCGACATGGCCAAACACATTGGTCGCTAGAATCACATCTGCGGGGCCGTATTTTTTACTAATCCTTATAGCGCACTCCTCACTAAAAAAGTCATTTACTGTCTCTACACCTCTATCTTCTGCTATTTTTGCAATATTATGAGCAGGTTCTATGCCCAGAACCCTTAAATTAAGTTTTAAAAAATATTGAAGTAAGGTTCCATCATTACTCCCTATATCCACGACTAGGCTATTTTTATCAAGTTTAAAATTCTGCATCACATCTTCTGCAAGTTCAGAAAAATGGGGTTGCATCGGTTTTGAAGCGCCTGTTAAATATGCATATTCTTTGAATAAGACTTCTGGAGTAACTACATCTAAGAGTTGAACGAGGAAGCAATTACTACAAAAGTATACATCGAGTGGGTAATATGACTCTGATTTGTTTAATTGATTTTTTTTTAAAAAACTATTAGCTAGCGGAGTCGGGCCGAGTGAAAGAAATTTGTGTAATTTATTGCTTCCACAAATTCTACATGTCGCCTTTGATATGAAATCATTAGATTTTATTTCGGTCTTTTGGTGTAATCCACTCATAAGGCTTACCTGTTCTTGAATCGAGCACCGACGGGTCATTCAATGATTTTCTTTCCTCGTCGGGATTTTCATAATCATAGAGTTTTGTCACCATATAAAGAACTAAGGAAGACTCTTTCCCAATGCACATTGTTCCATGCCAGTATTCTCCAGGGATTCTAATGATTTGAGGGTTTTCGCTATTTAGGATAATCTCGTCCAATTGACCTTTTGTTTTTGAATCCTTCCCATCGTTGTATACGCAAGCTTTAATGGCGCCTTTTATAACACAGATATAATCAACTTGGCCTTTTGAATGGCGATGCCAAGCTCTAATCACTCCGGGGTAGCTTATTGAAAGATTTGACTGTACAATACTGTCGCCTTCAAAAATTTTCCAATCCGATCTAAATATTTCTGTAAAAGCCCCCCTTCCGTCGATATTCTTCTTCAAATCAAAAATTTTTACTCCGGGCAACACGACTATTTCTCCTCTAAATATTTCTTTCTTTTAAATAACCTTTTAAAGCGTCTCCCCAATTTCTCATTTTAAGATTATAATTATTTAGCTTTGTGCTTTCGAGTGCAGAAAATTTCGGCGTACTTGCCTTTCTCTTGAATTCGCGCGATTTTATTGGAAACAGTTTAGCATCAATTCTCGAAAACTCAAAAATCTTTTTTGCAAATTCGAACCAACTACAGCAACCTTGATTGGCGACATGATAAATGCCATACGGCAGTTTTTCTTCAATTATATTTTTTATCATATTTGCCGCGTCTTTTGCATAAGTTGGCGACATTATAACATCGTCTACCACTTCAATTTTTTCATTATTGCCTGCCCTATTAATCATCCATTCAACGAAATTTCCTCCTTTCCCCCGTGCACCACTCTTTCCAAAAAGACTCGAAGATCTGATTATGTAGAATTTCTTACAGAAATTTTTTGTAAAGATTTCACCCGCATACTTGCTCACCCCGTAGACATTAATTGGGTTCGGCAAATCGTTTTCATGGTAGGGTGTTCTCTTGACACCATCAAACACCGCATCTGTACTTATATAAACATTTTTCAAGTTTCTTTCATTG
>Ga0315281_10007489_pt1 | contig 15360 bp, 13 predicted proteins | sample YL17G07_0_MG_FD_204540 | JGI IMG/M metagenome (GOLD analysis project Ga0315281, IMG submission 204540) | Sediment microbial communities from Yellowstone Lake, YNP, Wyoming, USA - YL17G07_0 | ecosystem: Environmental > Aquatic > Freshwater > Lake > Sediment | place: USA: Wyoming | collected...
CCTCGCCGAAAACCCTTCCCTCGACCCGTATGCCCTGCTCTTCGCCCCGCCCAAGCCCGAATCGCCCTCCTCCCCCCTATGACTAACCGATTACCCCGCCGGAGCGGCATTCTTGACAACGACCGGCGGTTGTGGTGTTATCTCGGAACGGCAGGGGAATGAAGCTGTCAGCTCTCAGCTTTCGCTGAACGAGGTTTCTTATGGCCATCCTGGTGACGGGCGGCGCGGGGTTTATCGGCTCGACGCTGCTGGACCGGCTCGTCGCGGAAGGGGCCGATGCGGTCTGCTGGGATGACTTCAACGATTACTACGATCCGCGCCGCAAGCGCGCCAATGTCGCGCCGCTGGTGGAGCGGAAGAAGGTCCGGCTCTACTCGGGCGATATCTGCGACGCGGCGCTCGGCGAGGAGATTTTCCGCAAGGAGCGGATCGAGACGATCGTGCACCTGGCGGCGCGCGCCGGGGTGCGGCATTCGCTGCAGCATCCGCTGCTCTACGAGCGGGTGAATTGCGGCGGGACGACGGCGCTGCTGGAGCTGGCTCGGAAGAACGGGGTGAAGCGGTTCATTTTCGGCTCGACGAGCTCGGTCTACGGGACGACGAAGCGGATTCCGTTTACGGAGGACGATCCGGCGGACGCGCAGGTTTCGCCCTACGCGGCGTCGAAGCGGGCGGCGGAGCTGCTCTGCCGCGCCTGGCACGAGATTTACGGGCTGCCGGTGATGTGCCTGCGGTTCTTCACGGTGTACGGCCCGCGCGGACGGCCGGATATGGCGGTGTTCCTGTTCACCGACGCGATGGAGCGCGGGCGGCCGATTGATGTGTACGGCGACGGGTCGAGCCGGCGCGATTATACGTTCGTGGAGGATATCGTTTCGGGCATCCTCGGCGCGGTGCGGGCGGAGTTCGGGTTCGAGATTGTGAACCTGGGCGAGTCGCGGACGGTGGAGTTGCGGCGGCTGATCGAGCTGATCGCGCAGGCGACGGGTAAGTCGCCGCAGATCAACCGCCTGCCGCCGGCGGCGGGCGATGTGCCGATTACGTTCGCGAATATCGAGAAGGCGCGCCGGCTGCTGGGCTACAATCCGAGCTTCCCGATCGAGAACGGCGTGCCGCTGTTCGTGGAATGGTACCGGAAGACGATGGGTGGAACGACATGATCGCGCCGGATGTCAAGCTGGGCAAGGACGTGGCGATCCGGCAGCCGGACCTCGTCAATCTCTACGGCTGCACGATCGGGGACGAGACAAAAATCGGGGCGTTCGTGGAGATCCAGAAAAATGCGGTCGTCGGCCCCCGATGCAAAATCTCGTCGCATAGTTTTCTTTGCGAGGGGCTCGTCCTTGAGGCGGAAGTATTCGTAGGACATGGGGTGATGTTCATCAACGACCGTTATCCGCGCGCGACTGCGGGCGGCCGATTGCAGACGAAGTCGGACTGGGCGGTGACGCCGACGCGCGTGAAACGCGGCGCTTCGATCGGCAGCGGCGCAGTGATTTTGTGCGGCGTGACGATCGGCGAGGAGGCGATGATCGGGGCCGGCGCGGTGGTGACGCGCGACGTGCCCGCGCACGCCGTCGTGGTCGGCGTGCCGGGTCGGCTGCGCGGCGATGTGCGCGAGTGGCGGCGGAAGAAGTCAGAAGTATGACTGATGAGTGATGAAGCACTTCATCGTTCATCAAGAGTGCGCCGAGTACGGCGCACGACATTCATACTTCTGACTTACTTGGAGAGTCGATTATGCTTCGAGTCGGCGTGATCGGTTACGGCTACTGGGGGCCGAACCTGGTGCGGAATTTTGCAGAGACGCCCGGATCGGAGGTCGTCGGCGTGAGCGACCTGCGGCCGGAGCGGCTGGCGCTGGCGCGCGCGCGCTACCCGGCGATCCGCGCGACGCAGGACGTGGGCGAGCTGCTGGCCGACCCGCGCGTGGACGCGATCGCGGTGGCGACGTCCGTCTCGTCCCATTTCGACCTGGCCATGAAGGCGCTCGCGGCGGGCAAGCACGTGCTCGTGGAGAAGCCGCTCACGGCGACTTCCGACCAGGCCCGCCGCCTCATTGACGAGGCCGCCCGCTGCAAGCGCGTCCTCATGGTGGACCACACTTTCGTGTTCACCGGCGCCGTGCGCAAAATCCGCGACCTCGCCGCCGGCGGCGACCTCGGCGACATCTATTACTACGACTCCGTCCGCATCAATCTCGGCCTGTTCCAGCACGACGTGAACGTGATCTGGGACCTGGCGGTTCACGACCTGGCGATCATGGACTACGTGCTCGGGCAGACGCCGTCGGCGGTCTCGGCCGAGGGCAAGAGCCACGTGGCGCGCGCGCCGGAGAACGTGGCGTACTTGACGCTATTCTTCGAGACGGACCTGATCGCGCACGTCCACGTCAACTGGCTCGCCCCCGTCAAGGTGCGCCGGACGCTGATCGGCGGCAGCAAGAAGATGATCGTCTACGACGACCTCGAGCCGAGCGAAAAAGTCAAAGTCTACGACCGCGGCGTGACAGTCGCCGACGACACGGAGAATCTCTATCGCGTCCGCATCGGGTATCGCACCGGCGACATGTGGGCGCCGCGGCTCGACGGCCGGGAGGCGCTGCGCTCCGAGGCGGAGCACTTCATCCGCTGCATCGAGGCCGGCGAGCACCCGCTCGCCGACGCCCATGCCGGCCTGCGCATCGTCCGCATCCTCGAGGCCGCCACCGAGTCCATCAAGGCCCGGGGCCGGCCGGTCGAAATCCAGAAGGAGGCCTGACGCGTGATCCCGCTCGTGAACCTCAAGCTCCAGCATCAATCCATCCGCGCCGAACTCGACGCCGCGCTGGCCCGCGTCCTCGACACCTGCCAGTTCGCGCTCGGCGGCGAAGTCGCCGCGTTCGAGGAGGAATTCGCCGCGTTCTGCTCCGCGAAGCACGCCATCGGGCTCAACTCCGGCACCAGCGCGCTGCACCTGGCGCTGCTCGCCGCCGGCGTCGGACCCGGCGACGAGGTCATCACCGTGCCCTTCACTTTCGTCGCGACCGTGGCGGCGATCGGCTATGCGGGGGGGCGCGCGCGGCTGGTGGACATTGACCCGCGCACCTATACGATGGATCCCGCGCGCCTCGAGCGGGCCATCACGCCGCGCACGAAGGCGATCATCCCGGTGCACCTCTACGGCCAGCCGGCGGACATGGACCCGATCCTCGCCATCGCGCGCAAGCGCCGCCTCATCGTCATCGAGGACGCCGCGCAGGCCCACGGCGCCGAGTACAAAGGGCGCCGCTGCGGCGGACTCGGCGACCTCGCCTGTTTCAGCTTCTATCCCAGCAAAAACCTGGGCGCGTGCGGCGAGGCCGGCATGGTGACGACGAATAACCCTGAATTCAACCGCACGATCCGAATGCTCCGCGATTGGGGCGCCGAGGCGAAGTACCAGCATGTCCTCAAAGGCTTCAACTGCCGCATGGAAGGGTTTCAGGGCGCCGTCCTGCGCGTCAAGCTGCGGCGCTTGCCCCAGTGGACCGAGGCGCGCCGGGCGCACGCTGCGCAGTATGGAAAACTTCTCGCCGGCGCCGGCGTCGAGCCGCCCATCGAGATGCCCTACGCCCGGCACGTCTATCACGTGTACGCCGTCCGCGCCCGGCGCCGCGACGCGCTCAAGGACGCGCTCCATAACGACGGCGTGGATTCGGGAATCCACTACCCGATCCCGATCCATCTCCTCAAAGCGCACGCCGACCTGGGATACAAGGAGGGCGATTTCCCCGAGGCCGAACGCGCCGCAAAAGAAACCCTCTCGCTGCCCCTGTTCGCCGAGTTGACCGAAGACCAGGTCAGCGCCGTCTGCGAAACCGTCAGGAAGGAAGTCAGAAGTTTAGATTGATGAATGACAAACTTGACAGGGGCGCCCTCAGCCGTTAGAATCCGGCGTTTCATGCCTGGCCGTCGCGCGTGGGGCGGCCATAGGGCAAATCCCGGTTAACGAATCAACAGCATTGCTGTTGCGATAGCCCCGGCGGCTCTGCGGAGATTGCCGCGTGAAGGATGCCGCGCCGACCTCGAGATGGTCCCGTCTGCCGATCATCGGCCCGGTGGTGCGGTTCTTCCGAAGGGATGCCGCGGGCGCGGATGTTTCCGACAGCCTTCCTGCTTCCGGAATCAAAACCTATCACTGCGGCACCCTCACGTACACGAAGGCCGGGCTCATGGCGGTCTGCGCCGGGCTGCTGTGGGGCGACTTCTGCCTCGTGCTCATGGACACGGTCGTGCCGTCCGTTCTGCCGCTCAAGCTGAAGGCCTTGGGTTCCCCCAACTGGCTGATGGGCCTGATCTTGTCGTCGCTCCCGAGCCTCCTGAACACGATAGTTTGCCCCGTCGTCAGCTTCAAGAGCGACCGGTATCGGAGCAAATGGGGGCGGCGGATTCCGTTCCTCGCCGGGACGCTGCCGTTTCTTGTCGTGAGTCTCGTCCTGCTCGGGTGCAGCGAAGACATCAGCGGCTGGCTGCAAACGCACATGCCGTTCCTGCGAAATGTCGCGCCGGCGACGGTCACCATCGCGCTCATCGCGGTTTTCATGATGGTGTTCCAATTCTTCAACCTGTTTGTCAACTCGGTCTTCTGGTACCTGTTCAACGACGTGGTGCCGGCGCAGCACGTGGCGCGCATATCGGGGATGAACCGAATCGTCAGCAGCCTGGCCAGCGCGCTGTACAGCTATTTCTTTTTCCGGTACGCCGAAACGAACATGCGGGAGACCCTGATCGGCGCCGCGCTGCTCTATTTCATCGGCTTTACGCTCGTGTGCGTGATAGTCAAGGAAGGCGAGTACCCGCCCATGGAAGGCGAGGACGACAAGGCTTCCCGGGGCTTCGGCGCAGTGAAGACGTTCCTCAAGGAGTCCTTCAGCGTCAAGTGGTACTTGCTGTTCTTTGCGTGGGGCGCGATCCCGATACTCGGGGGTGGAACCGGCATATTCATGGTGTTCTTCAACAGGGAGATGGGCCTGTCGCTGGACGACATGGGAAAGCTCGGCGCTCTGGCGACCGTGCCGCCTCTGTTCGCGATGTATCTGGCCTCCACATTTGTTGACCGTTGGCATCCCATGCGCGTGCAGGTTTATGTGGGCATCTTTATGGCATTTGCGGCATTTGCAAACTGGGTCTGGATCTTCGTCACGTTGCCGGGGAAATATTTTTTCTGGCTGTCCCTGGGCACGGCCGTGATCGGGTCCTTCTTTGGCGCGTTGCAAAGCGTCTGCGCGTTCCCGCTTCTGATGAGGGTCTTCCCGAAGTCCCGGTTCGGCCAGTTCTGTTCGGCCCTGGCGCTGCTGAGATCCGTCGTCTGGATTGTGGCCGGCACCGTCGGCGGGCTGTTCGTTGATGGCGTCGCGTGGCTGTGCCGGAATTCCGGCTACGGTCCCAATTTCGTTTACCGGTTCCTTTTTTTGTGGACGGGCTTCTCTGTGGTTGTGCCGGCCGCGGTCGGCATCTGGGCCTATGTGTATTGGCACCGGCTGGGCGGGTACGACGGTTATCAACCTCCTGCGCCATGGAGTCCTAATAAGACCGAAGCGCTGGACGTCGTTCCCACCGTCGGGCCCCAATTCCGTTGGCTGAGCCTGTCTCTGCGGCTCTTTGACGCGGTCATGGGATTGTCGGTGCTCAGCCTGCCGGCGCTGATGTGGTGGATGCATCAGCGCGGGGCCACGATTGCGTTGCGGTGGTATGCCATCCTGGTTCTCCCGTTTTTCCTGGCGGTGTGGATCGGCTGGAAATTCCTCGAACGCGGGATTCGGCGCGACATGGCCCGATGTCTCAGCAACGAGCCGCTCCACAACGGCATTCCGCATCATGGCGTTCTGATGGTCGTATCCATCCAGTACCTGCTGAGCCTTTCCATTTGGGTCGCACAGGTCATCGTGACGGTGAAGTTGAACATGGAATGGGAGTGCATCATTTTCGGGATCGCCAACGCCGTCGCCAATCTTCTGTTGACCACCGCCGTCCTGGTGATTTGGCGGATGGAGCGCGGCCGGTCCAACACGCTGGAAACCGGCGGCGGCAAAGCGGGAGCCCTCCCGAACGGCGGCGTTGCGGCGCGGAGCGCTTGAGACCTGGTCCGCGCCGTCTGCGACGCCGCGCGAAAAGAGGTAAGAAGTCAGAGTGATGAATGACGAAGCGCTTCATCACTCATACTTCTGACTTGAAAAGAGCGGTTATGAACATCGCCCTGATCGGCGCCGGGAAGATGGGCCTGCCGCTCGCGTGCGTCTTCGCCGACCGCGGCGCGAACGTCATCGCCTGCGACGCCGACCCCGAAGTCGTCCGGGCCATCAACGCGGGCAAATCGCCCGTTGACGAGCCGGGCGTCCAGGACATCCTCCAGCGCGCCGTCCAGTCCGGCCGACTCAGCGCCACGGCCGACACATCAGCGGCCGTCGCGCGGAGCGAAGCCGTCGTCGTCATCGTCCCCGTCCTCCTCACGTCCGACCCTTCGGACACTGAGCCCTCAGGGCGAACGCGCAAAAAAGCCGACACTCGCATCATCGAAAGCGTCACCCGCCAGATCGCCCAGGGCCTGCGGCGCGGAACGATGGTCTCGTACGAAACCACGCTGCCCATCGGCGGCACGCGCGCGCTGCTGCCGATCCTCGAATCCGGCGGACTCCGCGGAGGGCGGGACTTCGACCTGGTCTTCTCGCCCGAGCGCGTCAAGAGCCGGCTCGTCATCCAGCGATTGACGAAGAACCCGAAAATCGTCGGCGGCCTCACGCCCGAAGCGGCCGCGCGCGCGGCGGCGTTTTATGGAGAGTGCCTCGGCGCGCCCGTCATCAACGTCGGCGCGCTCGAAACCGCCGAGATGGTCAAGCTCGCCGGAATGGTCTACCGCGACGTCAACATCGCCCTGGCCAACGAACTCGCGCGGTATTGCGAAGCCGCCGGAATAGACTTCCAGACCGTCCTCCAGGCCGCCAACAACGACGGCGAAGCAAACCTGCTGCAGCCCGGAATCGGCGTCGGCGGACACTGCACTCCCGTCTATCCGCACTTCCTCTTCCAGCAGAGCGGGAAACTCGGCGTCCGCGCCCCGCTCGCCGAACTCGGCCGCGCCCTCAACGACCAGCAACCCGGAAAAGTCCTCGACCGCCTCGAGCGCCAATGGCAGCCGATGCGCGGCAAGCGCGCATTGATCCTCGGCCTCGGATTCCGCCCGCAAGTCAAGGAAGACGCCTTCTCTCCCGCCTTCGCGCTCGCCGCCGAGCTCGCAAGACGCGGCGCGCAGCCCGAACTCCACGACCCGCTGTACACGCCCGAAGAGATCAGGAAACGCGGCTTCACCCCGGCCCCGATCTCCCAATCGCCCATCGCCGACGTGTTAATCCTCAACACCGCTCACGCCGCGTACGCCGGCCTCGACTTCAAGAAACTCGCCGCCGGCGGCCTGAAAGCCGTCCTGGACGGCCGCAATTTCTGGAACCCCGACCCGATCCGCGCCGCAGGCCTTTTCTGGCTCGCCATCGGCAGGCCGTAGGCGGATGTGAAGACAGAAAGAGATAAGTATGCCCGGAACTTCCTTGTTGTTCCTGGCGCTCTTTGCGTCTTGGGGGCGAACTACCCGCGCCGCACGCAAACCCTCGGCACGCGCGCGGTGAGGGAGGTCATGAGTTCGTAGGGGATCGTGCCGAGCGTCTCAGCCGCTTCGACGATGGAAATCTCCGCCTCGCCCTGCCGCCCGTAGAGCACGACCTCGTCGCCCGTTTCCGCGCCCGGCGCGTCGGTCACGTCCACTAGGACGGCGTCCATGGACACCCGGCCGACGATCGGCGCGCGCCGCCCGCGGACAAGCGCCTGCCCCCGGTTCGAGTTCGCGCGGCTGAATCCGTCCGCATAGCCGATCGGCAGCGCCGCGATGCGCGAGGCGCGCGCGGTCCGGAAAGTCCGCCCGTAGCCCAGCGTCGCGCCGGCCGGGAAATCGCGGACGAGGGCGATCCGCGTCTTGAGCGTCATCGCCGGCCGCAGCTTCGTCGGCGGCGCCACCTGCGCGGCCGGGATTCCGCCGTAGAGCGCCAACCCGGGCCGGACCGCGTCGAGGCGCGATTCGGGATGCCGCAGGATGCCCGCCGAATTCGCCGCGTGCCAGAGCGGCGCCCGGATCCCCGCCGCCGCGGCCGCCTCGCGGATTTTCAGGAACGCGGCGATCTGCCCGCGCGTGAAGTCCGCGCCGCCGCCCTCGTCCGCCGAGGCAAAATGCGTCATCACGCCGGCCAATCTCAGGCCGCGCATCCCGGCCAGTTCACGAATGACCTCCAGCGCCCGTCCCAGCGGGAAACCGAGCCGGCCCATGCCGGTATCGAGCTTCACGTGGACGCCGATCGGCCGCCCGCGCCGCCGGCAGGAAACCTCGTCCAGCCGGCGGGCGAAGTCCATGTCGCTCAGCGCCGCCTCGAACCGATGCTCGACGATCTCCGGCGCCTGCTCCGGCAGCAGCGCGCCGAGGACGAGCATTTCTCCCGGGATCCCCGCCTCGCGCAGCGCCGCGCCTTCCTCGACCAGCGCCACGCCGAACCGCTTTACGCCCTCCGCCGCCAGGGTCCGGGCGACCGCCGCCGCGCCGTGACCGTATGCGTCGGCCTTGACCATTCCGATGATTTCCACCGCCGGCCCGATCAACGACCGGATCGCGCGCAGGTTGTCGCGGACAGCGGAAAGATCTATCTCGGCGATCGTGGGGCGAGGCAATGGCGCTCCAATTTCCAAATCCGAATTTCCAACTTCCAATTACTGCGTCTTGTTGGCGATGCTGCAGAAAATCAGGTGCAGTTCTTTTGCCTCTTGCCAGAGCGCTTTCGCCGGTTCGCGGGCGGAGGGTTGCGCCGTTACGATCATCCGAATCCAGTATTTCGTCTCGTCCGCCTCCTTCCGGCAAATGCAAATCTTGTGGTGAAAGTCCTTTCGCGATTCGGCGTTGTCCGCTTCCATATAGTTCGCGCCGATGCCCGTTCCGGCGCGCACGAACTGGCCGATCAGTGGCATTGTCACAGAATCCTGCCGCAGGGTCCGATCAAACAGGATGACCGCCTTGCCAAATTCCGTTGTGCGTTTCTTCAGATCATACTCTCGAAACGCGTCGCCGGCAGGTCCACCCTCATTGGAAATTGGAAATTCGGATTTGGAAATTTCTAGAGCACTCCTTTTGTGGACGGAACGCCCTTAATCCGCGGGTCGAGCGTCATCGCCTGGTCGAGCGCGCGGGCGAACGACTTGAAGACCGCCTCGGCGACGTGGTGGCTGTTCTTGCCGTAGGGGACGTTGACGTGCAGGTTCATGCCGGAGTTGCCCGCGACGGCGCGGAAGAATTCCTCGACGAGGACCACGTCGAAATCGCCGGTCTTGTCGGTCGGGAACGCGACGTTGAAAACGAGCGCGCCGCGGCCGCCGAGGTCGAGCGCCACCTGCGCCAGCGCGTCCTCCATCGGCGCGGCGCAATCGCCGAACCGGCGGATGCCCTTGCGGTCGCCGAGCGCTTCCTTCAGCGCCTGGCCGAGGCAGATGCCGACATCCTCGACGGTGTGGTGCGCGTCCACGCGCGTATCGCCCTTCGCCTTCACCGTCAGGTCCAGCAGCCCGTGCCGCGCCAGCAGGTCGAGCATGTGGTCGAGGAAACCCACGCCGGTGGAGATCGCGCCCGCGCCGCTCCCGTCGAGCGCGAGCGAGAGCGTCACGTCCGTTTCCTTCGTCTTGCGGCGGACCGCGGATTTACGGGATGCCATGTTCGTCTCCTCGCTAGTGACGGATCCGACCGATCTGGCGGATCAAGGCGTTAATCTCCCGCTCGCTCCCGATACTGATGCGCAGCCCGTCGTCGAGGCCGGGCGCGTCGAAATAGCGGACGAGGATTTTCCGGCGCTTCAGCTCCCGGTAAATTTCGCCCGCCGTCAGCGGCGGCGGCACGCGCGCGAAGATGAAATTGCTCTGCGAAGGATAAACGAACCAGCCGCGCGATTCCAGCGCCGCCGTCAGCCGCGCGCGCGTCCGGCGGATTTTCTCCGCGTTCGCCCGCATCGAGGCGATGTCGTCGAGCGCGGCCACGCCCGCCGCCATCGCCAGCCGGTTGACGTTGTAGCTGTCCTTGACCTTGGCCATGCCCTCGATGAGCTTCTCGTCGGCGACCGCGAAGCCGAGCCGGACGCCGCAGAGCGAAAACGACTTCGAGAACGTCCGCAGCACGATCACGTTCCTGTGGCGTTTCGCGAGCTCCACGCAGTCGAGGTCCGCGAAATCCGCGTACGCCTCGTCAATCGCCAGCACGCCGCTTACCGCGCGCGCCAGCCGCGCGAGCTCCTTCGGCAGCGCCGCCGTTCCGGTCGGGCTGTTCGGGTTCGCCACGATCGTCAACGCCGCGCCCTTGCGGAAAAGCCCGGCGGGCAGCGAGAAATCGCGCGGGTACGGCACGGCGCGCGTGCGCGCGTCCTCGATGGCGGCGAGCGTCGGGTAGAGCGAATAGGTCGGCGTCGGATAGGCCACGACGCGCTTCGGCCCGGCGAACGCGCGGACGACGATCGTGAGCAACTCATCCGACCCGTTCCCGGCCAGCACGCATTCCGGCCGGGTCCCGAAGAGTTCCGCCGCCTTGCGCCGGAACGCGTTGGCCATCGGGTCCGGGTAGAGCCGCAGATCAGCGTTCACCGCCGCGCGGATCGCGCGGAGCGCCTTCCGCGACGGCGGATAGGGCGACTCGTTCGTGTTGAGCTTGATGAACCCCTTCTCCCGCGGCTGCTCGCCCGGGACGTAGCCGCTCATCCGCTCGATGTTGGGACGAAAATAGTTCATCCAATCCTTCCGCAAGCAAATCTTCTCATTGAAGTGTGAACTTGTCTGCTTCTAAAAGGGCTGAAAGGTGCGCCTGAAACTCCTCTGCTTTTCTGATCGCCTGCCTTGCAGCCGATCCCGCTGGCATCGGGACCCGAAAGGACTCACGCCAGGCCTTGATCTTCAGTTCAGGCTGGCTCGCAGTTTGAGCAAGATAGTAGACTTGCTTTCTAGCAAGCTCACTCCTTAGTGAAAACCACAATAAAAGTCCTTCCTCCCTAGTTCTCGGACTAATCACCAAGAAGCCAGAAGTGCATAAAGCGCCATCATACTCTTTCGGCACGATAACAACGGTTCCTCGTGAGCTATTATTGATAGCCATCAGGATATCCCCCTCACTGATGACATATTCGGCCCTCGATGGGATGTCCTTGAACTGCGCAGACAAATGCGTCAGTATCAACCCGTAGGTGGTTACGTCACTTATCTCAATGTACTTGTAAACCTTCCCCGAGGTCCCAAGAACGACCTTTTCCCCTCTAGTTAACTTCTTCTTCAGTACGAAGTCCCTGCCGTAGTAGGCTTTGATCTTGCCCTCAGCCGCCAGCCTATCAATCTGAGAGTTGGCGGTATTAAGTTCTGGCGCGTAAGCAAAAGCGTCAAAACGCTCTACCCTGAACTTCTCGGGTGGAACGAGCCAGATTTGCTCAGGGCATTCGAGGTTCTCTTCGGGGTCTTGATTATTCTTTGCAATTGCCGCAAGCCGGCCGGTGCGTCTCCATTCAAAGTAAGCGGCCAAGATGTCCGATAGGTTATTGCGTTCTGGCGTATCCTTAAGACTGTTATCGTGCCCGATATTGTTACTAATTGACATGAACACATGGCCCTGAGCGTCACTTGCGGCCCGCTTCTTTCGTACATGAATGATGGATGTCTTGATGTTAGCTTGAGCCTTGAAGAATGCGTTGAAGGGTAGTGAATGAACTCCTATAACGACGAAGTTCTCTAGAATCCACCTGCGCTCCTCCATGCACGTGTCACCATTGAGCACCGTGTCGTCAATGACAATTAACATCTCGCCGCCATTCTTCAGCAGCTCGCAATATCTGTCAAGGAACAGGATGTTCGACTTCGCTGATGTCTTAGCTTTGGCTATACCGCGTTGCCGTAGAATCCTCTCTTCATCTTCATTATCTCGTTTGTAAGCCATGCTAAACGGGGGATTGGAAAGGACAAGGTCAAATCCCACGCCCTCTTCTTCAGTACGTACCAACCGCAAATATTCCCGCACCTCGCCTTTTCTCTCGTCCGACATATCTTCCGTGATGGGAGACTGCCCATCCAAGCCGTCGGCAGAAAAGATGTGGCTTCCGCCGTCTCCATGCAGGAGCATGTTGATTCTGGCTATCCTAGCAACTCGTTCATTCGCATCAACTCCGTATAGTATCTCGTTGCAAATACGATTCCTTTGGCGTTCTACATCGCCGGCATTTAGACGCGTATCAGTTCTGAGGGCTGCCACAAGGTGCGCCATAGCCTCTATAAGAAACCCCGCAGTTCCGCAGCAGCCGTCGATTATGCGCGGTGGACCACCTGTGCCACAACCTGATAAGCCTATCCTAGTCATGAAGTCGACCACTGACCGTGGCGTGAAATACTGTCCCAAAGCCTTCCCTCGCACCGCAGCGTTCAGAAACACCTCAAACATGCGACCATTGAGATCTTCATCAATGGAGCTAAGATTAATCCGCTCGAAGCGCCGGATAAGCTCCTTGCACGTACCGGCAGACAAGTTGAGAGTCTCGCCAGGATCAAATATCCTCTTCTTGTCGCGCTTAATGCTTGCCTCAAGGTCATCACGAAGCCGAGCGAACAGTATATCGCGCACTGGATGTGGTGAAGTCTTAGCCTGCGCATTGAGCCATTCAGTCGTCATCGGCAGTTTGTAGGGTTCAATATCCCCTGCCGATTCGCGGGCCTTATCCTCCCTAATCTTGAGGAAGATGAACTTACAAAACTCGAAGAAGGCATCTACGGGATGCAGTTTCTCCTTCTTCCAAACGTAATCGTGGGCTTCCTGGAATAGCTTGTTCAACTCATCTGGCGGGATTGATTCAAATGGGATCGCCCGCTTGGCCGAAGCATCTGCCAGAGCGCGGAACTTGATGTATCCCCGTAACGCCACGTACGGAGGTGAACCGCTTGCAAAATCAGAGAGCTTGAGCGTAACTATGGGCGTGCTACTGTCGTGTCTGAACAGGCATGTGATATGTCCATTACTGATCAGAAGCCATTTGATCTTGTCCTCGTCGCGTTTGTCCCTATTGTAGCTAAGAGCGTAACTTGCTGCTTGGCCCCAGTGCTTGACAATGTCTTCGCTGGGATTCTTCGATTCAACCACTACCCGTGCGGACCCGCCTGGTCGAAGCAGAAGAAAGTCGACTTCCTTGGGGCTGCTCCTCCGCCCGTCAATTATGAGCAATGGCTTCAATGCCTTCTTTGGCAGGACGGCCTCTGGCGGGTAGCCTAGGTCTGTAAAGAGAGGCGCAAGAAGTCGCGTCTCCACTTCGGCCTCAGAATTGATGTCCTTGCCATTAAGTTTGAACAAGCTGCTGTGCTGTGAATTAACTCTTCTTGTCCCCATGTGCGAAGCCTCCAAAAGTCCTATTTCTTCTCAAACCTTACGCTTGTCGCGCGCGCGTGCGCGTCGAGGCCCTCGGCGCGGGCGAGCGCGTCCACGTCCGCGACGCTCTTCTTCAGCGCCGACGGCGTGTAGCGGATCACGCTCATGCGCCGGAGAAAATCGTTCACGCTCAGTCCGCTGAAGAACCGCGCGGTGCCGCCGGTGGGCAGCACGTGCGACGGCCCGGCCATGTAATCGCCGACCGCCTCGGGCGTGTACGCGCCCATGAAGACCGCGCCGGCGGACCGGATTCTTCCGAGCAGCGCGTCCGGGTTGGCGACGGCGAGTTCGAGGTGTTCGGGCGCGAACTGGTTCGCCAGGACGATGGCCTGATCCATGTCGCGGGTGACGGCGATGAGGCCGTATCGCTCGAGGCCGTCGCGCGCGGCCTTCGCGCGGGAGAGCTTCGGCAGTTGCCGCTCGATTTGAGCGAGCGTCTCGCGCGCGACGCGTTCGTCGGGCGTCAGCAGCACGGCCGCGGCCGGGTCGTGCTCGGCCTGGCTGAGGAGATCGGCGGCCGCGAAGCGCGGATCGGCCTTCGCATCGGCGATGATCAGCACCTCGCTCGGCCCGGCGAGCATGTCGAGGGCGACCTCGCCGTACACCTCGCGCTTGGCGAGCGTGACGAAAATGTTTCCGGGGCCGACGATCTTGTCCACGCGGCGGATGGTCTTCGTCCCGTAGGCGAGTCCCGCAACAGCGTGGGCGCCGCTGATGCGATAGACTTCGGCCAGGCCCGCCTCGCGCGCGGCGGCGAGCGTCTCCGGCCGGACGGTTCCGTCGGGCCGGCACGGCGTGACCATCGCGATCTCGTCCACGCCGGCGACCTGCGCCGGGATGGCCGTCATCAGCGCCGAGGAGGGATACGCCGCGCGCCCGCCGGGCACGCAGAGGCCGACGCGCGCCAGCGGCCGGTATTCCACCGCGCACCGGCCGCCTTCGCTGTTCCGCAGCGGCGCGGGCGCCTTCAGCTTGATGCGCTCCTGGAAGCGGCGGATGTTCGCGCTCGCCCGCGCGAGGCTTTTCCGGAAGCGCGGCGGCGCGGAGCGCCAGGCGGCGTCCATCTCCTTGCGCGTGACGAGGAACTTCTCCGGCGGGAGTGTGGCGCCGTCGAGCTTGCGCGCGTATTCCGAGATCGCTTCGTCGCCGCGCGCGCGCACGTCGCGCAGGATCCTCCGCACGACCTCGAGCGGCGCGAGCGCCTGGCCGAAGATTTCCAGCGTCTTCCGGCGGCTGCTCTCGGAGACCATGCCGCCGTCGAGTCCCAGCTTCGACGAGAGTTCCCGGAGCGCAGCCGAGAGATCGGTTTCCGCGGCGCGGAGAATCTTCATGGCCGAGCGGCCTTCGGGTCGGCCGGCGCGTCCAGCCTGCATTCGCGGACGACGTCGCCGACGGAGATCGGGCCGATGCGCGGGACGCCGGCGACCTGCGCGCGGTTGACGTTGAGCCGCCCGCCGCTGCCGCCCCAGGTTTCTGGCCGCAGGGAGTCGGCGATCATCGTGGCCGAGAGCACGTCGGCGCCTTCCTCGCCGGACCGCGAGTCCTGTCCGGGCGGCGGAATGCCCTCGCAGGTGGTGATCCGCTCCTGCACGTGCGTCGCGCGCAGGTAGCCCTTCGGCAGTTCCCAGCGGCCGAGCACCGCGCCGGTGGCGGGATCCTTCACCTCGTCCCCCTGCGAGAGGACGACGAAGGTTATCCCGGCCTTCGCGCCGGCGAGCGCGCCGACGGTGATGACGATGTACTTGTCCGACAGTATCTGTGCGACTTTGCCTTCCAGCAGTTCACCCATGGCATGCTCCCTATGAATTCCAGGCCGTTCGTGCATTATAGTCGCATGGCCCGGCCTGTCAAGGAGAAGCGCGGCCAATCGGGACGGCCCTG